>Ga0209289_100054_pt1 | contig 74774 bp, 88 predicted proteins | sample GXS110809BmetaG_FD_184121 | JGI IMG/M metagenome (GOLD analysis project Ga0209289, IMG submission 184121) | Hot spring microbial communities from Gongxiaoshe hot spring, China to study Microbial Dark Matter (Phase II) - GXS 110809B (SPAdes)... ... | reverse complement strand
AAATACTCGGGCTAAAACATGTCTACACAGTCGAGGGGGACCCTATCATAGAAACCTACATCAACAGAAGCGGCCCCGTAGCCACTCTGGTCAACAAAATCCTCTTCAAAACAGGCCTCCGACTCGCAGACGAGGTGGTAGGATGCAGCCGATGGATGGCCACACACATCACGAAAACCTACGGAATAAAAGCCACACCGATATGGAACCCCATCGACCACGAAAAATTCTCCAACACCACAACATCCCACCCCGACGAACAAACCATCCTCACCGCAGCCAGACTCGACAAAGTCAAAGACATAGAAACACTGCTACACGCCGTCGAAGACATAGAACCCATGAACCGCCCCAAACTCCTAATCGCGGGAGACGGCCCACTCAAGGAAACCCTCACCGAAATGGTGAAAACAAAAAAACTACAAGACAAGGTCATCTTCCTCGGACACAGAACAGACGTTGAAGAACTAATGGCCAAGGCCCACATCTTCATACTTCCATCACTCTACGAGCCCTTCGGCATGGCGGCCGCAGAAGCCATGGCAGCAGGCAGACCAGTCATAGCATCAAACGTCGGCGGCCTCAGAGAAATAGTAGACCACGGCGTAAACGGCCTCCTCTTCACACCAAAAAACCACCGCGAACTCGCACAACACATAACAAAACTCCTACAAGACAAAAAACTATGGACCACTCTCTCACAAAACGCCAGAGAAAAATCAGCCATCTTCAAACCCGAGAACATAGCGAAACGATACCTAGAGGTTTACATGCGATGCTTAGGTTAAAAAATCGGTCAACAACCCTCGATGCATGATAATGGTCACGGGGGCGCTTGGGTTCATAGGCAGCCACCTAACCGAAGATCTCCTCGACAAAGGCGAAAAAGTAGCAGGCGTCAGCCACCCGACACCACCTGAAAACAACATCAACATCCTAACAAGCCACAAAGCCGCATCAAACCTCCACATAATATACAGCGACCTGAAAAACCTCGACGAAGTAAAACAGATACTGAAAACAAACGCCCCCACACATGTATACCATCTCGCGGCACTCGCCTCCCACAGACTGAGCATGTCCGAGCCATACAAATACCTCGAAAACAACATACTAACCACACTCAACATCCTAGAAGCAGCACGCCTCACAGAACCCAGCCCGCGTATAATTTATTCATCAAGCAGCAGCATCTACGGAAACAACAAACCGCCGTTGAGAGAGGACATGAAGCCCGACCCAAGAGGACCATACGCTCTAAGCAAATGGATATGCGAAGAGCTCTGCAGCCAATACGTCAAAGACTATGGACTCGACGTCGTCACGGTGAGATACTTCAACGTCGTCGGTGAAAGATGCAGAGGAAACATAGTTTTCCGAGTTTTCGCCGAACGCGCATCAAAAAACTTGGACCTTGAGGTCTACGGGCGATTCATCAACGGCGTCTTCAAACCCGCTGCAAGAGACTTCACATACGTCAAAGACGCAGTCCAAGGAACGATTCTAGCCGCTGAGAAAGGTGTAAAAGGTGAGGTCTACAACATCGGGTTCGGCAGACCGGTCAGCGTCAAAACAGTGGCTGAACTAATCATAAAAAACCTGGGAAGTCGTTCAAGAATAGTGGAGAAGGAGCTCAAGCCACATGAAAGCCTCGAAAGCTACTCCGATAACAACAAAGCGCGGACACAACTCGGCTGGACGCCGAAGAAAGACGTAGAGGAAATGGTGCATAGATTCTTAGTATACTGGAAAAATATCCAACAACCATAAACCATAATCGCTCAAAAACTTAGAAACAATCTCCAACGTGCCGTCAACAGAGCCACCATCAACCACCACAACATCACCAACCATATCACCCAACTCCACCAAACCTTCTAGACAATCACGAATAGTCCTCGAAGAATTCCTAGTTAAAATGACGAACGAAACTTCTGCAACAGATTACAAACAGGCCCTATTTATTTTTCAAGAGAGACAACATCACTAAAATACACTCGGCACCAACAACGATGCTAACAGAGCAGATTATTCCTCAAATTCCTTTTTCGTAAAAAATTCTGAATCCTAAATATGAGCACCAACCCCATATGCTTGAAACCTTGGATAAGAAGCTGAGCTGGCAGTGGTTATTACCTCGGGTAAAACAGGTAATACCTAGATACCGAGAAATATTTCATTAAACATGAAGGTTGTTAGCGTCAAGGTAGACGACAGCACTAAAGCCAAAATGGAAAAGTTTAAAGACGTTAACTGGTCTGAGGTAATAAGAAAAGCCATCATTGAAAGGATTAAGTTCAAGGAAAGTTTACGTACAGAGATAGACAAGCGCCGTGCGCATCATGCTTCTGAGCGGATGGAGAAGCTTAGGGAGAAAACAACCGGTAAATGGAGCGGGGGCGAGGAGATTAGGAAGTGGCGCGAGCTGAGACTATAGTTATTGACGCGTCTGTGGCCGTTAAATGGTTTAACAAAGAGGAATATTCAGATGACGCAGATCGGTTGAAGGATGCCCATGTGAGGGGGAGGATAAGACTTGCGGCTCCTGAGCTACTTTTGTATGAGGTTTTAAACGCGCTACGCTATAACGCTGAGCAGCCCTAAGACTAGTTCGCCAAACATGTTCTCACTAATGCCGCATCGAATCTTCGCATAATTTACAGATACCTGAAAAAGACGAAACAGGGCCTCGAAAGCTACTCAGACAACACCAAAGCACGTAAACATCTATGTTGGGAGCCGAAAACAGACATCGAGCAGATGATGAAAAAATTCACAGAATATTGGAAGAACACAAACCACTTAACTGATAAGATTATAAACCAGGTCACATGATTATCTTTTGGACAATGGCCCAGAGGCTGAGGAAGCAGTTCATCGATTTGCTGGAGAAGGATGTCGAGTTCCGGTACACAGTGGCAGGCTACCTTGGGTTATCCGAGGTTTTGAAGAGGCTTGACGCAGTGGAGGCGGAGCTACGAGGTCTACGCGAGGATGTGAAGAAGCTGTGGGAGGAGGTGAAAAGCCTCCGAGAGGAAGAGAACAAGCTATGGGAAGAGGTAAAGAGCCTTAGAGAAGGGCAGAACAAACTGTGGGAAGGCCAGAACAGGCTATGGGAAGAGGTCAAGAGCTTGAGAGATGGTCAGAACAAACTGTGGGAAAGCGTTGAGAAGCTTTGGGTAGAAGTCAAAAACCTTAGAGAGGGTCAGGAGAAACTCTGGGAAAACCAGAACAGGCTTTGGGAGGGGCAGAATAAGCTGTGGGAAGAGGTGAAGAGCCTTAGAGAAGGGCAGGAGAAGCTGTGGGAGGAGGTGAAAAGCCTCCGAGAGGGGGAGAATAAGCTATGGGAGGAGGTGAAGAACCTTAGAGAGGGTCAGGAGAAACTCTGGGAAAACCAGAACAGGCTTTGGGAGGGGCAGAACAAGCTATGGGAGGAGGTGAAGAACATGAGGGATAGTTTGAACAGGTTGTGGGAGTCTCATTTCCGTCTAGAGAAATATGTCAGGACTGGATTTGAGGGGCTTCGGAAGGCGCTTCACATCACATTCGAAGACTACTCCCGCTCCTTTACCCAGCTGCTTCTCGAGGAAATGGGGTATGGCTGGCGTGAAGTGGATAGGAAGATTCTGGTTTCCGACGGTGAACCGGTTGAGGTTGATATCTTCTGTGAGGAGCCGCTGGTTGTGGGTGAGGTTACCTCGTTGCTGGAGAGGTGGGAGGACGTGGAGAGGGAGCTTGATAGATTGGAGAAACGGGTTGAGCTCGCCAGCCGTGTTTATGGGAGAAAGCCCGAGATGGTGCTTCTCTGCGTTGGCCGTGTCTCTGAGGACATTGCTCCAAGCCTCCGACGCGCTGCCTCGACCAAGGGTGTGAGGCTTGTTCTCGGCGGCGAGATAAAGGAGGCCGTTGTCTAAGCTATTCTGTCTGTGAAATGGCTGTTGTGTGAACCGATACAGAAGCAAATAACTTTACAACAGAGGTTGGTGAACCTATACCTTCAGATGGAGGGGCTTTCTCCACGCGCAAAGTTCTTTGAGGAGCTTGTGAATTCTTGGAGCGGGTTAACCCGACGAGTGAGGATGCTGATGAGGAGCCCGATGAAGCCAAGAGCCATATCTCCATATGATGTCTACATGGCTGCAGAACCCGTAAATAAGTTAGGTATAACCGTAGGTTTATAAAAGTGTATAACGATGAGTTTACTGTGAGCAGTGTAGTCGCCGTCAAAGTCAACAAAAGATTGAAGGAGGCTATGAGACGCTACAGCAATCGGGTTGACTGGCCTTCCGAGATCAGGACATTTATCATGGAAAAAATTAGGAGGCTTGAGGCTGAGGAAAATCTTGAAAGAGTGGTGAAGATGTTGGAGGAAACGGGGAGTGTCGAGGAGGGGTTCAGCCTCAAAGCCGTGAGGGAGGACCGTGATAGTCATTGACAGCTCGATACTAGCATCGTTCATCCTAAAAGAGCCCGGTTGGGAAAAAATCAAAGAACTAATGCTTGATGCCGTGACAGTTGACCTAGCAATCAAAGAAGTCTTTAATGCTCTGTTGATAGCGTGCCAAACCGGTCGGATAACCTTCGAAGATGCGCAGAAGAAGGCCGAGGCTCTCGAAAAACTCATCACAATTAATGTCAAAACTTTCAATCAAGAAGATATACTGATGGAATCTTTCGAGCTTGCATACAAAGAAAAATTGACAATTTACGACAGCTTGTTCATTGTTTTGGCCCGGAAGCTCAAGCTACCCCTCGCCACGAAAGACCGGCGCCAGCACGAGGTGGCGCTTTTGGCTGGTGTGCCAGCATCACTTTACTAATCGGAACACATCTTTCTAGATGGAATGTCACAGTTGTAAGCTGTTCATTAATTTTCTGACCGCCTCGAATACTTTTTCGGCGTCTGAGAGAGCTTTTTCGGCATCGATTTTTGCATAAATTTCTTCTGGCGGAAGGTTAAGCTCTTCGTCGCCGTACATGGCCGTTTCTCTCTCCTTCCTTAAAGCTCTCGATATGGAGGCCAGTTCATCAATCTGTTCGTTCATCCACGATGGGAACCTGCTTTTCTCTCTTCTGAGTATTGGTCCGACATCATGCCATTTAGGCGGCTCGACTCCGACCAGTCTCAACGCAGCTTTGAGGGAAAGCTCCACACATTCTTGACAAAGTCTTACGGCGTATGCGTAGCTGCCTTTCTGTAGGGCTGTTTTCGCTGTTGTCAACCGCTCCTCGGCCTGTCTAAGGTTGGACTTGGCCATCTCCAGATTGTCCATTTATCTTCACCCTCTTCACTCCGCCGCCTTTCCAGAGCCTCCAGTACCATTTCCTCCCTATCCACACCCTTTCAGCACCCATCTTCTCTAGATTAGCCCTTAGAGAATTGAGGAGGTTTGTAAGGAAACTGTCTTTGTCGTATAGTATTACGGCGTCTTCGGTCATGTCTAGGAGAATGCTGGGTATTCGCGCGGCCTCTTGGGGTGTGAGGATGATTGGTGAGATGGAGACGCCGTAGCCCCGTTCATAAAGAGTGTCCAGGAACTTGTCCAAATCTTTCTCGCATTCTATGAACAGCTCTGTTCTATCCAGCCTGTTCTTAGGGAGCTTCTCACACACAACCATCACATCCAAATCGCTTTCTTTCCCCGCTTCACCTCTTGCAACAGAGCCGAAAACAGCGACGGAGACCAGCCGATCACCCAGCCGTCGGTGAAGGCTTTCCACCAGCTTTTGAGCAAGTGTTCTGTACGGCTCCTCCAGCAAAGCTTCAGTCACAAAATACGGGTTTACCGGTATAATTAAAGCTAAGCCAAAAAGCGTCGCGTGACATTCCATAACTTGTATAGTAATTGCTCTGGCGGCTGATGCGATTTTGTTGCGGGTGGTGACTTTTGTAGGCTACGGGGTTGTTGAAGCTATTCTGTCTGTGAGGTGGCTGGTGCGAGAACTCTCTTGATGTAGTTTTGTCTGTTTCTTTGTCGTGGGAAGGGTGATTTGCGTGGCTTGGCCTCGAGCTTGGGTGTCTGGCTTCTCACTTTTCCCGCTTTTGTGATGCTTCCGTGGGACGGCATGCCAATATGTTGACTGTTTTTCCTGTATATTAGGGCTATCTCGTTTATATCGCGGGATGGTGTTCTTTTCCGCGGATGTCTCGGGCTGTTGTGGTGCCGATGGGTGTTGGCTGGGCTGGTTTGGACGATGATGGAAGGCTTGTTTTGCTGAGGTTTTTTTCGGAGAAGGTGGATGAGCTTGTGCGGATTGTTTCCTCGAATGATTTACCCTCGGGGTTTGTTGAGGCTTTTCTCAAGGAGCTGCGGGAACGTGGATACTCTGTTCTGGGTTACTGGGATGAGAGAGTGGGCGATGTGTTGAACAAGTATGCGGCTTCTTTTGGTTTTTCTCTTGAGAGGGTTGAGAAGAGGCTGGTGGATGTTGAGTCTCTTTTGCCATCTTCAGAGGTGGAGAGGTTTCGCGAGCTTGTTCGAGAGGTTTCCTTGGCGGTGGCCCGGCAGCGTATCATGGCCGAGGCCGGGCGGAGAGACCTTCACATCGTCCACGCTGTGAGGGTGCTCGACGACCTTGAGAAGACGAAAAACCAGCTCTACGTCCGTGTGAGAGAATGGTATAGTGTTCATTTCCCTGAGCTATCCTCTCTCCTGACCGATGGCGATGATTTTCTCAAGTTCGCGTCGGTGCCGGTTTTGCGGCATAGTTTGGATGAGCGGGTGGTTTCGAAGCTGCTGGGCCCTGATTTGGCTAGACGGGTTATGGAGGCTGCTGAGAAGTCTGTCGGCGGTGACATGGGGCCCGGTGACGCGGCGATGCTTTCGGCAACGGCTTCACTTGGGCTAGAGGTGAGCAAGCTTGCTGAAAAAACCGCCGAATACATACGTGAGTTGATGGCTTCCGAGGCACCGAACCTATCGGCAGTGGCTGGCCCTGTTCTGGGCAGTAGGCTGATTTCTTTGGCGGGCGGGCTTGAGCGTCTCGCACGGCTTCCCGCAAGCACCATTCAAGTCCTCGGAGCGGAGAAGGCCTTGTTCAGGTTCCTGAAAACAGGACGCGGCTCCCCCAAACATGGCGTGATATTCCAGCACCCGCTTATACACACGGCGCCGAAGTGGCAGAGAGGCAAGATTGCAAGGGCCCTCGCCACCAAGATAAGTATAGCCGCGCGCATAGACTATTTCTCTAAAGGGGACAGGGGTGCGCAGCTACGTGAAGCCTTGGAGAAAAGGGTTGAGGAGATACGTCGTAAATATGCTTCACCGCCTGCGAAGAAACCTTTGGCGAAACCCGTTGAAAGGAGGCGTAGAAGAAGGTGAAGCCGTCGATTAAGCCTCATCCACGTTTTGAAGGTGTTTATTTCGTCGAGGGGGTTGAGGGGCTTAGGCCTGCGACCAAGAGCTTGGACCCAGGGTTTCAGGTCTATGGTGAGGAGCTTGTCAAGGCAGGTGACGGGGAGTATCGTGTGTGGAACCCTTTCCGAAGCAAGCTTGCAGCCGCCATCCTGAGGGATGTGAAGGAGATTTTCATACGACCCGGGTCAAGGGTTCTTTATCTCGGCTCCGCATCGGGGACAACTGTTTCACATGTCTCCGACATCGTGGGGCCGCGGGGGATTGTGTATGGCGTCGATTTTGCTCCAAAGGTTATGCAGCAGTTTATCCAGAAAGTTGCCGAGCGCAGGAGAAATGTTGTACCTATATTGGCTGATGCGTCGAAGCCTGAGACCTATGCTCATCTCGTCGGTGTGGTGGACGTTATCTATGCTGATGTTGCGTGGCCTGCTCAAGCCGACCTCGTCGCCGCCAATGCGCGGCTTATGCTGCGGAAGGGAGGAGGTGTTTTGCTGGCTGTGAAGGCGCGGAGCATCGACAGCGTAGAGGAGCCGGGCAAGGTTGTAGACCGAGAGGTGCGTACGCTTGCCTCTAGCGGGTTTGAGATAAGGGAGACTCTTGGGCTCGAGCCTTTTGAGAAGGACCATGTGATGGTTGCGGCGGTCTACCTTGGCTAAGGGTTTGCTTTGCGGTGTTGATGAAGCAGGTAGAGGCTGTGTGGTCGGGCCTCTGGTTATCGCGGCTGTCGCCGCCGAGCGTGATGAACTACCTCTGCTCAAGGCTTTGGGTGTGGCTGATTCGAAGACGCTTTCTCCGAGAAGACGTGAAGAGATTTTTGAGAAGCTGCGGACGAGTTTTCGGGTCGGGTATATGGCGGTTACGCCGAGACGTATCTCCTCGTGTCTCAGGGTTAACGGCGGCGATGGGTTGAACGAGCTTGAATATGGTGTGATGGCGGAGCTTGTGCAGAGTTTTCGGCCGCGGATTTTGTTTGTTGATTCGCCTGACAGGGATGTGAGACGTGCTCGTCGGAGGCTTTTGGAGAAGCTTGAGATGGAGATGGATGTTAGGTGTATGGTGAAGGGTGATAGGCGGCATGTTTTGGTCGCCGCGGCCTCTATAGTTGCGAAAGTGGTGAGGGACAGGAAAGTGGAGATGCTACGGAGGCGGCTGGGCGACTTCGGCTCAGGGTATCCATCCGACCCGAAGACACGGAAATGGCTTCTCGAGAACCTTGGACAAGCAGCCATAAAACCATACATTCGCACGGGTTGGGCCACCCTTGAAAACCTCAGACAAACAAGGCTCGACGAGTTCTAGGATAGCGGCGTTGACGGGCCGACCGGGTGTGGGCAAGACAACGGCGTTGATGCGTGTTGTTGAGTTGCTTAGGAGAGACGGGTTCAGGGTTGGCGGGTTCTACACCCGTGAGCTGCGGGAGACGGGTGTGAGGAAAGGGTTTGAGGTCGTAGACATCGAGAGCGGTGAAACGGCGTTGCTTGCATCGGCTTCAGCTGGACCGGGCCCCCGCATAGGCAGATACGTCGTCATGCTCAGCAACTTAGAGAAGCTGGGAGTAGCATCTCTTGAAAAAAGCTTGGAGACCTGTGATGTTTTGGCGGTTGATGAGGTGGGGCCCATGGAGCTCCTCAGCAACAAATTCGTGGAAACCGTTGAAAAAATTCTGCGGAGCGGCAAACCCTCGGTCTTCACCGTCCACGTCTCTGCCACACATCCCATAGCAGAATCCATAAGGAGATTGGCTGGGGAAAACCTCTATGTTCTCGACACGGTGAACAGGGATAGGGTTCCGCGGGTTATTTACGAGGTGGTGAAAAAGTGGCTGAGAAGCTGAGCTTGCTGCAGTCGCTGGATTTTCCCGCGAAATGGTACCGAGAGGGCCGTGTAGAGTTTGTTGCGCCCGTGTTTCCGACAACGAAGGTGGGTGAACCAGCTGCGCCGACACGTTCCCCTGTCTTTTACAACCCCTACTCTGCCCTGTCAAGAGATTTGACGGTTGTTTTGGCCAGAACGTTTGGAGAAGAGGTGGTGGCCGCGGAGCCTCTCGCCGGCTCGGGTGTGAGAGCCATTCGTCTGCTGGTTGAGACAACCACGGTCGCACGGGTTTTGATGAACGACATCAACCCAAACGCGGTTAAGGTCATGCGCCTCAATGCGGAGTGGAACAGTGTAGCCGAGAGGTGTGAGGTTTTCGAGGGGGATGCGGCTGTTTTTTTGACGAGGCTCAGCGGATGGCGGGACCGTGTTCAATATGTTGACGTGGACCCTGTAGGCGCACCTGTGAAGTTTGTGGAAAACAGTCTGCGTGCTGTTGCGAACGGCGGATACATCGGTGTCTCGGCCACCGACCTTGCGCCTCTTGTTGGAAACCATCCCGAGACATGCTTCAGAAAATATGGGCTATTCTCTGGAAAAACCTTTTTCGCTAAAGAAGCGGCCATCCGCCTCCTTGCATCATTCGTCATAATGCGTGGGGCCTCGTTGAACATTGCGGCAACCCCTGTTCTCAGCGTCCAGCACAGACATTTTGTCCGCGTTTTTTTCCACGTCCTACGCGGCAGGTCACGTGTAATCAAGCTGCTCGAGAAGATGGGCTGGATAAAAGCCTGCAAATGCCTACATAGCGAGACCCATCCGCTGCATGATTTTCCAGCCAAAATTTGTCCGAGATGCGGAGGCGAGGCGGCTGTTGTAGGGCCTGCTTGGCTGGGGCCATTGCACAGCGGAGAACTGGTTGAGAAGATGCTTTCACAGTCTAATGATTTGCCGAAGGCTCGGAAAATTTTGGAGAGAATAAGCGGAGAGGTCGATGTTGTGGGCTACTATCCAGTGGATAGGATAGCTCATGTCAATGGTTCGACTCCTCGGTCGCCGATAGTTCTTGTGGCTTCTTTAAGGTCGATGGGTTACCGGGCCTCTCTGACACATGTGGACCCGACGGCTGTTAAGACTGATGCTCCTCTTGAGGATGTGCTGCGGGCCGCTGCTGGCTGAGCCTCCGCCTCGCCGGGCCTCTGTAGCCGAGGCCGAGTAGAAAGATTTCGCTGCTACCTTTCTTGGTTGACCGTGGCACATACCGCTCAACCCTCCAGAAACACGTCATCATCTTCCTCTCGAAAACTCTTAGACGGGGATGCTCGAAGGCCTTGAACACGGCGTTTCCTCCCCTGCGGAGAAACCTGTGGCAGAGGCTGAGGGATGCCTCGAGGAGGTCTAATTGCTGTTCGACCAATAGGTCATAGTCTCCCGAGTGATGGGGAGAGAGGTCGGAGACCACGACATCGAAAAACCCCTGGCCCAAAGCTGTTTGAACATCTTTCGTCAACCGGGCTTCATAGATGTCAGTCTGTATTGGGACAATGTTAGGCCTTATGAGCTGAAGCGGCTCCCTGTCCACTGCCACGACCAGCCCTTTCTCGCCGACGATGTCTGACGCGACCGCCGCCATGCCTCCCGGCGCTGCCCCTAGGTCCAGCACCCTATATCCCTCGCGGATAATTTTCCACCGTCTCTGTATTTCGAGGAGCTTGAAGGCGGCGCGTGATGGATAACCCAGTTCCTTGGCTCTCCGCCAATAGGGGTCCTCTCTCCTCCGCTGAAGCCACTGTTCCTTCGTCAAATTACTTCCGGCCGCTAAGCCACTCCTCGAGCAGTATGCATGTTTTGTAGTGGTGTTCGCCTCTTGGGCCACAGACGTTGTCATACACGCATGAGGGGCATGGCACGCCGATGAGCGGCTCTATGTTTATCTGCTTGATAAGAGGGACAAGCCTCCGGGTCCATCTGTCGTTGCTGAAAGCCTTAACCCGTTTAATGTAGCCTTTACGCTCCAGCTTAATACCTATCCTCGAGCCTTCGCGGCTCGTCACACCAAGCTTATGCCACAGCTCCGACTGAAGCATCCCAACCTCGTTCTGCATCAACAGGGCTAACGCCTTCTCCTCCAGCTTAGAAAGCTTCGCGGGCAAGTTTATCCAAAATCATATATAGTGACCGCCTATTCATAAAGATGTCTCCCTTTAGCGGCTATGGGTTGTTGATTGATTCGAGGAGGGCTATGGCTTTGCGGAGAGTTAGGACGCTGACTCCCGCTGCTTCGGAGACTGTGCTAAGCGGTTTCTTAACCCCTTCTCGGCGGCAGGCGAGGTAGACGGCGGCCGCGGATATGGCGGCGGGCTTTCTGCCCGAGATTTTTCCCGAACTGGCCGCGGATTGGTAGATTCTGCAGGCTGTGTTGGCCGTGGTCTGCGGCAGCTCCAGCGTTCTCGTCAGCTTGTCTATGAGGGCCGCGACGTTGAAGGGTTTAAGCCTTAAGTTGAGGCCGAAAACAAGCCTTGATACCTCGCGGTTGAGCTGGTTGAGCGGAACATCTGCCGCCGAGGCAATCTCCTCCATGGATTTGCAGAGGCCGTTGTTGTTGGCTGACAGGTAAACAAGAGCGGCTGCGGCTGGTCTTCTAGAACGCTTGACCAGTTTCGAGAAAACAGCTTTTCTCGCCAGCTCGCCCGCTCCCTCTGCAGCTTGACGCGGCAAACCAATTTTGTCAGCTATCCAGAAAACTTCGCTCAGCAAACGGGTCAGCAGCCTCTCTTCAGAGGAGAGCAGACGGCCCTTGCTGATTGTCCCTATGCCTCCGTCGTGGAGAAGGCTTGTAACCCTTGGCCCCACGCCGCCACGGCTGTCGAGCAGCATCTTTTTCGTGGGGGTTGTTGACGTTGTTCTCTCCGCCACCACTGCTCCGCAGATGCTGCAGAAAAGCTCACCCGACACAGGGTCATTGACGAGAGAAGGTTCTCCACATTGGGGACACGTGTTCAGCTCTTCTCTACGTATAGCGCCTCACCCTCCACAACCTCGGCCTCCGCGGCGGGCTTAACAGCTACATACGGAGACGCCACCGGCCCGAAAATGTTTGATACATAACCAACCTCCCGTCCCTTGCCGTTGTATACCTTGTCACCGAGCCGTGGCACCGTGTAGGCCCTGATGACGAGATAGTCTCTGCGGCTGTGGAGGACTTCTCCGAGAAGCTTCAGCCTTCGCAGCGTCTGTCTATTTACCATGTTTCCGCAGCTCCTCAGCCACCATCTTGAGAAACATGTTCTTAGACATCTTGGGCCGCGGCTTCACAACAACGTAGCCTGTTCTCCTGCTCCATCTCCGTGGATAAGCGGCATCAGTCTTCTCAACCTCGTAGCCAAGCCTCTTACACGCTGCCGCCAAATCATCCGCCGAAGGCCTCTGAACAGCGAGACCCCGTGAAACACGACGCCCCTGTTTACGGCTGCTCTTAGAATCGAAGTAAACAGGCCACAGGATTAAGCCTTCACGTCTAATCAAGCCCCTCCCTGCTTCACCAATACGGCGTTGACTGTGCCGTCTTGTCCGGGTCTTGACGTGACTCTTGCCAAGCCCTCAGGTGTCTCTATTAACGCGCCTTTTGTGATTACTTTTCTTCTGTCGTAGTCTCTGTTGCTGGGGTTGGATACTACGCGTAGTATCTCGAGACGCTTGACCACGGAGCCGACGACGACGTTGGCTGTTTTCGTCGACAAAGCGGCTGCCTTGAGGTTTCCTCCCAATGCTCTCCGTGTAACCACTTTCTGCTCTCCCAGGGAAACGAGGTTTATCTCGCCGCCACGTTCTCTTTTTCTCCTACCCCTCGCTGGATGAGCTTTTGCCCCCGTCTTTTTGCGTTTGTGAAGGTCGCTGTGCCACTGAACCATTCTGCTTCTTCAGAGTTGAAGCATGTTTTATACTTGTTTCGCCTCCTGAGGCCAGCATCTTATCTATCAGCGACTTGATTGCGGATGGGGTGTTCTCCACGCCGAAAAAGTCTGCGAAGAGCCGCGAGGTTCTGAGAACAGATGTGCGGCCTTTTTTCTCAGACTCGACCAACCCTCTTTCCTGAAGTATCTTGATTTGTCTGTAGCTGTCTTTTCCACGTATAGCTGCCAACGTTGAAAGAGGTATGGGCTGGTAGTATGCGATTGTCGCCAGTGTTTTGAGGACACCGTGTGGAAGCATTTTGCGGCGTGTGTATTTTTTGACCTGGGCTGCGAGGTCGGGCCTTAGCCGCATATAGTATCTTCCTCCGTCCAGCTCAACAATCTCTACAGCTCTTCCGCTGTATTCGTTCTTCAGCGTCTCGACAATTTTCCGAACCTTTTCAGGAGACCTTGTCCTGAGGGCTCGCTGCAGCGTCTTGATGTCCACGGGTTTGTCTGATGCGAAGAGAAGAGCCTCAGCCACCAGCTTGCTGTCCATCTGAGGCTCCAAAAAGCTCACCCCCGAGTATGACGAGGTCGCTGAACTCATCGGCTTGTAGAAGCATCACATAGCGGCGCGCGGCTGCGAAGAGCAGAAGAATGAAGGTTTTCGCGGCTTCGAGACGGGGCATTCCCTCGACAAGCTCGGAGAAGGTGATAGACGTTCTCACACTGAAAATTTCTCTCAGCTTCTCGAGAAACTTGTCAAGCTCTTCCTCAATCTTGACGATGAACTCGTTGAGTATCAACCTGTTCTCCATTATCTGGGGTGGCGCGGCCTCGGTTTTGCTGCGGCCAGATTGTGAAAGAGCTTTTTGAAGAGCTGTCACAATTTCCTGTAACGTTGCTGTGATTAGCTCGGGTTTGAAGGGAAGCTCGATAGGGGGCATGATGTTTATCTCGGGCTTGGGCTTGGGTTTGGGCGGCTGGTCTGCTTGGAGAAGCTTCTCGCTCTTTATCCGATGTATTATTGCGGCCGAGTGGACAGCTATTCCGCAGATGTTGAAGTCTATGTAGCCTTGGACGCGGAGAACCTGCGCAAACTCCGTCAAAACCTCCGAGAGCCTGACCTCCCACACCTTCACCCTATCCAGCCGCGTTACATCAAACAGTATACGCCAAGGAGCCGTCATCAATTGCTCAGCAAAACCATTATCCAGCCTCAACCACCTCGCTCAACCGTGTCCTAACAACTTGAGAAGACTCGTTAACCATGTAGACACCAAACAGCGCATCAGCCTGCTCCGCGATAATGTCCTTCAAAGTGATGATTATTATCTGTTTCTTGGTGGACATCTTCTTTAAAAGGTTGACCAGGTTTTTGACGTATACGACGTCTAGGTGGGCGTCGATTTCGTCGAAGATGTAGAACTGGGCGGGTGTAAGGTCCTGCAACGCGAGTATCAACGCAACAGCCGAGACCGATTTCTCTCCACCGCTTATCGAGACAGTGCTACGTGTCTGTTTCCCGACAAACTTGACAAGCATCTCTACCCCTGAGTTAAGCGGGTCATCAGGGTTTTCAAGCTTGAGGAAACCCTCGCCACCAGTCAACTGGTTAAAGTAGAAGCTGAAACTATCCGAAACTCTCTCCAAGGCTCTCCGGAACGCGTCAACCTCCTCCCTGTTAATCGACTCAATCAGGTCGAGTATGCGTTTCCTCTCCATCTCGAGCTCGTTTATCCTTGTTGAGCGGAGACGATAGTTTTCTACTATGCTGTCATACTGCATCGCCGCAAGCTGGTTGACTACCGGTATCTCTGCTACCTCGGTTTCGAGATGCGGAATTAGTTCAAGTGGAAGAGATGTCTCAGCTTCCTCACCTGAGCCGAAGCTCTGAAGCCGTTCCCCGATAGACTTGAGGGTGGTCTCTATGCGGACTCTCTCTATTGCCAGGTTGTTGTTCTCCCTCTCAAGCGCAGAAACCTCGTTTAACAAGATGGAGAGGTTCTGCTCGAGCTGCTTAACCTCTTTACTCTTCTCCACGAGAGCCTCTGTGAGCTGGCTCAACTCATTGTCCATCTTCTCCTTCATCTCACTGGCCTCGGCTATTTTCTGGTCCAGCTCCTCTATCCTGACACGGAGTTGCTCAAGCTCCTCGGCGAGCTCGCGTTCACGCAGGGCAATTTGCTCAAACTCTTTCTCGGAGCTGGCAAGCGACTCCTCTATGTTTCTAAGCTCAATCAAAATCCTGTCCCTCTCTCTTTCGGCGTTCACATATACCCGGTATGTTGTGGATGATTCCTGTGATTTTCGTCGCATGTCTTCCTCAGCTCTCCGCAGCGCCTGTTTCTTCTCGGCCACCATCTGTCTTAGATGGGTCAGGGCCGTTATCTCATCCGTCTTGTCTGACAGCAGCTGCGTCAGCTTCTCTTTTTCTTGAACCAGTCGTGAGACCTCTTCCTCGAGTTGGTTGAGACGTTGGACGCTGTTTTCCACGGATTTGGAGAGGTTGTTTAGCTCTGTCTCGAGACGGGTTTTCTCAAGAGCCTTTATGTTTAGTTGACGCCTCGTCTCCTCCATCTCGGCCTCTGTCTCTCTAAGACGTTTTTCAGCAAGCTTGGCCTCCCTGTCAAAAGCCTCCCTCGCGTTTAGGAGTTTGGCCTCAACGGCTTCGAGCCTTTCCATGCTACGGTTTACACGCTCGGCTGCAACAGCCTCGCTCATCTCACCGGCGACACTGATTATCGCCGGGTCACCCACGTAGACACCGTCCATCGTGGCAACATCTCTGTCGCCTGGTTGAAGCTGTTTCACAGACTCCACAACCCTAAACCCTACACCATGGGTCAAGGCCTTCACCAGCGAATCAAGGTCGAGAGAATCGGCGACAATCTTCAGCGGAATCTTCTTCTCAGCAGCCTCCCTCGCCAGCGACAGACCCGCTTCAGCATCGGCGACATAAACAGCGTTAAGCCAATCGCCGAGAACAGCCCGATGAACCCCCGAGAGCCTCTCTCCAAATACTTCACGCACCGTTCTGAGTCCGCTTGATTTCCTATCCTCTTTCACCGCTGTCTGCAGCGTTTCGAGGAGCTGTTGTCCAGCGGCCTTGAGCAGACGTGTCTTCTCTATGAGTTTGTCGATTGAAGCGATTTTTTCTCGGCTGTTTTCGAGTTCTCGCCGGATGTTTTTTGCGGTGTTTATCTGTGTTTCATGAAGTTGTGAAAGCTGTTCCATCGATTCGATTAGGCGGGTTAGTTGCTCGTTTTTTTCGCTGAGGATGTTTCTGGTTTCTGCGAGCTTTTTTTCAGCCTCCTCCTTCTCGTGTTGTCTGTGTGTTAGCTGTTTCTGGATGTTGTCAAGGAGTAGGGATTTGCCGTCGTCGCTTAGCTTGAGGAAACGCAGCTCCTCAACCTTTGCCGCATAACGGTTCTCAACCTCGTCAACCTCTTTCTGAAGCTCTTCGAGAAGCTTTTTGGACTCGTTGTACTCCGCCTCTTTGAATGCCCATTGTTCACGTAGATTTTCCACCTGTTGTGTTTTCTTCTCAAATTCTTCTTTGAGCTGGCTTTGTCTCTCCCGCCACTTGGCTACACGCGTCTCCAGAGACCTGCGCTGTAGGTCCAGCTGTTTCAACGCGTTTTCCGCAGAGTTTTTCTCAGCTATTTTCCGCGATTTCTCCGTCTCTAGACTGAGGACAGCCCGGTCTATTTTGCTGACCTCGGCGGCCAATTCCCGCCGCCTCCTCTCAAGCTCCTCAGCCTCGTTCTTCAGAGCAGCGGCCCGGGCCCGAACATGCTCGGCTTCAGCCTGTTTCTCCGCAAGCTTGTTCAACAGCTCCGCCGCCCGTGCATCAAGCTCTTTCAAAGCCTGTGCATGAGAGTTGTACTCGTTAATCAGGGAGAGTGATTTCAAACTGTTTAGGATTTTTTCGGAGAGGGTTTTCCGTAGAAGCTGGTTGCGCTCCAGCTCTAGTTGTTTAACGCGTGACCTTACCTCTGATGTTGCAGCTTTAGCGATGTCGATGTTTTTCTGCGCTATTTCAAGCTCTTTATGGGCCTCGTCGCGTCTCTTCTTGTAGCCCGATATTCCCGCTGCGTCCTCCAAAACCTCCCTCAGCTCCCTGCTGGTCATCTCGGCTATGCCGACAACCGAGCCCTGGGTCACGAGGTTCAACCCGTCAGGTTTTATGTTGGCTGCGGAGAGGATTGTGAGAAGCTCGTTTCTCGACACGATGCGGTTGTTGAGCATGTATTCGCTTTCTCCCGTCGCGTAGAGCCGCCTGCTTATGACAACTTCTTCGGAGTCGACGGGGATGCTGTGGTCTGAGTTGTCGAGCGTGAGGGTTACAAGGGCCTGAGAATCGGTGCCCTTGCTTGATTCATGCAAAAGCTTAGAAAACCTATCAACCCTGAGATTGTGTGCGCTAAGCTCTCCGAGCGCAAACTTGACGGCGTCGAGGACCGTTGACTTCCCCCCGCCGTTAGGCCCCGTTATAACCACGAGGCCAGGCGGCAGCTTTATCACGGTTCTCTTATTCCCAAACGATTTGAAACCCGTGATAGCCACCGACTTTATTCTAACCATTCGCCTAAATCAACGTAAAGGGATGTTTATCAACATGCCTCCAGATGTCGAAGGCGGTCATATGCGCCAATTACCTTGGTAAAACCATCAAGAGGCATAAATACGGATTCTACGGGTTTTACACCGTTGAGCGAGCGGCTTTTTGAGGAGAGGCTGGAGAGTTTTGTTTCGCGGCTCAGAAGCTCACCTGTTGAATCGGTTATTCTTTCCAAGAAATCCAACGTCATGTATTTTACGGGTTCAGAGAACGGTGTGTTGCTGATAACCGCGGACGGCACAGTCAGCGTCTTCTCAAACACCCCCGTAAACACTCCTCTAGCCGGCAGGGTTCACATAGTCGAGAAACTCGGCCGCAGAGAAATCTACCCCATCGTCTTCGAGTACATAGGTGATAGGAGGATGACAGTGGGCTATGACACCATGCCCGCCGAAACATATCAGTCAATAATCAAAAACTATCCATCCCTCTCACTCACCTGCATCAAAGACATTGTCTACGAGCAGCGGCAGAGCAAATCCGATTACGAGATAATGCTTATCCGCAAAGCCTCGTCAATCGTCTCCTTCGCCATGGAAATCGTCAGAGAGGTCATCGCCGGAGGAACAACTGCCTCGGATATTAGACGGGCTTTGGCTGACAACATTTACCGCCTCGAAGCCGACCTCCCATACAGCCCACGCATATCGATAGGGGAAGAAACCTTCCTCAACATAGATAGCCCTCCTAACCGAGGGATAAGAGAAGGTGAAATCGTCAAAATATCATTCGCCGCATCGGTCGAGGGATACATATCACATATCTCACGCACCTACTTCTACAAAAAATCGCAGGAAAAAATCTTGAAAACCTATCAACAGCTCATCCGCCTAAAAGAATACATAACTTCGCTTCTCTCGGTGTGGTCCTCCGCTGTCTCGATATACGATAGGGCAAGAGCCTTTGCGATGGAGATTGGGCTCGACCCCACATCTCTAACATTGTTTGGAAGAGGTGTGGGTCTCGAGGCGGAGGAGCATCCATTCATCGACGCGGCTAGCACCGACATCATACGCGAGGGGTCTGTCATCAGCATAGGCCCCGACCTGCTTCTCCCAGGGCGATATGGCTTATCGGTTTCAGACATATATCTTGTCACTTCCAGAGGTGTGGAGAAGTTAACTGATGCCGATGTCGAAATGGAGGTTGGCTAGAGCCCGAACCTGCGTTCCCTGCTCTGATAAGTGCGTATCGCTCTGAGAAGGTCAATGTACCTGAAGTCGGGCAGGTTAACGTCTTGGAAGACGAACTCACTGTAAGCCGATTGCCACAGCAGAAAGTTACTTATCCGTGTTTCACCGGACGTTCTTATGATGAGGTCGGGCTCCGGGTTGGGTACACCGTTTGTGTAGAGATGTTTCTCGAAAGTTTTCTCATCGATTTGCTCGGGTGACAGCTGGCCCATCTTCACCTCCTCCGCTATCTGTTTGACGGCTTCGAGTATCTCCAGCCGGCCGCCGTATGCTATCGCGAGGTTGAGGAACCGGTTGTCATGCAGCTCGGTCGCATGCTCAAGCTTCTCAAGCGCCTCCACAACATTTGGCGGAAGCATGTCTTTTCTGCCGATGACCTTGACTTTTACTCGGTACTTGTATATCTTCGGGTCTTTGAGAAGCTTGTGAGCCTTCTCCTCTATTAGCCGGAATATCTCCTCAACCTCGTGCATGGGACGTCTCAGGTTCTCCGTGGAGAGGATGTATAGGGTTACTGTTTTTATGCCCAGCTCCAGCAACCAGTCAAGAATCTCCTCAACCTTATCCGCCCCCGCTTCATGACCCTTCCACGGAGGCCATCCCCGCACCCTCGCCCACCTCCTATTACCGTCGAGAATCAGCCCCACATGGCTAGGCATCTGACCCGAAGAAACGTTCCTCAGCAACCATTTCTCATATAGCCAGTAAACACCCATTAGCTGTAGAAGTTTTTTCAACAAACCAGGGTCACTGTTTCTTGGCCGCTCCTTTTCTGAACTGTTTTCCATATATTGAGCGGAGGACACGTGTCATAGCGAAGGTTACTCCAAGCGTAACCACACCCATCACAGCCGTAAGTATGAACAGGAAGGTTGAGCTCTCGGTTATCGTCGTCGGCTGAGGCTGCTGCAAAAGCACTCCCGCCCGTTTGAGCAGGGCCCACAGCCATATTGACAGAACACCCGCGTGAATGGTTCGCCAGAATCCATAGTATCTTATGATGTAGTAGTAGATCATGTTGGAGAGAACCACGAGTATCGCGCTAATCGCTATAAAGTCGATGCTCTGGCTTATGAAAACTCCGGAGAGTCTGAGCACGGTGGGCAGCAGTATCGCTGGGTCGATGAGCTGTTCACTCGTCAGGTTGAGGGAGATGTAGGTCGTGTAGGTAGATGATAGGCCGAGGTACAGCCCGATGAGCAGGGAAGCTCCTGCACCGAGGTAGGCGAAGGCCCTTATCTGCCCGATTGCAGGCATCTGAGATATTCTGTAGAAGCCTGTGAAAAGGCGTGAAAAATGAATGTCTATCCTAAACCCCCAGAGAAAAAGAAGTAGGCCTAGGAAGAGGAGTAGGATGGAGGGTTGTGCGAGTCCGAAGATGCTTAGGAGAGCGGAGAGAGCGATGAAGCCTCCTGGTATGCCTATGATGAACTTGGCGTAGCGCGGGTCGGTTATGCCGAGTCGCAGATACTTGCCTAGAATGAGCCATGACTGCTCAACGGTCTGGCTCTGTTTGACGGTGACCCGTTGAACCGAGGCGATGGCGACTTGTGAGGAGATTATCGGGGTCACTATCGCGTCTGTCTCGCCGTCGCTCACGAATATGCAGCGCTGTGCCGGAAACTTTTCAAGCACCTCACGCAGCTGGTTGAATATGTTCATGTCCGCCTCCATCCCTTCTTTACGGGAGCCCGTGAGCGTGGCCACCTCAACCTCCTCTCCCGTTTTACTCTGGGTCAACTGGTCATAGAGTTTGACCGCGTAGAAGAGCGCGTTGGCGTCGGGGTCCTCGGGGTCCGCCAAAGCAAGCCGCACAGCTGCATCCAGGTTAGCCTCCCGCCCAACAACAGGGCCGCTTATCCCTGTTTTCACCCCGAGGTCATCATCCCTGTCAACAACTATGATAAGCAGCCTGTCACCGTCCTCAGCCATTCCCCAACATTCTCTCCCACAACAATGATTTAAAGGCTCTCAAGTCCTCTGCCCACCCCTCACATCATATACAAACAGAATATCCGGTCTCAAGTCAAAATTTCACCTCAATGCATCTCTCCTTAACAAACAGCTTCAAACCACTGGACAACCTAGACCCTGCAACAATGCATGCAATCACCCTTCTCAGCAAGGTTTCTTCGAGGCTGAGTAAACTTGCCAAGAGAACTCATAGTGAGCTGTGAACTATATTTTCCTTCCGAATAACCACAAAGTGCCACCGCTCATTAAAAACGCCGGTAAGTGTCTACGTTGAAGTTCAACACGCTCTTCAGCGAGGCGGTAGAGGAGCTCCAGAACACTGAGGAGAGATTAAGCCCTGTATATGGGATAGCCTGTATAAGCCCTGTTACCTCTAATGTGGGCAATATAACTCGGCGGAATCGCTGGAGATGTTCAGACGCAGAGACCATCACAGGTAACGTCAAAGTTTCCTGAGCAGCAGGAACAGCAATGAAGATACTCCATACTGCACCACCTATCCAAAGGCCAAAGGCGAGTAAATGAAACGGCCGCAGCACCCAAGCCGAAGGCTGTGTTGGAAATGTCAAACGGGCGTCAAGAAGCGCAGTCAACACAATGCTCAAAGCCAGCAGAACCAAGTTTAGTCTAACTAGGCTGAGTTTAAAGACTCGCACGCAATGGCTGGACCGGTAACTAGGCAGTTGAACCATATGCTAGAATAAGCTTGAAGAGACCGGCTCCCCAGAGCGCACGGTCCATGGCTGGGGTGGACCATGAATATATCAAGGCCGCGAAGGAGAGGATGGTTTCCCTACTCGATGAGCTCGACAAAATCCTACAAAATATGTTGCAAAGCTTAATTCTTCCCTTCTCTAAGCTTTATTTCCACGTCCATATTCTCAGAAAGAGCTCTGCTCAGGAGCGATGATGGGATGGCGCTGTCTCTAGTGATAACCCTGATGCCTTCAGTAAGTATCTTCACTCGCTGCTTTGGCGATGTCTGCTCTATGGGCATGAGGTCCACCGGTGTCCTGAGCAGGTCTTCCAAAACGTTTGCAACCTCGATCAACTTCCGCAAACTCAGTTCTGGACGGGAATACACAGCTATATCAATGTCCCGCACCAACCTCCGCCTTACCGCGGAACCGAATATAACTGCAAACTTAATCTCCGGCATCCTTTCGAAGAAATCTCTCACCTTATCCACCACTTCATGCAACAGAACCTCATGGTATATTATGCTCAACGAGTGAAAGCCTCCTCAACCGCATATAAGAATTCCTCTACACATTTAAAGTCATCCAAAATCTCCCGGTAAACCCTCTCGTCATCCACCGTCCAGTAGCGATGTATCAGCAGATTCCTGAATCCCACCAAGGCCTGAAGATCCTTCACGCATGAAAGAGTTAGTCTTTCAGCCACACATTTAATTGCCTCCCTATACGAGGTGGGAGTCTTGCCGTATGCCTCCATGCAAAGATGCGTGCATAGGGACACGAGAGATTCCACCAAAGTAATCAAATTGTATCTCATCGAATATCTCTGGTCCACATCTAGCTCCGAGAATGGTCTGGAAGTTAGCCTCAGTAGCTCGTTGACCGATAGTCTAACATCCGAAATCCTAGCCCTCACCAAAGCAGGGTCAACAGGCATTCGTAACCAGCCCACATCTATGTAGGCGGGTTAATAATCCTTCCTTCAAAGGAGCCCCCCGATACTCTGTTCAACCTAATTCGGCGGCGGGTGAAGAAAAATTCCTCAAGCTATAGAAAGCCATGTCAAGACCGGAGAGGCCAGAGACATCAGCAGCTATGTGAGAAAAGCCTTAGAACTCAAGCTCAGACAAGACAACCCCCAGGCAACCGCAGACATCCCAAAACTTCTCACCGCTGAAATTGAGAAAGAGATGGACAACTTTCTAAACTCCCAGCTGGCTATTGACCTAGGGATAGAGGACAAGCATCAGCTAGTCTCCCAAGCCGTCAGATACTTCCTACACATCCATCGCCTGCATATCTAAAGAGTAGACAGTACACGACTAAACGACACATTATACGTTACGATATGCACAACGCGTCCAGGGCTGGCACACCATTGGAGACAGCTCCTAAAATTCATCCACGAAAACGGTATAGCAACAAAGGTCAAGCTCTACTTATCCAGAGACAGCGAACACTTCATAGAAGCATACCTAGCAGCCCTAACCATCGACGCCACCTTCATCATAGGCAAGTTCACCGCAACAATAACCGCCAAAATGGAGCTAGAAGACACCATAACCCTAATCACCGAGCTCGGAATACCGATAGAGATAATACAGCCCACAGACCAATCATACAAGGGCATACAACAGCTCCTCCAAGAAGCACAGCAGAAAGAAAAACAGCTAGAAGCCCACACCCTGAAAGAAGTCAAAAAAACACTCATGCTAAAAAGACTAAAAACAACAAGTTAAACAGACAAAACGCCAAAAAAGGGAGACCGGTCGTCACTTTAGCGGGACATACATGCTGCTCCTGGTGGCGCCTATTCCTGCTCTTCCATGGATTACTCTTTTGTTGGTGATGGCGTATTCGCCGAGTCTGTGCCCAATCATTTCGGGCGTTATTTCGACGGGTGTGAATTCTTTGCCGTTGTGGACGTGTATGGTGAGGCCGACCATTTCGGGGAGTATGAACATGTCGCGGCAATGTGTTTTGATGGGTTTCTCGAGCTTCTGACCAGATTCGAGGAGTTTTTTGGCTTTGCGGATTTTGAGGAGAAGCTTTGACTGCGCTGGTGTGAGGCCTCGTTTGTAGAGGCTGCGCCGCGCCCTGCTTGGTAGAAGCTTGATTACAGCATCCATGCTCATCGTCTTCAGCTGGTCGATAGTGTATCCACGGTAGGTCAGCTCCCTAACCATTTCCATCCAAAGCCTCGCAACGGTTTCTAATAAAGACACTCCTTCCCATCCACTCACCTGGACATATACACGCCTACTGAGTGGGGCATGTTGTTTAAGGGTCGTCGGCACTTCTGTGGGCGATGAAAAGGAGAGGCGTCGAGGATATAGTTGGTAATGGGCTGTCTCGTGCTCACTAACTGCTATGAGGTCTCTTTTCTCTAGGCTGGAAGCTGTTTTGGGGTGATGTTTGCTAGGTGGATTTTTTCTTGCGGCCTGTTCTCCGTGCTGCGATGAGACCGACTTTCCTGCCGGGGGGTGCGGTGCGTTTGACGGTTTCGGGACGCCCGATGCGTTTGTGGCTGCCTCCTCCGAATGGGTGGACAGCGGGAACCATCGCGACACCTCTTGACTTGGGCCAGTACCTGTGTCGAGCTCTCATTAGGTAGTATTTTGCCCCTGCTTTGAGGAAAGGTTTCTCGATTCTGCCGCCGCCTGCCACGACACCCATGACCGCGAAAGCCTTTGCAGAAACTTCTACATCTTTCTTTGACGGTAGCTTGAGAACGGTTCGGTCGCCCAGTTGGGCTGTGACCACGGCATAGGCTCCGGATGAGCGGACAAGCTTTCCGCCGTCGCCGGGTATTCGTTCAACGGTTGAGACCAAGCCTCCCTCGGGGACTTTGCCGACGGGAAGTATGTTGCCTGGAGCGGGTTTAGCGTCCTCTCCTATTTCTATGACTTGGCCCACATACATTCCTTCTACGGCTGGAACATAGAACTCTGCGCCGTCGTGTCTCAGCACCGCGACAGGTGCTCCGCGGCCCGGGTCGTGGACTATGTCGGTTACAACCGCTGTGGTGAGGCTTTTTCCGCTGAAGAGCTGTGACGGGAACCCCACCATGTATCGCCTATGCTTAGATGCTATGAAGCGTGGCGAGCCTCTGCCAATTCTTTGAGCTCTAATATTTCTACCCATTATTTCATCACCTAGAAGATTCCGAGCTTGACCGCCAGCTCTGAGGCCTTGTATTCAGGCTTTAGTTTGACGAATGCTTTTTTCTCTCCGCGGCTTGTTATCAACGTGTTCACCTTATCAACTTTGACGTTGTAGAGCTGTTCAACGGCGTTTTTTATCATGTGCTTGTCTGCTTTGAGGTCGACGATGAAGACCAGCTTGTTCTCGGACTCGATGAGTGATACGGTGTCCTGCGTTATGTAAACCCGTTTCACGACATCCTGGGGGTTCATTTCAGCCTCTCCTCCAGCGCTTTAAGCGCCGACTTTGTGAATAGAGTGAGTCTGCCTGGCTTGGCTCCAGGTGCAAGGTGTAGGACGCTGAGGTCTTTGGCGGTGACCACTTCGACGCCCGGGATGTTTGACGCGGCTTTTCCTACTCCATGGTCCGCTGCTACAACTATCAAGGGCCCCTTCCTCCGTTTGTATCTTCTACCCCTCATTTTCCCCTTCCCAGCTCTTACTTTCTTCACACCGCATCTCTTCAACTCATCACCGAGGCCAAGCCTAGTGAGAACGTTTCTGGCCTCAGCGGTTTTTGAAAGAGCCTCGAGGCCATCATCCACTATAATCGGGAGAGTGGTCTGCTCAGCTATTCTATGTCCCCGTGCCTTGACGTGTTGAGGTGATGCAGTGAATGCGAGCGCGGCTAGTAAAGCGTTCCGCAGCTCCTTTTTGTTGATTTGTTTGTGTATCTTTTTCTCGGGTGTGGGTGGATGTGTTGGCCGTCCGCCCACGGCTGATGGAACCATGCCGCCCGCTCCATACTTGGGTGTGCCTCTCCCCTTGATACGTGAGATGCGGGCCATTCCGAAACCTGGTCCCCATGACTCTACCGAGTGCTTGTGTCCCGAGATTTTTGACGCACCTTTCGGCTGGAGGCTGTGGGTTGCGAGATGTATGTAGGCCCGTGCGACGAGGTCTTCTCGGAGAGGTGCTGAGAAGAAGCTTGGAAGAGGTATGGTTTCCACGGCTTCTCCCTCGAGGTTGTAGACCTTGACCGTTGGTTGCTGAGGTTTTTGGAGAAGAAGAGAGGCGGTGAAATTCATTCACTACACCTCCAGTAAAGTTATTTCAGGAGCCTCCAAATGCTTAGGAGGCTTGGTGGGTGCGCGGAGAACAAGGGGTCTCATAGGTGTTCCCGCAACAGAGCCCTCTAGGACAAGGTAATCGGTTTTGACGAGGCCGAACCTGTGCCATCCCGACTTCGGGTTAATCGCAGCAGGGTCATCTCCGATTCTGAGGATGCGTTTGTTAAACTCTGTCCGCCGATGGTAACCCATCTGCCCCGACCTCGGCACAGTGTACATAACGTAGTGCGGGTTCCAAGGCCCTATAGCGCCCACGCCCCGTCTTGTTTTACGGGATTTACGCTGCAGAATCGATACACCGTATCTCTTGACAACTCCTTGGAAGCCCTTGCCCTTGGTCACCGCTATGACGTCTACAAACTGTCCCTCCTTGAAGACATCTGTGACGCGGAGGTCTTTTCCAACCAGCTGCTTCGCCTTCTCAAGAGCTTCTGCAGGTTTTCCACCCATCTTTATCTCAGCTATTCTCGGGGTTTTGCCCGCTCCCACCAGCCTTGGCTGCGTAGCCACCACAAGCCTCACCTCATCCACACCATCCTTGAGCTGATTGATTTCTTCTATCGATGGCTCGGGCCTAAACGTGGGGTTCCTCCTCTTAACATCCTCCGGCACCTCCTTGCTCCAGTATTTGCCGATGTTGACGAGTTCTCCGTCCACGTTGCGGTAGAGTGAGATGCCTATGACTTTCAGGGGTGGAGCGGCGACTACTGTGCATGCTTTGGCGACCTCACTTCCCTGCGTCGGAGAACCGGGTGTGTTGTCGATGTAGTGCACCATGGTCATGCCAACTTTGTAGCCTATGAAGCCGAGAACACCCTCTCCATCGGGCCAGTGCTTGACACGGGGAAGGATACCCGCCGCTCGACCCCTTGGAAGATAAGCCAGAGAACCATGCCTCGGCCGCGAATACTTCCTTCTGCCCAATTTCCACTACCTGCGTTCACCTCATGCATGCATGATAAAAACCTTAACAGGGGTTACAATCCTTATTTGCCGCCCAAACAGGATGTAAACCATGAGAGATGAAGTGACAGAAGAGATAATCGGTTTAATAACTGCGGAGAATGTCGTGGGGCTGGCTACGCATCGACACTATCCACGCGAGAGAATAATCTACTCGAGGTTCGGTAGATGCGGTTTCGCGATTGATGTGGTTAAGGAGGTTGACGGGGTGAGGAAAACCTTCTCGGTTCTCGTCGAAGCTTATGCCGACGCCTCGTCTGACAAGGTTGAGGATTTCTTTAAGCTGCCGGGGAAAATTCTCTACATTTTATCGTCGCCATCGGATGGTGGAAGAGTTTTGAAGAGACGGGAGGCGGCTTACAGAGATGGTGAAGACCTTTTCAGCAGAGTGGAACAGGTTAGAAGAAGCTTCTACAGCGTCTACAGCAGGTTGAAGGAGAAGGAGAAAGAGGCTGTGACCAGAATAGGTGAAGAGATTTTCCACGCAGTTGGGTTGACGGCCGACGAGCTTCACCTCGGCGTCTAATCCTTGACACCCGGTATCCGATAGGTTTTATTTTCCTCGTCGGTGTGAACAAAGACATCGCCGCATTTTCTACATCGGAAGTATTTGTTGACACCTTTCTCAGCCTTCTGGTCGCCGATGAACTCGAGGTCATGTTCACAGGACTCTGACATGTATAGTCTGTGTATGCGTTGGCTATATGTTTTCGAGGCGGGTTTGAGGCCCTGTGATGAAGTTTCTGCTGACATCTGAGGGTGACGAGGGGCCGCGGACTTTCAAGGCCGGCCAAAGCATCCACCTTGGCCAGATGAAGCTGTACGTCGAGGGCGAAACCACGGAGTTGAACGGTTTCTTCGAAGGACTGCGTGACGACGAGGCTTTGGTCATCATCCATGCACCCGCCGAGAAGGCTCCATCTATTCCGCATAGGTTTGAAAGAGCTGTCGAATGGATGAGGATGTTTGAAGGGTTCGCCGGCGGAGTCATAGGCGGAGGCTTTGTGTTCAGAGATGTTGTCGGGCTTGTGCCAGTCTTCGTCGACGGGGACGGGTTCACAGCGACAAACGTGAAGGCAGAGGCTTTGGCGAGAGGTCTTGAGCCGCTGCCTCCAGCTACAGCCCTCGACACAACAAACAAGAAAACATTAAGATACCATGCATGGGGAAAAACTGGGGCCGGGCCTCAGCAGCTTCTTGAGGCGCTGCGGTATGCTGTTGAAAAATTTTGTCCACGCCACGTATCCGTCTTCTTTTCCGGTGGCTTGGACAGCCTTATTCTCGCGAAGCTCATCCGAGACAGGGGTTATTCCCCTCTTCTTCTCACTGTGGGAACGGTGGAAAGCCACGACTTCGCAGCAGCCGAGTCCGCTGCATCGTTTCTCGGGCTGGAGGTGGAGAAAGTGGTTGTTGATGAAAAGAACGTGGCGAAGGCTTTGGAGCTGCTTGAAAATGTGCTGGGGCCTCTGGGTGACATGGACGCGGCCATCGCTGTCGCCATGTATCTTCTCTCGAAAAAGTCTGTGGAAATGGGGTGTGGGGCGGCGGTGCTGGGACAGGGTGCTGACGAGCTCTTCGGCGGCTACATGAAGTATGAAAGGATTCTTCACGAAAACGGGTATCAAGTTCTTGAGCAGGTGATGCGGAGGGATTTTGAGATGCTCGCAGCCGAGGGGCTGGTGAGGGATTTTACAGCGGTGAGGCTCGGCGGAGCCTATCCTCTTCCGCTTTATCTTACGCGGGATGTTGTTTCGATGGTCTTGTCCATACCTGTGGAGCAGAAAGTGCATGTTTATGGGGGGAGAGTTGTGAGGAAGCATGTTCTGCGGATGGTGGGTCGGATGCTGGGTCTCGGCGACTTGGCTGACAGGGGTAAAAAAGCTCTTCAATACGGGTCGGGGTTGATGAAGATGGTGAGAAGGCTTCGTTGAAGACGCTTGTCTCGGCTCTGCTTCTTCTCAAGAGGCTTCCGCGCACCGGCTGGCTGGAGGAAGGAGTCAAGAACCCCGAGAGCGTCGCGAGCCACAGCTACTCACTTGCAGTGATGGCTATGGCGGAGGCCGAGGCCCGTGGCCTCGATGTCTGCAAAGCTGTGAAAATGGCTCTGCTACATGACCTCGCCGAAAGCTACACAGGAGACCTCACACCCGCCACCAAGAAAAAAATCCCGAAAAACATATTCCACCAAGTCGAGAGAGCCATAATCAGGGAGCTGGTCTCCAGCCTCCCGCCTCACATCGCCCAGCAATACACCGAACTTTACGAAGAATACCTCGAGAGAAGAACCCCGGAAGCACGGCTTGTCCACAGGCTCGACCGCAGAGAACTCGTCGAAGAAGCCCTCTGGCTTAACAAAAGACAAAAAATCAGCTTGAATAGATTCGGCATAGCTTAAATGCGACGCGGCCCGTAGATGCATAGGCTTGTCCGTTGACGACTACGTGGTGAAAGCGCTTCTCTCAGGTTTTCCCTTTCTGAGAGAGGTGAGGGATTACGTTGCTCAGCAGGGTCTTCGTCTCGAGGATTTTGAGGGCAATAACGAGTATCTTGAAGTGGCTGTGCGGAGGGTTGAGGAGGCTCTCCGCCGATGGCCCGCCCGACGGCTTCAACCCCTTGAGACAAGCGACTTGGAAATCTTCAGCCACCCACTCGCCATGGCTCTTGTAGCTATGCTTGACAGCCCATTCGCCAAGAGAAGGTTCGCGGCCTACGAGGCCGAGAGATACGCGACGATGCTGAAAAACATACGGGAGGAGCAGGCGAAGGTGGTGGCCTACGTGATGTCCGAGGTTCTTGGCATGAGGATAAGAGAGGGCCAGCCGCCGCACGAGTTCTGGATACATTTCGTCGACTATCTCAAGCACGCAACCCCTCTCAACGAGCCACGGTTCAAACTCGTCAACAGAATCCTCGACAAAGGCTACGTCGCCGTAACACGCAGCGAGGCAATCACCCTTGTCAAAAACGGCCTCGAGAAACTCATACACCAACGGCTCGAGAAAATGGGAAGCCTAACACCGCCACCCTTCCTCGAGAAACAGGTCGAGAGGCTGAGGAAGCTGCTTGAATCGGTTCACCAGAGAGAAGCAGCGCCGTCTGTTAGGCTAGACCCCGATAAATGGCCTCCATGTATGCAGGCTCTTCGTAAACGGCTTCTCGCAGGAGAGCCTGTGAGTCATTTCGGCAACTTCGCAGCCGCCGCATTCATGCTACGCATAGGCATGACCGTCGACGAGGTTGTCAACATCTACAGCCAACGGGGAGACTTCGACCCCAAGATAGCACGTTACCAAGTCGAGCACATCGCTGGACTCAAGGGGAGCCGCACAAAATACAGCGTCCCCCGCTGCGCAACCATGCAAACACATGGCCTCTGCATAGAGGAGGGGAGACTCTGCGGCGGCGTCAAGACACCTCTGCAGTTTTATAAGAGGGTGAGAGCTGGTGTGAGAAATGAGCGGAGCGGGGCAAACGCTTCACCAAGCGGTCAGACGTAACCTCGCATACATAGCCGCGACCCAGGCTTTCTTGACGATTATCGTCCAGACGTTTGTGGTTCATGTGCCGATAACCATCTCTCTTCTAGGCGGCTCAGCCGCTCTGGCTGGGTTAGGTTCTGCGTTGATGTGGGGTGGGAGGATTTTAACAACCTATCAAATGGGTAGGCTGATGGACAGAGTTGGACGGATGCCAGTCATCTACTCTGGAATGGTTATAGCCGGGTTGTCAGCCGCCGCGGCCGCGTTCTTCTACCAGCAACGGTTGATGGAGGCTTTTCTGACGGTGATTGTCTTGTTTGGTGTCGGCCGTGGGATGGCTGACTACGGCAGGATGGCGGCGGGGGACATGCTGCCCCCGGAGAAACGCGGCCTTGGAACAGGTGTTATCTTGACAGGGAGCATGGTGGGGACGTTGGCTGTGCCGCCGATAATCGCGGCCGTGAAAATGCTCGCTGGCGGGGAAAACATCGCCGCAACCTATCTAACGCTCATACCATTCGCCGCGGCAGGTTTTGCTGCTGCATATGCGGTGAAACCCGACCCGCTACAGATAGCGAGAACCCTTAGACACAACAACCCATCCGAAGCACATCAACAAGCCATTAGAAAAATTTCTGAAATCTTAAACCGTAGAATGGTGTTTGCCATTGTTTCAGCGGCTGTGTCGACGGGTGTGATGGTTGCCTACATGTCGCTCGGCTCCCTGCTCCTACACCTCGAACATGTCGAGACAACGGTTATCTCAGCTGTCGTAACCCTGCACGTCATAGGGATGTACGCGTTCTCGATACCGCTCGGGAAAGCGGCCGACATCGTTGGAAGAGTGCCTGTCACACTGGTTGGAGTGATTGTCTGCTCAACAGGCGCATACATCATGTCCGTCAACAAAAGCCTCGACATCGTCACCGTCGGCATGTTTCTCGTGGGCGTAGGCTGGAGCGCGGCAACAGTCGCCTCAATAGCCCTCATCTCCGACGAAACACACGCAGCCGAGAGAGGAAAAGCCATGGGCCTCAACGACACAGCCACAGCACTAACATCACTCACCACACCAATACTCCTATCAATAATCTTCCAAAACTACGGCGACACAGCGCTAGGCCTCGCGGGACTAGCAGCAGCAACACCAACAATAATACTAGCAACAACCACAAGAAGAAAAAAAGGCTTAGACTCTTCTCGACATAGCACAAGTTGATTAAAGGATGTTTTTTCATACACCTAAAGAGGTTGATTTCAACGGAAACCTATACGTTCAAAACCCTAGAAACCATCCTACAGCCACCAAGAAACATAAGAACAGCAGACACCTTCAACTCATTAAGCAAAAACTTTGGCCTTGGAGAAGCGGTTGTCGACGTCGTCGCAGTCTATATACATAACCACGCTGATTATAACCTTAAGCTTATGGAAATACGGCTTTCAGAGAAGGCATGGGGCCATATATCTACTAGGCATCCTGAGGTTTCGTTTTACAAGAGTGAAATAATCGAGGCCGTGAAGGGGCCTGATACAGTGTTGAAAGGTTCTAGGGGCGAGTTCAAAGCTATAAAATATCTAAGTAGAACACATCTAGGCCCGAAGCATCTGGTGGTTGTCTATAAGGTCGTGAACGAGGAAAAGCATATTATAACCGCCTACTTTACCTCAGATTTAGGAAGTGTAAGGGGTGAAGTTGTTTGGAAAAAATAGCTCTTAGGCCCGAGAGGCTTAACGTTGACTATGACGAGGAGAATGATGTTCTCTACATCTCGTTCGGAGAGCCTAGGGAGGCAGATGATAGCGTAGAGCCTCAGGAAGGAGTAATACTGAGAACCAGACAAAGAGAATTAATTGGAATAACAATAATAGGGCTAAAGACACTAAAGAATTCCAGTGCGAAAAGCTCGTCTACATAGAGTCTATTAGAATAGGCGAACTAGCCTAATCAGGAATTAAGATCTTCCGTCAGATGAAAGCGTTTAGGATGTTAACCCGTCGCAGTATAACTATGCAATGTTACCTGCTAGGAATCGGAAGATAGTGGTCCAAAAAACCTGAGCATGATTAAAAAATGTGGGAATTTGGTTAACCTTTGGCCTTGGTGAAGCGTTTGTCGACGTCGTCCCAGTTGACGACTTCCCACCATTTGTCTACGTATGCGCCGCGGTCGTTTTTGTACTGTAGGTAGTAGGCGTGCTCCCATACATCTAGGGTAAGCAGTAGTGGTAGGTCGGGTGGATGCATGAAGTTTTGCTTCTCCACTTGGTAGATGACAAGTGTCTCGGACTCGGCGTCGTAGGTGAGGATGGCCCAGCCAACGGCTTCGACGTTTTTGGCTGCGTCGCTGAATTGTTTCTTAAAGTTCTCGAAGCTGCCGAAGTCTTTGTTAATCTGGTCGGCTATGGCTCCTCCCGGTGCCCCTCCTCCTTTTCCCGGCGGCGCCATGTTTGGCCAGAAGACGGAGTGGAGCTTGTGTCCGCTGAGGTTGAAGCTGAGGTCTCGCAGTATGCCGCGAATGTTCTCAGGGTTCTCACCCTTCCTCTGTTTCTCCAGCCTCTCGAGAGCCGCGTTGGCACCGTTTACATACGCCTGATGATGCTTGGTGTGATGAAGCGTCATGATCTCGGCGGATATCACAGGCTCGAGCGCGTTGTATGCATATGGAAGAGGTGGCAAGCTATATTTTTTCATGGTCAACAGTTTCGCAGCCGTTTATAAAAGAATATCGTTATTGTTCACTGTTTGAGTTGTTTCTTGGTTAGAGTTGGTATGAGGGGTAGGAGGATTAGGTAGAGGGCTGCGGTGAGGTAGAAAGATGATGCAAATCCTTTGAAGACATCGTGGAGGACGCCGAATAGATACGGCATCATTATGGCTCCTGCAGCCGCTGATGTGTTGAGGTATCCCGCGGCGACGCTGGCTCCACCTGCGTGATACCTATCTCTGAGGATGGCGAAAGCTGCCGGAGTCGGTAGGTAGATGAGAAAGCCCAGCAACGCGACGTAGAGAGGAAGCAGCCAGACGGGGACGGATTGAGACACCGCTAATGCAGCCGAGAGAGCGGCAACATTCATCACCAAAACACGTCCCTTGCCAAGCATGTCGGTCACATATCCCCCAACCGTGAGCGAGACGATTCCGGTCAACTGCAGTATCGATGAGTAGAAAGCCGCCGAGCCTTCCGAGAGCCCGTGCAAGCTCGCCAACGCCGTGGGCATCCATGTCGTCGTAGCTATAATCACGCCAAGCCGCACAAAATGAAGAATATTCAGAAAATAGAATCCAGAATCTTTTGAAAAGTCTGTAGGTCTTTTTTCCTGCCTTCGCCGCCGAGCTGTGAAAATCAAGGTTGAGGCGACTGGGATAAGCGCTGCGAAGACTAGGGTTGCTGATATAAGCCCTGTTTGCCATTTTCCCCCCGAGGCTGCGAAACTGTAGTATGCTCCCAGCCCTGTTCCAGCGTTGAAGCCGCTTGCGACAAACCCTGTGGCGAAAGAACGTCTCTCATCACCAACTTCGAATGCGAGCTGGAGTGTGGGGATGAATACAGCTCCTCCTAAGAAGCCTTGCAAAAACCTGTAAAACAGTATCTCGTTCCATGTTGATGACGTTGCGAAAACAAAGTGTAAAATAGTGTAGACAACTAGGCCTGATGAGACAACTCGCACAACGCCTAAACGTTCAGCAAGCATGGCGAAAGGTACTTGGCTGATAAGATAGCCTGTGAAAAACGCTGAGCCAATCAGCCCTCCCTCAGAGAGAGGAGCACCAACATCCTGCAGCATCGAGGGCAGAAGAGTTGAAAAAGAGCCCACGAACGCTCCGAAGATAACGTTGGCCAAAAACCCTCCTATAACCGGGAGCCAAACAGTTCTCCTCAACCTTTACAGACAGCGAGCCGACCACTATTTAACAGCGGCTTTTCTTCTGGGCATAGTTGTCGCCGACGCATCCCATGTTCACGTGGTGTTTTCTGGCTGCGCAGTTTTCAGTTTCCGCCCGGGGCTCCTAATGGTAGGTCTATCCAAGGCCAGTCGAATACAGAGTCGTCGTCGAACCAAGCATAATAGCCTGATGGAACTGTCTGTCTGATGCATCGCGTGGCGTCGCAGCTTCCAGAAACTTCTCTGCCGAATGCATCGGTCCAGAACTGTGAAGACCCGGAGTTGCCCCAACCATAGTCAGGATGCTCCACAGCTCGCATGTTGCAGAGGATGAGAGGGTTCAGAGCCGGAAAATTATCCGAATACTGTGGTGACGTGGATGTTTGGGATTAGGTGGTGGTTGTGGCTGTGGATGTGAAGGTTCTTGTTCTGCGTCGTGAGACATATTGTTTCTGTCTTAGATGTGAGCTAAATGCTCATTCTATTTTCCCGAATTATGGGCGTGTATGCGGCATGGTTTTATTCCGTTGTTTTACGCCGTTTTGGTGGAAATGGATAGGGATGCTTTTGCTCAGGTAGTCGAGGTTTTGAAAAAGCGATATGGAAACGAGCCGTTTCCTGTCCACGTTACCGATGCTGATGCTTTCAAGGTTCTTGTGGGGGCTGTTCTCTCTCATAGGACACGTGACGAGAAAACAGACGAGGCTTACAACAACCTCTTCACATGGTTCAAAGACCCACGTGACCTCGCTTCAGCCGATGTGAGAACCGTCGCTCGCCTCATCAAACCAGTGGGATTCTATAGGCAGAAAGCCAAGAGAATCAAAAAGCTGGCTCAGATTGTCTACGGCCAGCTGGGCGGACGTGTGCCTGACAACCGCGAGGAGTTGATGAAGCTGCCGGGCGTGGGCCCCAAATCCGCTGACATCGTTTTATCCATCGCTTTCAACAAGCCCGAGATAGCTGTCGACACTCATGTGGAGACGGTGGCGAAACGGCTGGGCATAGCCGACGAGAAGGCGGGGTATGAAGAGGTGAAGAAAGCCTTAACCATGCTCAGCAAATCCGACGACATACGTTTAATCAACCATCTATTCGTCAAATTCGGGCGCGAGATATGTCGCAGGCCCAGGCCACGGTGCAGCCTTTGCCCATTAACAGAATATTGCCAATATTATCGAGAGGTTAGAGGCCGAGTTTCTTGATTGTATCGAGGACCTCTTCTGCGTGGCCCTCGGCGACAACTTTGTGAAACGCCGCCCTGATTACACCGTCTCTGTCGATGATGAATGTTTTCCTTATGCAGCGGCCTTTTTCCTCGCTATAGCTGTTGTAAAGCCGCGCCACCTTGCCCTCCGTATCAGATAGAAGCGTGAAGTTCAGACCATATTTTGCGATGAATTTTTGATGTGACTCAGGGGTGTCGACGCTTACGCCCACCACGTTGACACCGTGTTTACTCAGCTTCTCCATCGAGTCCCTGAAGCCGCAGGCCTCGGTGGTGCATCCCGGGGTGTCGTCCTTTGGATAAAAGTAGAGAACAAGTGCTCTGCCGTTTTTGAGCAACTGTCTTAGACTAGTTTTTCGCCCCTGATGGTCTGGTAGCTCGAAGTCCGGGGCCCTGTCACCAGCCTCGGGCTTCATTTCAGGTTAAAGCTCTGTCCACAGCCGCAGCTGGAGACAACGTTGGGGTTGTTGATGGCGAACCCTGACCCCATCACATCCTCTATGTAGTCGATTTCAGAACCCTCGAGAAACGGTGCACTAAAGCTGTCTATAACAACTTTCACACCGTGGGCGTCGACGACGACATCATCCTCGTAGATATTCTCGTCCAGCGCCATGCCGTAGCGGTATCCCGAGCATCCGCCACCGGTTATGTATATCCTGAGAGCCATTTTTTCGCTGCCACCCTCCTGCTCAATCAGCTGGGCAATCTTCCTCGCAGCACGTTCGGTGACCGTTAGCTTGAAAGCTTCCTTCTGAACCTCCATGCCCTCTATGGTTGTTGAGCCTTATAAAAGCATTTGCAACTTACACTTTTAAATATGCGGTGAAATCATCTGCAGAGGAACGAGGTTGAAGATAGTCGCGGAGGATTCCGAATCCATTACGCTTGACGTCTCAGACCTACCTCATCCCCTGGCGAACGCTTTGAGGAGAGTAATTATCCGCGAGGTTCCCACCATGGCTGTCGAGGAGATACTGGTTATTGAGAATTCGTCCCCTATGACTAATGAGGTTCTGGCTCACCGGATATCTCTCATCCCGTTCATAACTGACTTGGATAACTTTAACGTGGCTGAGGAGTGTAGCTGCCAGAGCAGGCTTGGCTGCGAAAAATGTGTGGTCAGGTTTGTGTTGAGGGCGGAGGCCACCGACCAGCCGATCACGGTCTACAGCCGCGACATTAAGCCCGAGAGACATGACACAAAGGTCGCACCCTTCGACGGAAACATCCCGATAGTAGCGCTTGCTCCTCGGCAGAAAATCGAGCTGGAGCTCTATGTCAGGCTCGGTAGAGGACGGAAGCATGCAAAATGGCAGTCGGGCATAGCTACTCTGTATGAGGAGAATTCCCGCTGGCTGCTTTACGTCGAGAGCTACGGGTTTCTGCCGCCGCGGCGGATGGTTCTAGAGGCTGCCAGAATAGTTAAAACGAGGATTGAAGAAATCGGCGCAGGTCTTAAGGAGTTGATGGCCCGTGAACCGCAGAGTGCAGGCTGAGATAGCCATCAGGAAACTGGGCGGCAAAACCCGGTTCGCCAAACGGTTGCTGAAGGAGCTGAGGAGAAGCAGAAGGTCCACCAGAGAGGTTAACATCAGCCGCCTCGAGCGAAACACCATGGACAACGAGGTCGTGTTTGTGCCGGGCAAGGTTCTCGGACAAGGTTCGCTGACAAAGAAACTGACAGTCGGAGCCTTCAGCTTCTCACAATCAGCCATACAGAAAATACAGAAAGCCGGTGGAAGAGCTCTTTTGTTGGAAGAGTTTTTGAGGGAGTTTGGGAAAGGTTCGGGGGTTAGGATAATTGGCTGAGAAAACATATGTGGTGGACGCGGAGGGCTATCGGCTCGGCAGACTCGCCTCCTACGTAGCCAAGCTTCTTCTCAAAGGCCACCGTGTCACAATCATCAACGCCGAGAAAACGGTCATAACTGGGAACAAGTCAGCCATCCTCGAACACTATCTCATGCTGAGAAACAGGAAACAGTTCTCATCGCATAAGAAAATAACAGTCTGGTACCCCACAAAGCCAGACGCGATTCTCAGACTGGCTATTACGAGGATGCTGCCGCGGAAGAAGCCGCGTGGACGTGAGGCGGCGAAGAGGTTGGTTGTGTTGAAGGGCCCAGCCAACGTTGAGGGTGAGAAGATAGAGTTCGAGGACGCGAAGCTCACCAAGCTATATAACCGCTCCGCGAAAATAATCAGATACATCACGCTTGAGGAGCTGTCTAAAATGCTTAGAGGTGGTAGAGAATGAGGAAAACTGAGCAGATTTTTGTGGGGAAACGGAAAACATCTGTGGCTAAGGTTTTTCTCAGGCCTGGGAAAGGAAACGTTTTCGTCAACAAGACACCTCTCGAGCTTTTCAACGAGTTTTTCCGAAGCAAGGTCCTTACACCCTTGACGCTTCTACCTGAGTTCTGGAAGAAACATGACTTCCATGTAACCGTGAAAGGCGGCGGCGTCATGTCCTCGGCCGAGGCCATAGCCATAGCGGTGTCGAAGGCGGCTGCGGCAGAGTCAGAGGAATACAAGCAAATGCTTGAAAGCTATGACCGAAGCTTGCTGGTCGATGACCCGCGGAGAGCGGAGCCCAAGAAACCCAACAGAAGAGGCGCCAGACGGAAACCACAGAAGAGCTACAGGTGAGACCCGGAATTGATGTTTCCAATCCGATGTTTCAGCTGCGGCCGCGTTATTGCCCATAAATGGGACGAGTATCAGAGAAGAGTGTCGGAGGGGGAGCATCCGAGAGATGTCCTCGATAGCCTCGGCTTCAAAAGATACTGCTGCAGAAGAATGTTTATCTCAGCTGTCAACGTGATGGATGAGCTCATAGAGTTTCATCAAAAATACTCTGAGGCCCCTAGTGCATAGCTATGGCCCGTGAATCTTTCACGATAACCGATGGGGAGGCGTGGGTTGTCCTCGACAGCAGGGGAAGCGAAACCATCGAGGTAACTCTATACTCGGGCAAGGTGTCCGCCACCGCGTCGGCGCCCTCGGGAAAAAGCAGGGGCAGTAGAGAAGCTGTCCCATTCCCCGAAGGTGGTGCCAAACAGTCCGTGAAAATTTTCACCGACTCTTTACGGGGCAGACTGGTTGGACGTGACCCAGCCGACCAAACAGGTATTGACACGTTGCTGAAGGAGGTTGATGGCTCGGAAAACTTCTCCAAAATAGGGGGGAACCTGGCCTACGCCGTTTCGGCCTGCTCCGTTAAGCTCGCGGCCATGCTCATGCAGAAACCCATATGGCGGCATATGGCTGATTTATCTGGACTGGCTCCTGTCTACCCTATTCCTCTGGGCAACGTTTTGGGAGGAGGAGCGCATGCGGGCGAAGGAGCTCCAGACATTCAGGAGTTTCTCGTTTTTCCCAGGAGAGTGAGAAGCGTCGAGGAGGCGGTTAAGGTGAATGTGGAGGTGCATAGAAGGCTTGGCAAGGTTTTGGCGAAAAAAGTCGGCGGATACGGGGGTGGAAAAGGTGACGAGGGCGCCTATGCACCGCCTGTCGACGATGAGAAGGCCCTGCAAGCTGTTAAAGAGGCTTCTGAGAGGTTGGATGTGGGGTTTGGGCTGGACGTCGCCGCCTCAAGCCTCTACGACGCATATCAGAAAAAGTATCATTACAGGAACCGTGGAAAACATCTGACCCGGGAGCAGCATATGCAGCATATTTCGGAGCTTGTCGAAAGATATGGGATAAGCTATGTCGAGGACCCGTTCGAGGAAACGGATGTGGAAGGGTTTGCGGAGCTGTGCAGAGCTTTTCCAAAGCTTCTTGTATGCGGAGACGACCTTGTTGTAACCCGTGCGGAGCTGATTAGATGGGCCTCTGAAAAGAGAGCCGTAAGAGCGGTCATCCTTAAGCCCAACCAGGTCGGCACCATAACAGACACGGTGGAGGCTGCGAAAGAAGCTGAGAAAAGGGGGATTGTCCGTGTGGTGTCTCATCGGTCGGGCGAGACATGCGACAGCTTCTTGACGCATCTGGCCATCGGGCTCGGGGGCAAGTTTATTAAGGCAGGTGTAGCGGGGGGTGAAAGGGTGGCTAAGGCAAATGAGCTTCTCCGGATATGGTATAAGGCCGGCGGCTCAATTAGCTTGCAGGAGGCTGATGTGATATGACGATGTCGGCTGAACAAGAAGCGGAGATACTGGAGCAGCTTGTCAAATACAACGTTCACGTCGGTTCACGTATCAAGGTAAAGCACATGGAGCCCTACATCTTCAGGATGAGATACGACGGCGTCTACCTTTTCGAGGTCAAGAAGATTCTTACGCGGCTTAACCTCGCCGCTAAGCTGATATCATACTATGAGCCTGGCGAGGTGCTGGCTGTCTCGACACACGTCTTCGGGATGAAGGCTGTTCAGAAGTTTGCGGAGTTGACTGGCGGCTTGGCTATAGCGGGCAAGATGATGGCGGGCATGCTCACAAACAGAACATTGAAAAACTACACCGAGCCCTCTATCGTGATTATCTCCGACCCGCGCTATGATGCACAGGCCCTCGAAGAGGCAGCAATAGCACGCATCCCTGTGATAGCCATGTGCAGCACAGACAACACATGCTCAAACGTCGACCTCGTGATACCGATGAACAACCGTAGCAGAACATCCCTTCCCTATGCTTTCTGGTATTTGGCGAGACGTGTGCTGGAGGAGAGGGGGCAGCTCACGCCCGATTTCGACGCCTTGGTGAAGCCCGAGGACTTTATGGCGCTTCCCAGCTCCGCTGAAGCAGAGTAGAGAAAGGCGAGACAACCGTCTCATAACCGCGCCGCAGAAATTCTACATAATATTCCTCGTCATAATCTCTGCTGCGGAGAAGCTGCAGTGGAACCCCTGCACCGTGTTTAACCACGTAGCTGACCGATTGGCCCGGTGAAACAGAGGCCCCCGCCCGCTTCAGCATCTTGGCCGCCTCCACATGCTTAACACTCCTGCCATAGCTCTCTAAGGGCCCTGACACGCTCCTCGTCACAGCCAGTTCCTCGACACCCGCTTCGCCGAGGTAAACCATGCGCAGATACCTCTTGAAAATTTCATGACATTCCTCGAGCTTCTGCGACACATCCCGCGGCGAACAAATCTCAGCCAGCTTGGTGAGAAGCTCTTGCTGCATCCTACGCACCAGCGGCGGAGTATCTCTTCTCCGCGCCTCAACTCCTCTGCACTTGATTCTGCCGTCGACGTATGCGCCGAAGTATCTGTTGTTGACGGGTCTTCCGGGGCTGGTGCGGGAGTCGAGGAAAGCTATCCACTTGAACGTGCCCTCATACCCAACCGGCAGCCCCAGCCTCTTCTCCAGCACCTCACCAAACGCTCTGTAATCCTCCTCCGACGCATCTCTCCGCCAAATCCATAGACAATCGACTATGCCGTGCAGAACCTTGAACCCGTGTTCCTCGGCGAGCTTGACGCTTCTAAGCAGGGTGTCGCGGGCGAGGGCGCAGACAGCCATGTGCGCCTCCCTGCTTCCGAACTTCGCTTTCTTGTAGCCGAGATAGCCGAACGATGTGACAAGTATCCACTTCAACGCATCGGCCCGCGCCTTGTAGACCTTGTCACCCCCCTCTTGGTAAAGCCTCTTGTACTCGAGCCTCCGCCGCAGAGGCTCCTCGATGGCCCGCGGCACTATGCCTCGCCATTTTCCGCAGACGTGGTAGCCGAGCTCCGGTATGTCTTCGCCGCCGCAGCATCGACAGTTCACGGTCTCGCCGCTGATGTTGTGCTTCAGCATTAGCATGGGGTAGAGGCTGTGGAAATCCAGCTCCCCGACATTCCAGTAAACACCGGGCTGATGGTCAAGTATCCACCCTCCTCTATCAGCTCTTAGAAGCTCCTTCCCGGTCATGCATGTGGGCCTGCCGCATTCAACAGGTATCAACACATCGTTGAGAAAAGCTTGATGATACTGGAGCGAGGTCATGCAGCGGCCGATGGTGTAACGTGCCGCATCCTGCACCGGTAGCCTAGCGACACGCGCCACCTCCACAACCCCGTGAAGCCCCGTCTCCCTGTAAAGCATCGAGTTATCCACATCTATGTGAAGCCTTCCACAGAGCCTGTAGCCTGAGTAGCTGTGGTAAACTCTTCCATAGCTCATGTAGGAGAAGCCTCTGCTCCTGCCACGCGGTTCCTCTTCACGGCCCAGCCTAAGCTCCACGTTGTTGACACGGGCCCTGTAGCGGAGATAGGGCAGAAGAAAAGAGTCGCCGCCACATGTGACGACAACATCCACGTCAAGGTCGTCGAGAAGCCGCGTCAAACCCGTGAGAACATTTTCCTCACCACCGTCGAGAACAATCTCCTCACCGCCGCAGACAACTTTCACGTTCTTGATGGGATGGGTGAAACGTGGGAAAGGCGTCGCCGAGTCCACCGTGGCCTCGAGAAAAGCAACGCGGAGAAAAGAGATGTCGTAGAAAAGTTTGCCCAAATCCTCGGCCGCATAAAGCATGCCGTCTTTTTCCTCAACCGCGGCGGTTGGAGCAAGCCCGTGGCTGTAGAGGAACTCCTGCGCAGGAGGGAGGTCAACGTTGTAGACACGTATCCCGCGGCATCCCCATCTCTCCTCGACAAAGTCGGCGAGAAAACGCTTTTCCGAAGGAGGCGTCTCCACCTCCAAGGCATCAACCAAACCCGTCCCCAGAACCTTTTTCACAACCCGTCTAACCACGTAACGCTCTCCAAGAACCCTCTCAACCTCGGCGAGAACCTCAAGAGGCCCCGCAAAGTAGAGCCGCGGCCACCACCCAACAACCACCCGCACAGCATCAGACCCCCGCCTAACCCAAGCCACCACACCATCGTCACGACACCAAACATCGAGAAGAAACCCATCCACACAAACAAGCAAACAAGCCAAGATAAATCATGAGAGAGCATCGCGAAAATGCGGCACCAACCTTTATAACATAATCCAACACATCTTGTCCATGGTTGTTTTCTTTGGAGCAGTTATTCCGCGTTATGACGTGGATTTTAGAAAAGTTATGGATACTGTTGTGATGTTTGAGGAGCTTGGTTTTTCCTCGGTGTGGGTAACCGACCATCTGCAGCCCCGCCGCGCTTCACGCATACTCGAGTCATGGACTCTTCTTGCAGCGCTTGCGCCTGTGACGGATGCGAGGCTGGGGACGGTTGTGCTATGCTCATGCTACCGCCACCCCTCTCTTCTCGCGAAAATGGCCGCAACCCTCGACCACATCAGCAACGGCCGCCTCGAGCTCGGAGTGGGAACAGGCTCGGAGCCGCAGACCGAGGAGATGCAGGCACTCGGCATAGAGCCATGGCTACCGAAAGAGAAAATCCAACGCTTCAAAGAATACGTGGAGACGCTAAAGCTCCTCCTCTCCGACGGTGAACCAGTCAACTATGAAGGCAAGTTCTACAGCCTCCGTGGAGCGTTGAGAAACACACCCTCAATTCAGAAGCCACATCCACCCATATGGATAGGCGCGCGGGGCAGGAAAATGGTGAAGCTGGCGGCCGAGATTGGCGATGGCTGGAACTTCTACGGCGAAACCCTCGAAGAATACAGAGATGCCGTCAAGGTCTTCGACGAGGAATGCGCCAAACTGGGACGAAGACCTAGCAAAGCCATCTTCACAAACCTACTTCTCTACAAAGATGACGCCGACAAGATGGAGAAAATGAAGCACCTCGGCTCACACGTCTCCGAAGAAGAAGCCCTGCGGAAAACCTACACACTTCTACACGGAACACCCAACAAAATCATCAAACAAGTGGAAGAACTTCAAGAACAAGGCGTCGGCCTAATCATACTCAGAGACATGGACCCCGAAGCATCAAGCATAAAAGCCTTCGCCAAAGAAATCATCCCCTCCATCAAATAGACCAGCACACATAAACATAAACAAGCAAACAACCCATCCCAGACAGTCACTGACACATCACATCGGGAACAAGTAACCGTCACCCCACGTAAACCGCGTTCAACCCTTCTCTCAAGGCGACATCATGTAGCTTCTTGTCAACGACCACTATCTGGTCCGCGGATACATATTTCGCGGACGTTATCTGCAGCGCATCCGCTTGATAGATATGATGTTTTTCTATAAGCTTCCATGAGTTTATCAGTATAGAGGTTCTTAGATGAATTATGGTTAGAATGCCGAGCCTCGTCTGCCTGTTCAGCTCGTTCAAAAATTTTCTCCTAGCTACGACATGGCCTCCTTCATTTATCCTGCCCACTGTATAGGCTTTATCAAGAACACCCAACATCTCGCCCACATTCCATATGCTAGATGCAAGCTTTACCTCGCCGGCGTAAGCTTTTCTATACAGAGACCTGACGAATTCGCTGCCAGGTTCATCCACGTATCTCTTGACGATGGCGCTAGTGTCCAGATAAACTATTTCTCTCATCTCTCATCTCTCTGACGAGAGTGCTTACCAAGCCTGTTATCGGCTTCACAGGCTCGAAATCAAGCTCTATCTCACCCTGTTCAGCCAGCTCCTCCAACACCGCTTGCAGGTTCAGCATCAGCTCCTCGCGCATCAGCTCTTCGAGCAAAACACTAACCTCGCGCTCCTGTTCTGCGGCATACTTCTTGAACCTACGCCAGATCTCTCCGTCGATGTATACGCTGCTTTTCACCTTAGACGCCATCTTGCACCTAATGGTATATGTTGTCGGCATATAAGCTATTTGGTATATCGGCTTATACCTACACAAAAGGTGAGGTGGACCTAATCGCGCCATCTCTCCTGTTCTATGAAGTGGCAAACGCTTTGCGATACAACCCCAGGTTTGGAATAAAGTCAGCTCTTGCGGCTTTTGAGGACCTCGGCATAACAATCCATGACCTTAGGAGAGAGCTATAGTTCTTCTCAGCGGAGGCAGCGTATAGGTATGGGATTACGTTCTACGATTCATCCTATGTCGCGTTGTCCGTGATGGAGAATGCGGTTCTCTACACGTCTGACAAAGAGGTTGTCGCTAAAACGATGCTGGGAAACGTTTAACATCTTTCAGAAACTGCTCCGTGACTCGAGAAATTGTATGGTTCAGAGCTTATATTTTTCCACTGCAGAGACAGGGTTGTGAAAGTGGTTTATGACATGATTGTGCTGAACACGAGGTCGCGGATTGAGTTGCATGATGTCTCGCAGGAGGTTGAGCGGGTTGTTGCAGCGTCGGGTGTGAGAGAGGGTGTGGTCAACGTCTTCTCTCAGCACACGACCATGGCCCTTTATCTTAACGAGAATGAGACCAACCTCCGCCGCGATGTCCTCGAGTTTCTCGAGAAGCTTGCGCCTCAGAGAGAAGGGTATCACCATGACACGATAGACCCAACAGCCAACACCTTCTCACACCTCCGCTCCATACTCCTCAGCCCCGTCATAACCCTGCCCATACGGGACGGAAAAGTCGTGAGAGGCACCTGGCAATCCATCATCGCCGCAGAGTTCGACGGCCCACGGACACGCAGACTACTCATACAGGTTTTGGGCGAGTAGAACCTATATCTTCAGCACTCCGCGGAACCCTCTGCTGCTGTAGAAAGACTGTGCACTGTTTGCTCCGATGAATACGGTGCCGTATCTTTTCTCGCCGTAGATTGCTCCGCCTAGTTTCCTGATTTTCTCCGGTGTTTTAAGCCAGCTGGATGTCCGTAGGTCGAAGTCCGCGAAAGACTGTAGCCATCGGTACTGCTCCTCGGTCAAAACCTCTACACCCATGGACTTGGCCGTGTCGAGAACGTTTCCACGAGGCTTTACATCTTTTCTCAGCTTCTCCGCGTCGCTGTCGTAGCAAAGACTCCGCCGTCCCTTCGGACTCTCAGCCGAACAATCCATGAAAACATATTCATCATCAACATATGCGACGAGACAGGGCTCACCGCCCGTCTCCTCCATCCTGCGAAGAACCATAAGCTTCTCCCTCTCCCTAAACAGAACATCCACAACCCGCTCCCACACAACATCACCCAACTGAAACCTGACACGCGCCCACTCAAACCGCTGCCTCAGAACATCCACAAACTTCTCCTCCACAGCTCCCGACACCAACCCAAACACCGGCACCCACCTTCACCCAATCGTGTTTAAATATCTTCAAGCCCAACCAAATACACGGGCCCGTAGCTTAGAATGGATAGAGCGCTGGCCTCCGGAGCCAGAGGTCGTGAGCAGAGGCACGGAAGTGCTTCGCCGACAGGGTTCAAGTCCCACCGGGCCCGTGGGTTATATCGCTTCAGATGTGTTTGGTTTTTTAGCAGGCAGTGGGGATAGGTTTTTCAGTGTTATGGAGCAGAGTCTTTCAGCTTACTGGGACTGGGTTGCGACAACCTCTTTCCATCTTAGACAGGATAGGCCGTCTGTGACTGATATTTTCTACCGCCAAATTGTTTTATCGCTCATAAACCAGCTCACGTCAAGTAACGCCAGGAGGATTCTGAAACTGGATGCCTATAACGAAGCAACAAACACACAATATGGTTTTTACATGATGGACGACGACCGGGAGCTTGTTCTCATCGACATATCGGCTTGAATAATTTAGAAAGCGGCTGAGAAAACGAATACAGAGAAGCTTTATACCAGGACGAACAGATAACTATGCCTAAATCATCATGATGGCTTTAGAGTTTTCCATTGGTTGGGTTAAGGTTTTTTGGCTGGTTTTGTTGTTTAGGGTTGTGCTTTCTTCGCTTGATGATTTGATGGCTCGGCGAGGTGTTGACGCTGTTGTGGTGTATGGCGATTCGACGGCTTCTTGCCCCGAGTTGGCTTATCTCGTGAGGGCCCCTGTTGCGCGGGGTGGCTTATATGTGAAAAAGAGAGGTGAGGAGCCTCTTCTGGTCGTGAGCAACCTTGACGTAGAGAGTGCGAAAACGGGTCAGGTGCGTTTGGTCAAAACCTACAACGATTACGGGTTTAGAGAGTTTGTCCGCAGGTTTGGCCGCGGCCGCGGCTGGGCCGAGTTTGTTGCCGAGGTTTTGCGGAGAGAGAAGGTTGGCCGCGGGCTTGTTTTGGCGGGCAGGTTCGAAGCTGGTCAAGCGGTTTTCCTCGCGGACATTCTCCGCCGCAGAGGCTTCATGGTCAAAGCCTCTCCAAGCCCCTCTCTTCTCGACCTCTGCAGAAGAACAAAGGATAGCTGGGAGGTTGACCGCATCAGAGAAGCCGGGCGAAAAACCGTCGCCGTTGTCCAGCGTGTAGAGAAGATTCTCGAGGAAAGCCGCGTGGCAGGTGATAAGGTGCTTTATGAGAATAAGCCGCTGACGGCCAACATACTTCGACAAATGGTTCGTCAAGCATGCGCCGAACAAGGCCTAAACCTCGTGGAAGGCTTCATCCTCGCAGTCGGAGCCGAGTCAGCGGACCCACATTATAGCGGCGGAGAAGATACACCGATAAGACCGGGTGAACCTGTTCTTCTAGACATTTTTCCCGCAGATGTGACGGGCTATCGATACGATTTTACGAGAACCTATTGTGTTGGAAGAGCCAAGCCCCTGCTACGCAAAATGTATGAGGACACTGTTGAAGCCCAGAGAGTTGCTTTGGACATGATTAGGGAAAACGTCGGCTGCGAGGCGCCGTTTATACGGGTGTGCCGCCTCTACATGGCCCGTGGATGGCCTACGCCGCTTAGCAGGCAGCCTGTTGACCGTGGGTTTGTTCACGGTCTCGGACATGGGCTGGGTTTGACGATTGGTGAGGAGCCTTATCTCACACGCTTCAGCCAGGGACCCCTTCTCTCCGGAGATGTTGTTACGGTGGAGCCGGGGCTTTATGAGAAAGGGTTCGGCGGCGTACGTGTGGAGGATGTTGTGCTGGTGGAGAGCAGTCGATGCACTGTATTCGCCGAGCATAGACGGGAGCTGGAGCTTTAGCCGAGGAAAACCCAGAGAGAATAGGCGGCGAAAGCACCGTATAGAGATGTGAGAAAGTTTACCACATCGTTGTTGATTACCCTGCTTCCTCCCAGGTAAATTGTCTCCGCTCCACAGTGTCGCCTAACCTCGACCGCGCGCCCACACACTCTGCACCTGTACCTTGACTGGAAAAGCCCGCCGACGACGCTGTCGAACAAGCTTCCCGTAAACCCTGAAAAGATGCTGACGAGAGCGACTTTGCCGAGGGGCAGCGTGTCCAAGGAGAAGCCTGTGTAGAGGAAAATCGTCGCCGAGGTGATGAATCCTGTGACAAACGCCGACATTAGTCCGAGAGGTGTCACGCCGCCGGGTGTTCCCGGCTCTGTTCTCTTCAAAGAGGTTATCGAGATGGGGGGTCTTTTGGAGAGAAGACCGAGTTCAGTAGACATGGTGTCGGCGAAAACCGCTGAGACAGCTCCGATGTATAGTGGCAGAGCGGTGGCAGGGTCTGTGAGAAAGTATCCGGCCGAGGCTATGAGTGCTGCCGCGAGTCCGTTGCTTATCACGTTGCTCCATGTTCTCACTCCTCTGCCGTATTCGCCGTATTTCTCGCGGTAGCGGTATCTTGTGGAGAAGCCTGATACGATGAAGAAGACCAGTAGCAGGAGAAAATGCATCCGGCCGCCGAAAATGTATATCATGTAACCCAAGACGACGGCTGCCGCTGCACCACGCAGGTCGAGAAAACGGCCCGCGAGAGCCGCGGCTCCGACAACGGCGATGACCACCGTAGCCTCAAAAAAATTCGCCAACAACCCCCTTCACTTCGCCAACATGCTTAACACCTTTTCAAGAGAGTCGGTGACCTGTGTTCTCGACGTGAGGTCGCGGAGAGTAACTGTGCCATCTGCCGCCTCCTTGTCACCGATGATGATGAGGCTCCTTATTCCCTTGTTCAAGGCTGTTTCGATGGCGTCGCCAAGCTTCTTCCGAGAAACGTCGACAGAGACAGAGTATCCATTTTTTCTCAGATTATCTGCTACGTTTAGAGCATAGGCTGATGCTTTGTCCGATAATACTGTGAGAAGGATTGTGGGGGGATTGGTGTAGCTTATGTTTTTTCTGCCGAGAAGATGCATCTGTATACGTGTTATGCCGATGGAGCAGCCGACTGCTGGAGTGGGTTTTCCGCCGAAGAGCTCCACCAACCCGTCGTAGCGGCCGCCGCCGTTAAACGACAGCTGCTCGCCTTCAAGTTTCTGCTCAAAAATCATCCCTGTATAGTATTCGAGTCCCCGTGCGAAGCCGAGGTCTACCTCTATTGAGATGTGTGGGTCAACGTTCTTGATGAGTGAAACGATTGTTTCAAGGTTTTCCAGCGACTGTGAGGCCATGGGCCATGGTGAAACTATGTCCCGGGCCTTTTCAACCACTTTTATGTCTCCTCGATGCTCGGCTAGCCGCCAAAGAGTTTCCACCGCGTCTTTCTCGAGATGCTGCTCCATCAGCTGCCGAGCCTCTGTATGCATCTTGCGGTCGAGAAGAGAAAGTATGGTGTCCTGCGTTTTCTGCTCAACGTTCTCCATGATTCCCCTCATTATTCCGACGTGCCCAATCTTGAAGCGCTGCTCAACAAGCCCCAGCTTCTGAAAAACATCTCTGCTCGCCAGAATAATCTCCGCATCGCTCATGGGGTCTCTGCTTCCGAAAAGCTCAAGCCCACCCTGCCAAAACCTCCGCCTCCTCCCCCACTGCGGCTCATCATACCTGTAACAGTCGGCGATGTAGCCCAGCCGTAGCGGCAGAGGCCGCCGAGAAAGCTTGGATGCGACAAGCCGTGCCACAGACGCTGTGACTTCTGGACGCAGCACCAGTTTGCGGCCGTGTGGGTCGTCGAAAACAAACATCCGATGCCTTATTTCTTCTCCAGACTTTGCTTCAAAGAGTTCAAGATATTCTAGGGTGGGTGTCTCAACCTCCTCATAGCCATACAGCCTATAAATCTCCCGTATCACGTCCACTATCCGCTGCTTCACCGCGAACTCTTCGGGAAGCAGGTCATCCATGCCCCGTGGAGGCTCGAAGGACAAGCTTCACACCTTCCCAAACCCTCGCCGCCTCTCTATAAATGGTTAACAAACATGTAGAAATCATCCATCACCGTTAATACATGGCCCAGCGAGGTCTTGAACATGGCCAACGGCTCTGCGAAACTGGTTGCAGCGGTTGTCGCATTAGCCGTCGTCCTGGTTGGGCTCAACTTCTTCTTCTACGTCACGGTGAGAGAGGATGTTTTACGTCTTCAGCAAGCTGTTTCCTCGCTGCAGACCCAGACAGTGGAAAAAACTGTCACCCTTGTCTCACACGTCACCTCCGTGGTGACCGTCACGGGAAACCGCCCCAGCTACGCCGACATCTTTGACATGGTGAAGGACTCGGTGGTTTTGATACGTGTTTTTTCCTCGGCAGGCGCGGCCGTGGGCAGTGGGTTCGTGTATGACACCGAGGGCCACATAGTGACTAACAACCATGTCGTGGCCGGTGCCTCTTCAATCAGGGTAGTGTTTTACAACGGCGAGATGTATGCCGCGCGGGTGGTTGGGACGGATGTTGACAGCGACTTGGCTGTGATAAAGCTGGAGAACCCGCCGAAGAACCTTAAGCCTCTGAAGCTGGGAAACTCGACGGAGCTCAGAATCGGAGAAGAAGTGATAGCCATAGGCAACCCGTTTGGGCTTGAGGGAACCCTCACCACCGGTGTGGTGAGCCAGAAAGGCAGGCTTCTGCCGACTGGCAGAGGCTACTCTATACCAGGCATCATACAAACAGACGCGGCCATCAACCCGGGAAACTCTGGAGGCCCGTTGCTCAACATGCGGGGCGAGGTTGTCGGAGTGAACACCGCGATTGAGCCGGGCGGAGTTGGAATCGGCTACGCCGTGCCATCATCGATTGTCGCGCGGGTTGTTCCAGCCCTGATTAAGGACGGTGTCTATAGACGGAGCTGGATGGGGATTAGCGGCACGACTCTTGACATGGACATAGCTGCTGCAGGAGGATACAACGTCACCCGAGGAGTTTTGATATCACAGGTCGTTAACAACAGCCCTGCGCAGAGAGCGGGTCTCCGAGGAGGCGACAGAACGGTGGTTGTTAACGGTGTTCAGATTGTTGTTGGCGGAGATGTGATAGTGGCTGTCAACGGGGTGCCGATAAACAGCATCGACGAGCTCCTCGTATACATGGAGGAGAAAACCAGCCCCGGTCAAACCATAACGCTAAACATCGTGAGAAACAACCAGTTCATCACCGTCTCTCTAACACTCGCCACCAGACCGTAAACTAGGTCTCTTTGACACAGCGGTTCTTCAGCAGCCCCACCTTCTCAATCTCAGCCTCAATGAGGTCGCCATCCTTTAGATACTGTTTGCCAGCAGCCGCCACGCCGGCGGGTGTTCCAGTGGCTATGATGTCTCCGGGCTCAAGGGTTAATCCGTCGGAGATGTATTCGATTAGTTCACCGATTTTGAAGAACATTTCATCGGTGGAGCCGTTTTGACGCACTTCTCCGTTCACCTTCAACACGAGCCTGAGCGGATACGGGTTGCCTACTTCATCTCTTGTGACGAGGTAGGGGCCGCATGGAGCGGCTGTGTCGAGGCTTTTTCCAAGTATCCAGTTTTGGCCGAAGGGGTTCAGCTTCTCCGGCCAACCCGGCGGCAACTGTTTATCACGAAAGCTTACGTCGTTGAAAACCATGTATCCTGCGATGTATTCTTCCGCCTGCTTGGCTGGAATGTATTTGCCTTTTTTGCCGATTACGACGGCAAGCTCTATCTCGTAGTCCACCATGGTTGAGGTGCGTGGGATAACAATGTTTTCCCCATGTCCGATTAAGGTGTTGCCGAATTTTCCGAAAAAATACGGCTTCTCGGGGACGGTGATTTTCATCTCCTGCCCATGCATCACGTAATTGGCTGCGACGCATAAAATCTTCCTCGCATCAGGGACAGGTGGCTTGAAAGTTATCTCGGATTCCTTGTAGTATAGAGGTGGCCCTTCTCCATATTGCGCCGCCTTTTTACTAAGCTTCTCCACAAGCCGTGTCGATTCTTCGCCAGCCGTCAAAAAGCTTCTCATAGAGTAGAGCCATCGAGGGGCATCCTCACCATAAACCAGTTTATACGCTGAAGGAAGGTCTAAAATCCCTTTGTCAGTTAACAGCCCAACCCTCCTGTCTCCATATTTCTCAAAAGACAGCAGCTTCATAGGCGACCTATCAGATACAAGCCTGTATATGAGCTGTTTCTTGAGAAAAAATATTAAACCGGTTAGAGTGTTTTTTGGAGACGGTATGCAGGCTCAGTATTTCTTGGGGCTTTCGTTTGGAAGGTTGCGTAACTTTGTCAACGGAGTGTGGATGGACTCTCGGACTGATGTGTGGAGACCGGTTTATGACCCGGGTGCTGGACGGGTTATCGCCGAGGTCCCCTATGCAACAGATGAGGAGGTAAACTCCGCCGTTGAAGCTGCTGCAGAAGCTTTCGAGAAATGGAGTCGCACACCTTTCCTTGAACGCGTAAAATACCTCTTCGAAATTAAACATGTCCTCGATAATCACTTGGATGAGTTGGCTGCGATTAACACTCTTAACCATGGGAAGACACTTGATGAAAGCCGTGGCGACTTGCGGAGAGCTATTGAGAACTTGGACGCGGCTATTGCGGCGGCCTACACCTTGGCGAAGGGCGAGATGCTGCATGAGGTTTCGCCGCGGATAGATGAGTATTCTGTGAAGGAGCCGCTTGGAGTGTTTGCGGTCATAAGCCCGTTCAACTTCCCGATAATGATTCCGTTCTGGTTTTTCCCCTACGCCATCGCCCTGGGCAACACGGTGGTGATAAAGCCCAGCGACATAACCCCTGTCCCGATGACACGTGTGATGGAGATTCTGCAGCAAGAGGTTAAGCTGCCACCCGGCGTTCTAAACCTGGTCCACGGCGGAAAAGAAACAGCTGAAGCCCTCGTCAAGCACCCCCATGTTAAAGGTGTCTGTTTTGTGGGTTCAACACCTGCGGCGAGGAACATCTACAGATTAGCGGGTGAGCATGGGAAACGCTGCATAGCTCAGGGTGGTGCGAAAAACTACATCGTAGTCATGCCTGACGCCGACATGGATGTGACAATACCGGCCACCGTGTCCAGCTTCTTCGGCAACACGGGCCAGAGATGCCTCGCTGGAAGCAATCTTCTCGTCGTAGACAACGGGTTTAAGAAGAGTTTTCTGGATAAGTTTTCGCGGCGCAGCAGAGAGCTCGTGATAGGGCATGGTCTCGTGCAGGGTGTTGAGATGGGGCCATTGGTGAACAAGGCCGCGATGACACGTGTCAAAAACTATGTTGAAAAAGGTGTTGAAGAGGGCGCGAGGCTTCTGCTGGACGGCACAGAGGTGAGGATTCAGGATTTTCCTGATGGATTTTACCTCGGAGCAAACATCTTCGACGAAGTGACACCGGACATGGCCATCGCCCGGGAGGAGATTTTCGGGCCAGTGGCATCCGTAATGACAGCCTCCAGCCTCGACGAAGCCATCGAAACAATTAACACAAGAACCGACTACGGAAACATGGCGTGCATCTTCACCTCAAGCGGCTCAAACGCGGCGAAATTCATCAAAAACGTCAACGCCGGAAACATCGGAGTAAACATCGGCGTAGCCGCTCCAGCGGCATACTTCCCCTTCGCCGGAAGAAAAAACAGCTTCTACGGCGTCCTACATGGCCAGATAGACTCCGTTGACTTCTTCACCGACAAAAAAGTCGTGATAACGCGTTGGTGAACAGTTGTCCCCCGCCACTAACTCACCGCTTCATAGACGGGCGTTGCACCGTGTCTCGAGCGGAGCTTAAGGTGTGACGGGGGCGTTTAATATCTCTACTCGGCGCGATATAGTTGTTGCAGCTTGTATAGTTTCTCTATCTCTATTTCGAAGATGGTGACTGGCATCTCTATGCTAAAGTTTTCCAGCACAGCGGGAGAAACTTCACCCACTACACCCACTTGTGAGCCGTCGATTGTGATGGCTGCGCATCTTCCCTCGATAAATGTTCCCATGGTTGCTGGGATGTATTCGGGTTTTAGTTGGAGAAGTTTGAGGAGTTCATCGAGGACGCTTTTCGCCTCGCTGTAGCCTGCTTCTGCGTATGCGGTGGCTGCGGCCAGTCTCTTCATCCTCACGGTTTTCTCCGGGGCCGCTGGCTCTAATTGTATGATGTCGCCGAGCTCAAAGATTCTCTGGGGGTAGAGGTTGTCTGTGTTGTTTGCGAGCGTTGTCAAAAGCGATGGGATGAGGGATGTTCTGACCATGGTGTATTCGCGTGTGGCTGGGTTCGCGAGCGTGACATGCTCTATTTCATCTAAACCGGACATTTGATAATGTGTTTGCTCGTTTGTTAGCATGAGGTTGTGGACCTCTGTGAAGCCGAGGCCCAGCATTGTTTCCGCTACTTTTTCGTAAAATGTTGTCTGGGGCCTTAGAGAGCCGTAGGTGTTTGACTGCGGGACGACAGGTGTCATGTTGTTGTAGCCATAAGCGATGGCGATGTCTTCAACCAAGTCCACGGGATGGAGAATGTCTGCACGATGCCGTGGGTAGAGAACTCGTAGCCTTTTTCCCTGTACACGCGGCTGCATACCCATCCTCCGCAATAGCTTAGACGCCTCTCTCAGCGAAAGCTGCAGCCCCGTCAACCTCTGCACCAGCTCCATGTCAAGCATCATCTCGAGAGGTTTGGTGTCAGGCGTGTAGAAGGCTCTACGTCCATACACGACCTTCACACGCTGAACAGCGCCGCCCGCGTCTGCGAAAGCGTCAGCGAGAATGTTCAAGGCTTGGTTCACTTTTTCCCAGTCTGTGCCGGTCACGTCGATGAAGATGTCTCTTCTGCCCGGTGTGAGCTCTGTTATCGAGGCGTTTACTATGGGTGGCATCGAGAAAACCTGGCCACGGCTGTCGATGATGACAGGTGCTTTGGAGGCGTCTTTGAGCAGCCAAGCATGTTTCCGGCCTATCTCGCTCTTAGACAACACCTCACGCGGCGTCATGGCCCTGTAATCCTTCAATGGGACGAACCTTACCTCATCCATGCCGACAGCCTTGTATGTGAACGGCGGAGATATTGCTGATATGTCATGCAGCCCTATGGCTGTTTTCCTCCTGTTTCGCCCAATTATCCAGTGAAGGTCCTCCTGCATCGCAATGAACTCGATGAGCTCGGCCTCGGAGAGCTCGACGTTTCTGACTACTGCGCAGACGATGTGCGGCCGGATGTCTTCGACGCTTTTGTCGACGTAGACGCTTATCCCCGAGAACGGGTAGCTTCTTTTCCTGAGACCTGTCTCTATTCCGAGGTAGCTTCGGAGAGCTGCTGCGACGCCGTAGACGCTTGAGAAATCTGGTCTGTTGGGGTTGTATTCCACACGTAAGATGTCGCCGGTCTCCTCGACACTCATGCCAAGGGCCGCCAAGTTGTCGGATATTTCCTCGAGTGTAAGGTTTCTACCCACGAGACGCCGCAGCTTCTCCACCTCTATGTTGACGACCGGCATGTCACATCCCCCTCATGGTTCTAAACGCTTGGAAAGGTGAGACGTTTCTCAGCCATCCGAGGTCGTTGAGATGGAAGGTTCTGATGTCCTCCAGCCCATAGATGACCATCGCGAGCCTCTCTAAGCCGAGGCCCCACGCCAGAACAGGATGCTTCACGCCGAATGGGTAGGTTGTCTCGGGCCTGAAGATGCCTGAACCGCCGAGCTCCAGCCATCTGCCGCCCAGCCGGACCTCAACCTCCATCGACGGCTCTGTGTAGGGGAAATAGCTTGGCTTGAACCGTATCTCCCTCAGCCCCAAGCGGCTGTAGAAATCCCGGAGAACACCCATCAACATCCGGAGGCTTGCATCCCGCTCGACGACGATGCCCTCAATTTGGTGAAACTCCGCCAAATGCTTCCAATCCACCTTCTCGTTGCGGAAAATTCTGTCGACGCAGAACACCTTCACCGGCGGCTGCTTGACAGTGGCGAGATGTCTTATCGTCGTTGCGGTGGTGTGTGTTCTTAGGAGAAGACGCCGCGCCTCTTCAAGCGACCACTTGTATCTCCAGCCCTTCGAACCCGTGTCTCCACCATTTTCATGCACTCTTCGAACAGCTTCAACATGTTGAGCAGGAGGTTCTCCAGCCCTTGGCTCAAGCAGGTAGAAAGTGTCCTGCATCTCTCTGGCTGGATGGTCCTGTGGCTGAAACAACGCGTCAAAGTTCCAGAAAGCAAGCTCGACAATCGGGCCCTCTATCTCCTCAAACCCCATCTCGACATAGGCCTGTCTCACCATGCGTATCAGCTCGGTGAGCGGATGCCTTTTGGCGGCGAAGACAGGTGGTGTAGGGGCTTTGACATCGTAGCGGCTCAGCTTCAGCTCGCGCCATCGGCCAGTTCTTATAAGCTCGGGCGTTAAACGGGTCACCTCAGGCACAACCGTCTCCTCGAGCAGAGAGGCGGCTTCGCGGCCCTTCTCAGTCAAAACCACTTTTCTCACAGGCCTCTCAACAAGCTTTACCACATGTTGTCTGCGCAGAAGCTCATCCACCACTTCACGAAGCGCCCCTGCATCGGGAACCTCCACCTCCCCATCCCTCTTTAACTCCCTAAGGAAATTCTCCACATCAGTCGACGGCGGAACAGGGCCCTTCAACACAACCATCGTGGCATCATTCTTTTTCGTAAACTCGACCCAGCCACGGCGTCTCGCCCACATAAGCCCTATATCCGCTCTCTCAAGAGCTTTCACCTCCTCGATGGATGCTTCTCCACCGCGTCGCTGTAGAAACTCGACAACCCTTCTCTCGGGCAAGCCTTTGACAACATACTCCTCGCCCTCGGCATCCAAGGTGACAAACTTCCTCGACGTCTTTTCCTCAACAGTTACATATCCTTTGTCACGGAGCCATCCACACGCCTTGGCGACAGAAGAAAGCATGGAAACACCGTCCCTACCCCATCCAGGAACGGTTGAAGCAGCCTTGGTGGCCAACTCTTCATAAGACGCGGCTCCGCCAAGTTCATACAGTGAACGGAGAACAGCTTTCTCAAGCCAGTGAAGAGCCTCTGTCATCCCCCGTATCGGCTGAACAACTCGATAAAAAACCCATTCAAGGAATGTTTGCTGTGAAGAACGCTATTGCTGAGAAGATGTTGGCGAGAAGCGAGAGAACTATGACAGGTAGCAGCAAAAGTAGGAAGTTTCCTCCCACTACTGCGGCGCCCATCAACGCACCCGGCTCAGCCACTGCGAGGGCGAGAACAACAGCCACAAAAACAAGCACAAGAACCAGAGCAATTATTCTCGCCACAGCAGCTCGCCTAAACCAGACAGAGTTAAGAACCCTTGCCGCACGGAAGTGTGACCCAAGCTCCAGAACAACTGTGGCCAGCCCCAGGGCGGCCAGAGCCACCGCGGCAGCGAGAAAAACAGCCAAGTAACCCATTATCTGCGGAAGTAAAGCTGCCGCAACAGCGGTGGAGAGGTTTTCGCCGCCTAACACAAACGGCGTGGACATGATGACGCCGATGATGCTGCCGAGAAAGAAAACCAGAAAACCAACCGACGCCAGGAATGTAACAACCATCAAGACACCGGTTGCGCGGAAAAGACTCTGCCCCGTCCTCGACCCCATCCGATACCATGCAACACCAATCAAGACCGGTGCAACGACGTTGGCCAGCGGAATAATGTTCAAAACATAGCCAATACCGCCCAGAACACTCATCTCAGCTTCCTTAGATAGCGGAAATCCCCTTATAAGGCTTTAAACAACACCCACACCAACCATAGCACAACCCACAAGCACCACAACGATACACCATCTCAATCTAATGATAAGTGCGTGCGGGGGGTGGGATTTGAACCCACGAACCCCTTCGGGACAGGGTCCTAAGCCCTGCGCCGCTGGTTTTCTCTCAGCTTTTGCTGAGAAAAATTGACCAGGCTTGGCAACCCCCGCGTCCAAGACATCTTCATCCGTTAAATTAAAGCTATTCATAGCGGATACCACTCAATGAGTAAGCTTAAATAGACTTATTAGGTTTGAACCGTGCAGGCTGAAAAATGGCGCTTTTATTGGCTGAGAATCTCTCTAAGAAGTTTGATAGATTAACCGTCTTAAACGAGATAAACCTACAAATCGGGGAGGGGGATGTGTTAGGTGTCATTGGCCCAAACGGCGCCGGAAAAACAACACTGATCAATGTTTTAACAGGGGTTATCCCTGTTGACAAAGGTCGCGTTTTATTCAGGAAAATTGACATCACAAACATGAAAGCATTTGAAAGATTTAGGCTTGGGATTGGCCGCACTTTCCAGGACGTGAGACCTTTCCTAAGCTTGTCTGTTAAAGAGAATGTTGCTGTCGCAGCAAAAATGCGTGGTGCAGACCCATCCGCAGTATCAGAGACGTTGCAGTTCTTTGCACTCGAAAAACTCGCTGACACTAAACTCTCAGAATGCAACCTCTTTATCCGTAAAAAAGTAGAATTAGCGAAAGCCATTGTTGGAAAAACTTACCTCGTCTTTTTAGATGAACCTTTCGCAGGTCTTGCAGAACAGGAGATTTACGAGCTTATCGATATCATAAAAAATCTCAATAAAAATGGTTTAACTTTCGTTGTCGTTGAACATGTTGTAACAGCGTTAGTTAAGCTCGCTAAAAAAATTTTAGTCATCCATCTTGGAGCAAAACTTGCCGAGGGGAGTCCCTCTGAGATAGTGTCTAATCAAGATGTTTTAAAGGTGTATTTAGGTGAACAGATTGAGTTTGCTGGAAGTTAGAAAATTAAACGTAGCCTATGGACGTTTGCAAGTACTTTGGGACATCAACATTAGCTTAAGTACTAACAACGTAGTGGGAATAATTGGTCCCAACGGCGCTGGTAAAACAACTTTACTCAAGACGATAGCAGGAACCATAAAACCATTGAGCGGTGAAATAAACTACATGGGACAGAAGATAAATGGGCTTCCCGCCCATGAGAGGGTCAAACAGGGTATTGTATACGTTCCAGACTCCAGCGGAGTTTTCGGGAAAATGAGTGTTTATGATAACCTCATTCTAGGTGCATATCTGAAACGCGACCAACTTAATGAAACGCTGAAATTCGTTTACGAGTTATTTCCCACTCTTCATGAGAGACGGAACCAGAGGGCGGGTACACTCAGCGGCGGCGAGAAACAGATGCTTGTTATTGCCCGTGCGTTGATGGTTAAACCAAAGGTTTTACTTTTAGACGAGCCGTCTACTGGGTTGTCACCTATTGCAGTGAAAAACCTCTTCACGTCTTTAGAGAAGCTTTTATCAACAACCGATTTAAGCATTATTTTGGTGGAGCAGGATGTTGGTAGGGCTCTCAAGATATCTAAATACGTGTATTTGATGGAGGGGGGACATGTTAGAGATGAGGGCCCCTCGAATGAATTCAGTAAGGTGGAGAAGCTTCGTAAGTTTTACGTCGGAGCCTAGACAATCCCCTGACTAGCCCAACAATGCCTGAGGAAGCGCCTATACCGACTGCAATCAACACCGAACCCATTATTAGCTTAGTCAACGAGGGCAGGTTGACCAAAAGCAGTTGATAGACTAAGGTAAAGATTATTGAGCCGATCAATGGGCCAACAAGCGTTCCCGAGCCTCCTAGTAAAGCGATTATTATAGGGAGGAAGGCAATCTCTAAGGCAAACACGAGACGTGGGTTAGTGTAGGTTTGGAACCACATGTAGGCTGTACCAGCTAGTGATGCCAATGCCGCGCTTATTATGAACGCGATTTGTTTGTAGCGAAAAGGGTTTATGCCTGTACATTCCGATGCCTGTTCATCCTCCTTTATGCAACTAAAAATATTTCTAATTGTTCCCCTTCTAATTAATACGTGTATCAAACTCGTCAGTGCAAGGATTGTCATCGCCATGAAATAAGAGTTTCTAGGATTACTTTCGCGAGCTAAATCGCTTACCAGACTTATTCCGGAAAATCCCCCAGTGATCGGGCTCATTTCGGGAGAACTTGTGATAATGTTAACAAGAGTGATTAATCCCAGTGTGGCTACAGCGAAGTAAAAACCTTTGATTCTAAACAACGGATAACTTAGTAAGGCTGCTATTCCTGAGGCAGCTGCCACCGATGACAAGGTTGCCACAAACACGGATAAGAGAATCAGTTGGCTCCCCCATATCATAAATAAGTTGTTAATTATTATTGCGAATAAGTATGCTCCTAAACCATAGAAAATTATGTGTCCCAAGTTCATGTAACCTAGTAAACCTCCTAGTATGTCGTAGCTCAGAGCCAAGGTTGCATAAATAAATAGGAAAATCAATAGACTTATGTAGTAGGGTGCTGCAAACATCCCTACCAACGATGCTAATACAAGTATGACAATCCAAACAGTAGTGGTTCGTAATAGATCCTTCCTCAATCGCCGATTATCCCCGTCGGCTTGATCATAAGAATTACGAGCAGAAGTATTATGGCGAGTGCCGGTGACCAGTAAAAGGAGACGAAGACGCCGGTCAATGTTTCCGCTATTCCTAGGACCATCCCGCCGACTAAAGCCCCGGCAAGTTTACCTGCACCGCCGACCACTATGACTGTCAATGCCTTTACGGTGAGCGACAAACCGATAAATGGTGTCATGGGGAATCCGTTCCCCATGTAAATCACTCCACCTATCGCTGCAAGTATTGCTCCCAACCCGAATGACATTGCCGCAACACGGTCAATGGGAATACCTAGGAAGGATGATGATTCTCTGTTATAAGTAACCGCGCGCATGGCTTTTCCTAGGAAAGTTTGTCTCAAAAATATCCAGAAAACAATAATCATGAGTAGAACTATTCCAAAGGTAATCACTCTAAAGAACGGTATAGAAGCTTCTCCTATTCTGAGCGGCTGAAATCCCATGTAAATGCTTCTTGGCAGTGTCCCTAGAAATGTCGCGACTAAATCTTGAAGAATGAATGAAATGCCTAATGTTAAAAGGATTGAGCTGAGAATTTGATATTGCGGCGATCTTTTTGAGATGGGCTTTAATAGGCCACTGAAAATCCCTAACCCTATCAGAAAAAATAGAGGCAGCAGTATTACCGGTGCTAAAACGAATCCGATGACTGGTTGGTCGAAGAATGTGATCAGGCCGAATGTGAGTAAACCGGCTAGCATGACTAAATCTCCATGCGCTATGTTCAGCACTCCTGCGATTCCATACATCATTGAGAGACCTAGGGCTATTACTGCGTATATTCCTCCTAGAACTATGCCGTCAACAAGTGATTCGATAAAAAAAATGGGTGTTGCCATGTTTAACTTGGGTATACATAAGTTGCGTTGGCTAGTTCTCTCGGCCAGACAGTTTGTATTCTGCCGTTCTGTATCTGAATTGCAACCAATCCTATGTTTCCGTACCCTTGGGGACCGATTATCAACGGCCCGCTTACGGTCATTATCTGCAATCTATGCAGAGCATCGTTTATGGCGTCTCTGTCGAGTCGACCCGCTTCCTCCACAGCCGCTACTATCATCTGGAATATGATCATTCTCAACTCGGTCCATTGCCAATCGACCCAGCTGAGACCGGCCCTTGCCATCAGTTCATTCAGTAAATCCGATTGATAATATTTGAAGGAGGGTGTCCAGAAGATTTCGCTGGTCACGCCCTCTGCGAGCGGCCCTAGGCCGTCTACGAAACCGGCGCCATATTCGATGACGTGAAACTCTTTAGGTTTGAATCCTGCTTCATTTGCTTGACGGATGAAAAGAGCGTTAACTGGGCCGAACATGGCGAGGAAGACTATATCAGGCTGTATTGATTTAAGCTCCCTAATAACACCTGCGAAATCTGTTGTGCCGGGGGTTAGTAGTTGATCGTAAACGATGTTGAGTCCGGCTTGCCTCGCTAGCTCTTTTCCGCTGTTATAGGTGTCGATAGCCCAGGTGATGTCCCAGCCGACAAAAGCGATTGTTTTAGCCCAACCAGTTTGCTTAATTAGTTCGAAATAGGATGCGCTCCACCCGTTTTTGTTTGCTTCCCAATATGGAACCATCGACGTAACCGCGTATCTATATCCCTTGTTCCACATATCCTTAGTGCTGGCCTCCGCCATTATCATAGGTACTCTGTATCTCTCAGCTACTGTGGGAATTAGTTGAATTCCTATATCGGCGCTATATGGGCTGACAAGAATATGTACGTTGTCCTCCGTGGCCAATTTTGTGTACAGCTGTATAGCTAAGTCTGGCTGGCTGCGGTCGTCGTACATTATGATCTCGACGGGTACCCTAACGTCAAGCTCCCTGATGTATACCCCTTTTCGCACGTTGTTAACCCATTTCAACCATTCACGGTTGAAGGCCTCGTATCCTGAGGTTAGAGGAGCAAAAAGTCCATCTTTTGAGATCGTCATCCCAATTTTCAGTGGAGGAACAGAGGTAGGGCTTGGGCTTGCGGTGGTTGTTATGGTTATTCGCTGAGTAACAGTTCCGCCGACGGTTACGTATTCAGTACGGGTTACAATGTTCTGGGCTGAGCTCGATGTGCCTACAAAGTACCCACCTATCACGCCCACAACCAGCAGAGCAACAGCCATAACCGCCGCCACAGCGTTTGATATACCATATATTCTAATGTGCACATGAGGGTGGCTCTGTAAGTTTTATTTAAACCTATTTGTTTGTTAACCCAAGTAACACTTCTTGAAGGTTCATAGAGACCAATTCTTCAGGAGTGCCGTAGAATGTTTTCTGCCCCGATACAAGGATGGATACAAAGTCGGCTATCGACAAGGCTATGTTGATGTTTTGCTCCACGATAACTATTGTTGTACCGGAGTCGGCGATTTCTCTGATTCTTTTTCGAAGTTTTTCGGTGATACCAGGGGCTAGGTTTGCTGTGGGTTCATCAAGCAACAGGATCTTCGGCTGCCCCATCATAGCTCTTCCTATTGCGAGCATTTGACGCTCCCCTCCGCTTAGTAATGCGGCTTTTTTGTCATACAATGCAGCGAGTTCAGGGAAAAGGTCGTAAATCTCATTTATTCGGAGAACATTTTTCTGTCCAACAAAAGCTCCCAACTCCAAATTTTCCCTAACAGATAGGTTGGGGAAAATGTTATCTGTTTGAGGAACGTAACCGATTCCTTTTTTCGCGATTTCTTCAATTTTTTTCCCAACAAGCTCTTCTCCATCCAACTTTATAGAACCGCCGAAGATATTTGTGATGCCCATGATGCTTTTTAGGAGAGTGGATTTACCGCTTCCGTTTACACCAAGCACTGCGAGGACAGACCCTTTCTCAACGTCCAAACTCACATCATGTATGATTTCTATCAGACCATACCCAGATCTCAAGTCATCAATTTCAAGTATATGGGTCATATCATCCACCAGTATAGATTTCGAGAAAGTTTTTGTCATAGAGAACTTCGTTAGGAGAGCCTTCTAAAACAATTTTTCCACTTCGCATGACATAAACCCAGTCTACGAATTCTCTTACTATCTCGAGCCGATGCTCTATCAGAAATATTGTAAGGTTTTCTTCGTCCCTGATTCGCCGTAATATTTTGAAGAGCTGTGTGGCCAAGATCGGGTTTATTCCAGCCGCCGGCTCGTCAAGCATCAGCAGCTTTGGATCAGTCATCAAAGCTCTGCCCAACTCTAGAAGCTTTAACTGTCCACCCGACAACTCGGATGGATAGCTTTCAGCGTATTTGGTCAGCCCAATTTTGTCCAATACGTCAAGTGCTTTCTTTTTCAGGTTCCTTTCCTGCTCTTTTACCTTGCCTCGCTGAAAAACTGCTGATACAGGGTTATCTCCGACCTGGTTACGCGCCGCAAATATCAGATTATCAATTATAGTCATTTTGTAGAAAACTTTTGGGTATTGAAACGTTCTGACTATTCCTTCTCGGTAGACACGGTGGGGGGCATAAGATGTTATGTCTTTTCCTCTGAAAAATATTTTTCCTCCTTGTGGTTTGTAGACGCCTGTTATAGCGTTGAACAGGGATGTTTTTCCGCTACCATTAGGCCCTATCAATGCGTATGTTTTTGCCGCTCTGATAGTGAAGGATACTCTGTCGACTACACGGAACCCTCCGAACCTTAGCTCAAGGTTTGTTGCTTTCAACATTTCGTCATTAAACAACTTTTATCTTTCCCTCCTTCACTAAACCGGTTGGTCTGAACATTATTGTGATGATGAGGAGGATTCCGGTGAGTATGAACATGGTGTTGTTGGGATCTATCGGAAGGTTTAGATAATCTTTTATGATTCTTGTCCCCCGCGCTATGGTTAATACTGTTAATGCTCCTATGAAACTGCCCGATATGGTTGATGGGCCACCGATGATACTCATTATCCAGACCTGAAGTGTTATTGCGAGCACGAATAGGTCGGGTGAGACGAAGCCGACGTAGTGGGCGTACAGGCTACCTGCCGACGCGGCCATCGCGCATGAAAAACTGAAAACAAAAGCTTTTGCTAATGTATTGTTTTTTCCATACATCGCTGATGCTATTTCATCTTCTCTTATCGCTTTCAAAATTCGTCCGAAGGGTGAGTTGGTTAGCAACCAGCTTACAGTAAAAAACACCATGTATAACATCAGAGCAATCAGTAGATGAGTTAGCAGATACATTTGGTATGGTGTTGTTCGCGGGTCTATAAGCGGCGGTATCCCCCTTATCCCTAAGACTCCGCCGGCAATCCATGACTCATTCTTCAAAATTATTCGGATTGTTTCTGAGAAGACAAGAGTTATTATTGCAAGGTAGTCGCTGCGCACTCTTATGGCAGGGATGGAAATCAGAAGCCCCATTAGTGCAGCAATGACTATCGCTGTTAAAATCCCTAAGATTGGCGGATAGCTGTTGGTGGTCATAAGCCCCGAGACATAGGCTCCTGTGGCGAAAAAGGCGGCTTTTCCAAAGTCGAGCAACCCTGTGTATCCATATTTCAGGTTTAAACTGAGTGTTACTATCGCGAACAAAACGGTTAAAACCAGTGTGTCGAGGATGAATTCTATGCTAATCACGTCTGGTCCGCTCTTTTGATAGCAGGGAACTTAGACCTGTTGGCAAAATTAGGATTGTTATTACAAGGGCGGCGAACGCTGTAAGCGCCTTGTATTCTGTGGGGAAGCCAAGCGAGCTAAGCGGAACAACTCCGAAGCTCTCAGCCAACCCAAGTATATAGGCGCCCATGAAGGCGCCAGATACGCTTCCTATCCCTCCGAGAACTGTGACCGCAAACATCGGTATCAACACCTCTACTCCTAGCTCGGGAGTGAGCCGTGTGTCAGCAGCTCTCAGACTACCTGCTAGACCAGCCAGAACACCGGATAAAAACCACACCAGGATTGTCATTTTATCGGCATCTATTCCCGATACACGCGCAAGCAGGGGATTACTTGACAGACCTCGCACAGCTTTCCCCAACATAGTTTTTGTGAATAACAGAAAAAGCATCAGCGTGGTTAATGCTGCCACTATGATTATGGCTATCCATAAAACAGATAATCTTATAGACCCAATGTCGTAGGGGGTGAAGAATTCTGAGTAAAAGTAAGAACGTCGTCCAGCAGCTTCCCACAGTGCATATCTCAAAAGTATACCCATTCCAGCGGCGGCGATGATAAGATGTGATAACGACGCGCCTCTTTTTATCAGCTGTTTGAAGACGATAAGGTAGATTAAAGCCGCTACTCCGCCTGTAAGAACAGCTCCGATGGGAAGGGAGAACCAGTAACCGAGGCCGACTATGTCGGCAAAAATGTAGGTGATGAATGCTCCTATGGTGAATAGTTCTGCGTGAGTTAGGTTTGGAAACTTCATCAGCTGATATTGTAGAGTGAGGCCGATTGATACCATAAAGTAGATGCTACCAGTTATCACTCCGTTTAACAGCGTCTGGATTAGAGATGCATCAAATATCAATTTCCCGTAATAGGTTAGCTAGTTAGGTTTATACCTGTTACGGAATCCCAGCTGCCTATCTTCTTGAAACCATATTCGCCGTCCTTGACTATGCGCCATATTTCGTAAGAAGCCTGCTCCGCATCTCCTGACGCGTTCATCATTTTCTGCCCACTTGGTCCTATGTAGTGGTAGGCTGCCGTCTTGATCATTGAAGCTATCTTAGCGCCTTTGTATTCGCCTGCTAAAGCCACCGCCAAAGCCGATACCATGGTGGAGTCATATGTAGTGTCTGCGAAGAGGCCTGGGTCTTCTCCAAATTCTTTACGATATGCTTCAACGAATTTCTTTGATGAAAGGGATTCAGCAGGTGGGGCTGGCTTTGTTCCCGTCATCTTTGTTAGGAGCAGATATTCGGCTGCTTTCGCATCCGCGAAGAAGGCTTTATCGCTCATGCCTTCTCCGCCGAAACTTAGGATATTGGTGAGACCCAGGTCATAGGCCTGTTTGAAAACAACTATACCGCTGTCAACCCACATAGCCCATAGAACAGCGTCAACATTAGCCTGTTTAACGCGGTTCAGCTCCTCACGATAGTCTCCTTTTGTTGGGTCGTATCTGATGCTGAGAACTATCTTATTGCCCAGATGTTTTTTAAGCCCCGTCTCAATACCTATACCATAGTCGTTGGAGACGACGAATGTTGCGAGACGGTTTACACCCTTTGATGTTATGAGATCGGCGAGAGCTCTCGTCTGCTCGGCGTCGCTTGGAACAACACGGAAAATATAGTCGCCACCTATTTCAGAAATCGCCGCCGCAGTGGCGGACATCGATATCGCCGGCACGTTTCTCGACTTTAGGTATTCAGCTATTGTGAGGAATTCAACGCTCGTCGCCGGCCCGGCTATCACCTGAACTCCGTCAACTTCTACAAGTTTCTTGACCGCGTCGAGAGCTTTGGTTGGCTCGCCAACGGTGTCCTCGGCCGCTATAGATACGGTGCTACCGGCTATACCTCCCCAGTTGTTAAGCAGCTTAGCAGCAAGTTTCGCTCCGTTGAGCATTTTACTACCTATTGGCCCGATGTCTCCGCTGAGCGGGAGGAGAACGCCTATCTTTATTTCGCCGGGAAGCTTGGATGCGGTCACTGTCTGGGTCTGTGTTAGTGTCGCTTGATTTGTTAGAGTAACTGTTTTTTGCTCACGTGGAGCAGATGAACCGATAAAAAATCCTGCCGCACCGGCCACCACCCCAACGCCTACAGCCGCACCTACGGCTGCCGCCGTGCTAACTGCTTTTCTTCTACTGATTTTGTGATTCATGCGAGATAGACCTAAGTTGGGCGAATTTAAGGTTTGTCAAGAAGTTGTCAAACAAAACATTAACATCGCTAAAGTTTATAATTTGGAAATAGAAACGGGGATTGTGTCTATCTACCTTGAGGAAAAAGTGGAAGAGGCGGGTTGGGTCGGTAAGCCTCTCAAAAGATATGAGGATAGACGTTTGATAACGGGCAAAGGCCAGTTCACCGATGACCTCCGTTTAAAGGACATGGTTTACGCAGCTATACTCAGAAGCCCCTTCGCCCACGCATACATCAAGAAAATCGATGTCTCAAAAGCCGAGAAGATACCCGGTGTGATTAAAGTCGTCACAGGTAAAGACATAGCGGCTATAACTAATCCTTTTCCACAAGTCGCTCCACCTCCAGCAGACAAGATAAAGGATTACTGTATGGCGGTCGACAAGGTTCGCTACATGGGCGAGCCTGTGGCTGTTGTAGTCGCTGAAGACATGTACACCGCCTACGATGCTCTTGAGCAAATAGATGTGGAATATCAGCCTCTACCGGCGGTGGTGGATGGTGAAAAAGCGCTGGAGCCCGGTGCCCCGGTTGTTCATGAAGAGTTAGGCAGTAACGTGGTGTGGCACGGTGTCTACAGCTATGGTGATATCGAGAAAGCTCTCTCTAAAGCTGATGTGGTCATCGAGGAGACGCTCCGTTTTAACAGATACAGCGCAATACCGCTTGAAAACAACGTCGTAATCGCAGACTATAATGCACAAGACGATATCTTGACAATCTACGCACCAAACCAGATGCCCATGGTTGTAGGTTTCATGATAAGCGTTGCCTTGGGCAAACCCTTGAGCAGAATTAGGATGATAAGCAAGGATATCGGAGGAGGGTTTGGAACCAAAATCAACAACTACGTCTACATGACTTTGCTGGGAGTATTGTCGATGCTTGTCCGTCGTCCAGTTAAATGGGTGGAAACAAGAAGAGAAAATCTTTCGGCTTCTTCTTCACATTGTAACGAACGCACTTTCCACGTCAAAGCAGGATTTACACGCGACGGAGTCCTGCTCGGCTTGAAGGTTAGAGCAATTGATGACATAGGAGCTTATCCGCGTTATGAGCCTCTCGGCGCGGTGATATGGGCGCAGGTCTCATGCAACGTCTATAGATTCAAGGACCTTTACGTAGATTTTTACTCGGTGGCCACCAATAAGTGTCCAACAGGCCCTGTCAGAGGCTATTCCAGGCTGCAGCACATGTGGATGATAGAAAGAATCATGGATATCGCGGCCAAAAAACTTGGCATAAGCCCCGTCGAGATAAGAATGCGTAACTACATACGGAGAGAGGAGATGCCCTACACGACCCCGAGCGGCTGCGTCTACGATGGCGGAGACTACCAACTGGCCACCACCAAAGCATTAGAGCTGATTAACTATGATAAATGGCGTAAAATTAAGGAACAGCAATCCGACGGCAGAAAACGCATTGGCATTGGAATCGGAGTAACACTTGACTCCGGTTCAAATAACTTCGGACAAGTGCGAATAATTAACCCCAACTTCCCCATGTCGGGAGGGAGTGAAGCGGCGTGGGTTAAAATCGACAACATGGGCAACATCATAGCAGCTGTCAGCAGCAGTCCTCAGGGCCAGGGCCACGAGACTGTGGTTAGGCAGTTGGTTGCCGACGAGCTGGGAGTTACGCCAGATATGGTAACGGTTTTGATAGGATTCGACTCCTTCAGCAATCCCTTCTCAGGCCACTCTGGAACATATGCCAGCAGGTTTGCAGCCCTCGGCGCAACGGCAGTCGTAAAGGCGGCACAAGCTCTTAGAGGTAAAGTTCTCCAGATAGCGGCTGCGCTCCTCGCGACTGATATGAAAAACCTCACAATAAAGAACGGCGAAGTAACAACAATCTCCGGCGACAAGAAGATACCCATTTGGCAAATAGCAAACGTCGCGTGGTCAAACTTACGTCTACTGCCCAAAGGCATAGAACCTGGGCTGTTTGCTCACGCGGTTTACGCCCCGGATTTCACATACCCGGACCCCGAGGAAAAGAGAGGAAACCTGACCCTGACTTATTCTTACCAAGTTCACGCGGCTGTCGTCGAAGTAGACACTGAAACCGGTGCGGTGAAGATTCTCGACTACGCCATAGTAGATGACTGCGGACGAGAGATTAATCCACTGATTGTCAGAGGACAGGTGATAGGCTCCGCGTTCAACGCCATCGCCGCGGCGCTTTATGAAAACTTCGAATACTCCGAGGATGGGCAGCTCCTTAACTCCAGCCTCGCCGACTACCTCGCGCCCACCGCCGCTGATGTTCCAATGATAGAGAAAGTAGCTAGCCTCAGCATACCCAGTCTCTCAAGCCCGCTTGGTACGAGAGGAGTTGGAGAAGGTGGAGGGTCACCGCTCGCCGCGATAGCCGCCGCGGTTGAGGACGCCATTGGGGTCAAAATAGTGAGCAGCCACATCAAACCATCAACACTCTGGAACCTAATCAAAAACCAAAGTTGAACATCGTTCTAAGCATTAGGCTTAACAGCGACCTCTGTGACTCACGCACCGCGGTTAAGCTTTCAGAAGTATGCGAAAACACTGGCTTCGACGGCTACTGGTATTGTGAGGACCTGTTCAAACGTGATGCATGGATAGTCTTATCCGCCGCAGCAGCTTCGACATCGTTGCTTAAACTCGGCACTGCCATCGTTAACCCTTTCAGCTCTAACATTGTCGAAATAGCCATGCGGGCCGCGACTTTATCTGAGTTTAGTGGTGGAAGGTTTTGCTTAGGTATAGGTGTTGGGGCTCCTGAAACACTCAGGTGGGCCGAGATAAACGTTGACAAACCATTGCGGGGACTCTACACCGCCGTCGACAAGCTGCGTAAACTCCTAAACAACGAGACACCGCCTCCTTATTCATTAGCCTTCAAAGTATACCATAAAATACCCATCTACATCGGTGGACAAGGGAAAAAAACCGTAGAGGCAATCGGTAGAATAGGTGATGGTGGACTTCCACTTATCATTCCACCGGAATCCGCTCAAAAATTTTTCCCTATAATCTATGAAGGGGCACGTAAGGCTGGGAGGGATGGCAGCACAATAGACATATCGGCTTGTCTATGGTTTTATGTCGCCGAAACGCGGGAAGAGTTATACTCCAGCAGAAAACTGAGGGAGCTTATCGCCTATTACGGGCCAATGCTGTCAAGCGAAGTTTTAAACACCGCGGGATTGAGTCAGGAAGATTTCACACCAATAGCCAAACTCGTTTCCGAGCAAAAAATTGACGAAGCAATAGAGCTTGTAACACCCAAAATGTTCAACCTCGCGATAACCGCCACCTACGACGAACCCCAGAAAATCCTTCACAGATTTCGCGAGCTAATGACCATGGGTGTTAAACACTTCAACATAGGTCCTCCGTTGGGCGAAGACTTGGAAAAAGCGATAGAGTTCACAGGACGCACTCTTCGAAGATTGAAAACAGGTATCTGAAAAACTTTATAATGCAACATGGAACAATGACTCGAGTTGAGGAACAAACAAGACTATGAAAAATTCATTGAAGAAGTTTTTGATATCCATAGAGACATCAGATATGCTGAGCTTTTCGACAGCAATTGTAAACGGTTGGGTGGTGGGATGAGGCCCGGTGTGGCTTCTCTTGACCCGCCTGAGGTCTCCGCTGAGGTTGATGTAGAGACTGCTAAGTTTGGTCTACTGCTTCTACAAAACCGGACCTATTATGGGGAGCTTGACCATGTTTTCGCCTCCATGGAAAAGGTGAACGTCATCGTGCTACCGGTTGGCGACAAGGTTCTCGTCGTAGCACTCGACCCCCCCACAGGCCTCGATATACTGCCCCAGCTGAAAAAAATGGCGGCGAAAATAAGTCAGTTCCTGAAATAACTTATCACTTTTTCGCTTATGAGCTTAACGGCTTTTTGAACATCGGGCCCAAGAGGTGAACCAATTTTGAACCTAGTATATCCAACGTTGCGGAGATTTTCAACAGTCTTGATGAGACCCTCTACGCCGACCGCTCCGAGACTGTAGATTTTCTCAGGTAAGGCTTCCCATCCTTCTTCACGGTATACACGCTCAAGCAAAACCACCTCCCCATACTCGAGCGATATTTTTCTAAGCTGGGCCTCTGATAGATACTTGAGTATGTGAATGATGAATTTCGCAAAGCTTTGGCGCGCATTGGTTTCATCGGTATCGATTGAACATAGGATTGAGGCTATCTGGTTTTCTGGAAAATCGGGAGGAGGTTGACCTTCATAGCTCTCTCTTACATATTTAAGAGCATCTTCTCCGAAGCTGGGAGGAGTGAGCAGAACCAGTCCACCAACCCTCCACTTTCCTATTCTCCGAATCATGTTGGGAGACTGACAGCCTATGTATATTTCCACAGGTTTTACAGGTTTGCTTTTCAGCTGAGATGTTGCGGGGTTGAGGGCTTCTTTTAGATAGATGACAGATTCATCAAGAGTCCTGAGAAGGTTCACATGTCCGAGTCCGCTTTCCTCAAGCATTTTTCTCGACCCTGGTCCAAAACCCAGCACCGCGCGGCCATGTGAAAGGTTTTGAAGAGTGGCGGCACCCATCGCAATCTCAACTTTTGTTGAGCTGAACGGGTTAACAATACCTGGGCCCACTTGAATTTTTGTCGTGTTTGCGGCTATGCCTCCCGCGATTACCCACGAGTTTTCCCACAAGGGGTCATGAGTAACCCAGACACCGTTAAACCCCAGCTTTTCGCTATAAACCCCCAGCTCCACAGCATGTTTAGGGCCCCCTAAAAAAGGGCCAACAGTCAAATCGAATTTCAGACTCATTATGTCATCCCCAAATAAAGCTTCGTAATCTCACGGTTGCTAACTAACTCCTCAGGCCGGCCCTCGAAAATCTTCCTTCCCACAGCCATCAAACACACCTTGTCAGCTATCTCAAGCGCTCTCTTAACATTTTGCTCTATTATCACTAGACTAAGTCCATTTTTCTTAAGCTCTTTTAGATGATTGAGTATTTGTAGAGATGCTTTAGGCGACAGCCCAGCTGTAGGCTCATCTAACACAAGTAGCTCGGGGCTGCTTACCAAAGCTTTCGCCAACGCCAGCACCTGCCTCTGACCCCCACTCAACACCCCTGCTTTCTGTCTCCGCCGCTCCCATAAGACGGGAAACAGCTGATATAGCTCCTTAATTCTTTCTTTAACTTTTCCACCTAAAGCCACTCCACCCAACTCCAAGTTCTCCTCCACAGTCATACTGGTGAAAATATTGCTCAACTGTGGGACATATGCCATACCATGTCTTACAAGCAAATCGCGTCTGAGATATGTTATGTCCTGATTCTTGAAAAACACACGGCCAGCAAAAACATAGGCTAGTCCGAAAATCGATTTGAAGACTGTGCTTTTCCCACTTCCGTTTGGTCCTAGAACCGTGACAACCTCGTTTTTCGACACATCCAACGAAAAGTCCTGCACAATGGCTATCTTGCCATATCCGGCGTAAAGGTTCCTAATTGAGAGCATGTTTAGGCACCCAGATAAACTTCCGCTAACACAGGATCATTGATTACTTTTTCAGGAGAACCCTCCGACACCACTTTCCCCTCGTTAAGCAGGTAGATGTAGTCCGCGTTAGCGAACAGCATGTCATATCGATGTTCTATTATCACATATGTCAACCCCATACTCTGTTTTATTTCCTTTATTATCTTGAAAATTTCTAGAGCGAGTGCCGGATTTACACCTGCTGTAGGTTCATCCAACAGAACAAGCTTAGGGTTGCTCATCATAGTTCTCCCAAGCTCGATAAGCTTCATCTGACCACCAGATATTTCGCTTGATTTATTTAAAGCAACCTGTTTAAGTTTCAGGGTTTCTAAAGTTTGCCAAACCATGTCGGATAACTGCATGTCTTGTGTTTCCCAAGCCTTTTTGAAAAAAGCTTTACGAAGGTTTTCCCCGACCTGTTGCTTGGGTGGTAACATAAGGTTTTCGGCGACACTCATGTTCAGCCAAAGAGTTGGTAACTGAAAGCTCCTGGTTATTCCGAGATTGTATATGCTATTAGGCTCCAATACATCAATTCTACGACCGTCGAAGATAACCTGTCCGCTGTCAGGTTTCAGGACTCCCGTGATGATGTTGAATAGAGTCGTTTTACCGCTTCCGTTGGGACCTATTATTCCGTAGATGTGGCCGGGTTTTATGTTGATTGATATTTCGTCCAAAGCCTTTAGACCTTTGAAGCTTTTTGACACCCTGTCAACCACCAGCAAATCACTCACGTCTTTTCCCTCTTAATCCTCTCAATTATTCTGAGCAGCCCAAGCGTCTTAATAGATTTCTCCGGAATTATCCCAGCCGGCCGATACATCAGTATCAACAGCATCAATACACCAACGATAATCCATCTTAGATATAGAGTTTCCAGAGGTATAGATAAGTTAGCCAAGAAAACGCGCAACACTCTTGTACCCCTGTCAATCAATGTTACAACAAGGCTGCCTGTCACAGCGCCCAAGTGATTGCCAACGCCACCTAGCATCACGGCCACCCAAATGTCAAAAGTCTTTAAACTAGTGAAATCGTCCGCTGCAACAAAGCCTAGATAATAGGCGTATAGCACTCCAGCAACACCAGCCATCGCGGAACCTATCATAAGCACTTTCCTCCTCTCGTGTGAAGGTTTTTTTCCATAGATATCCGCTGCAAGCTCGTTGTCTCGTATAGCTTTCAGTTTTCTACCGTAAGGCGTGGCGGTTAACTTGTTTATGAAGAGAAACGCTACACCCGCTATTACCCAGATAGTTATGCTGAGTAGGAAAGAGGCGGTTGTTGGATCCCCCGCCGCTGTGTAGGGGTTAGGTATGCCGACCAACCCATGGTATCCGCAAACAACTGGTTCATAGTTTCTCACCACTATGCGTGAGGTTTCACCTGCAGAGAGAAGAATTATGCCCAGCACAAACCCCTCTTTTATACGTGAAGTGGAGATATAAAGTAGATATGCTACAGCCGCTGACAACGCGGCACCCATGATCAGAGAAGCCACAAACACAAGTAAAGGCAGCTGTGGAACAGCTTTGGCCAAGTCAAGCCGCAGCTGAACAGCTTCTACACTGCAGATGTCGAAGGAAACACCTGCCATAATGTTGGCTAAGTTGGCTGCAAGAAAGCCCGAGGAATAGGCGCCTAAACTGAAAAATAACACTTTCCCGAAATTGAGTATCCCTGTATAGCCGTATTCATAATTAAGGCTAAGGGATAATATAAGCCAAATGGCGTAAAAGTTTGCTGTCGACACAATGATTGAGATAAGTTGGTTGAAATCCATTTATCTTGCAACCCTTCCACGTGGTTGTCGGGAAAACAAGCCAGTTATTCCCGCCGGCCTAAGAACGAGAATGACTATCGTGATTATCATCGGCATTAAGGGTTTGAGGGCTAAACTCAGACCAAAGTTTCTGTTTAGAATGTCCATCACCGTGTTTTCAGCCAACGTCACTATGAACGCACCGAATAAAGTTCCCGGATAGCTGATGAACCCGCCCAGAGCCGATGCTGCTATAATCCTGATGAGTGCTTCCAACCCTATGTCTGGATGTGCATGTGTAAAAACGACCCAGAAAGCTCCAGCCAGTCCAGCCAGGCCACCTGAGATAAAAAAGGTGAGTACAGCGACGTTGTCCACATTTATTCCGGAGACGACGGCGAGGTCTGGGTCATCGGCCACCGCTCGCATCTGTTTCCCTTGCAGCGTCTTTATCATGAAGAGGTAAAGTGTAACTGTCACCATAACAGTTATCGGGAGGACCATAAGCAGTATATCGGTTATCGGTATTCCCGCTATCCTGAACACAACGTTTGTAACAACTTTTGGCTTAACCCCAAATCCCCAGTTTGCAGCAGCCACAATCGTGTAAATAGAGTAACGGATTATCAGAGATACTGCGAAAGAAGCAACCATCAAAATAAACATCGACACTTTCCGAGTTTTCAAGGGTCTGAATACAGCGAGATAAGATAAGACCGCGACTACGCCGCTGAAAATAAAAGCTGGTAACACAGTTTGCCAAAGTGGAAAACCGGCAAAATTGATTAAGTAAAAGGATACGTATCCACCAACTGTCACGTATTCGGCGTGAGCGATGTTAGGAATTTTTAGGATGGCAA
>Ga0209289_100053_pt1 | contig 75081 bp, 61 predicted proteins | sample GXS110809BmetaG_FD_184121 | JGI IMG/M metagenome (GOLD analysis project Ga0209289, IMG submission 184121) | Hot spring microbial communities from Gongxiaoshe hot spring, China to study Microbial Dark Matter (Phase II) - GXS 110809B (SPAdes)... ... | reverse complement strand
GAAAAAACAAATGCTATCATAACTCCAGACTTCCCACCTATCACACTTCCAACCGCAAGTAAAAGAACTGTCATTAATGTCATCAAAAATACGGTTTTTAAGGTGTTGTTCATCTCTATTCACCCCTCATTTATTTTTATCAAACAAAATTATTAAAAGCACTTTAAATTTATCAAAAAGGGTAAATTTTTACAAATTTTAGCCCTGAACCACACCACGAGATACAACATCAATAAAAATTGAATGCAATGATGGTTCTTTCACCTCAAATTTCTTCAAGTTCATATATTTGATCAATTCCCTTAAAACATCAGTTGAACTCATACCATCTTCAAGTGTTATTTCGGCATAGTTCGGGTATATATTCACCTTTTTCACTCCAGTTAGATATTTCAAAACATCAGCATCACCTTCAAACTCAATATGAATTGTATTTTTCCCAAATTTACTTTTGACCTCTGTGAGTGAACCTGAAAGAACAGGTTTTCCCTTGTTTATAAGACAAATTGAATCACACAACTTCTCAACTTGATCCATCTGATGCGTTGAAAAAATGATTGCCTTACCCTTATCTCTCAACTCAAGCAAAACCTCTTTCAGCAGTTCTTGATTAACTGGGTCAAGTCCTGCAAACGGTTCATCAAGTATCACGAGCTCGGGATCGTGGAGAATTGAAATTATAATTTGAATCTTCTGCTGATTCCCCTTGGATAGTTCCTCAATTTTGCTGTTTACTCTATCAATCAAGCCAAACCTTTTGAGCCAATACCTTGCTCTTTCAAGCGCTGTTTTTTTCTCAATCCCTTTCAGCTGTGCAAAGTAAAGAATTGTTTCAAAGACTTTTGTTTTTCTGTAAAGACCTCTTTCTTCGGGCAAATATCCAATTTTACTTTTGATCTCATCGTTAATTTCTTTCCCGTCAAATTTTATCACTCCATAGTCTGGCTTAATTATGTCAAGTATCATTCTTATTGTGGTCGTCTTTCCAGCGCCGTTTGGACCAAGTAGTCCAAATATCTCACCACGGTTCACCTCAAACGATACACCATCAACAGCAACGACATCCGAGAAAGTTTTTCTTAGGTTTTCAACTTTAAGCATTTTAAATCTAATTTTCGTTAAGGTTTTATTCTATAAATCATCCTTGGAAATGGTATTGTTTCCCTCACATGGTCAAGTCCACATATCCAAGCAAGTGTCCTTTCAACACCAAGTCCAAATCCAGAATGTGGAACACTGCCATACTTTCTCAAGTCAAGATACCAATCAAAAGCCTCAACGGGAAGATTATGCTCTTTAATTCTTTTTAAAAGTGTGTCATAATCATCTTCTCTCTGACTTCCACCTATGATTTCACCATAACCTTCGGGTGCAAGCATATCAAAGGCAAGCGCGTAAGTTTCGTCATCGGGATCACGCTTCATATAAAACGCCTTAACAGCAGCTGGATAGTGATGAACTATAACGGGTTTATCAAACTGCTGAGAAATTATAGTTTCATCTGTGTTGCCAAAGTCATTGCCCCATTGAAAGTCAACGCCATTTTTCTTCAAAATTTCAACTGCTTCATTATAAGAAATCCTTGGGAAAGGTCGTTTTATTTTTTCAAGTGGCTCGGTGTTTCGTTCAAGAATTTCAAATTCTTTTTTACTTGTTTCAAGAACTCTTCCAACGATATATTCAACAAATTCCTCTGCAAGGTTCATTATATCTTCAAGTTCATAAAACGCAACCTCAGGCTCAACCATCCAAAATTCTGTTAAATGTCTTCTTGTTTTTGATTTTTCAGCTCTAAAAGTTGGACCAAAACAATAAACTTTTCCAAAAGCCATCGCAGCTGCCTCAACATATAATTGTCCAGATTGGGAAAGGTAGGCTTTCCCGAGGTCAAAGTAATCCGTCTCAAAAAGGGTTGTCGTTCCTTCACACGCTGCTGGAGTCAGAATTGGTGCATCAATTAAAATAAATCCTTTAGAATCAAAGAATTCCCTTATTGCTTTAACAAGGCGATGTCTTATCCTTAAAATTGCATGTGGTCTCCTTGATCTAAGCCAAAGGTGCCTGTGATCCATTAGAAAATCAACCCCATGCTCTTTCGGGGTTATAGGATAATCCTGTGCTATATGAATTACCTGAATATCTTTTATGTGAAGTTCGTAGCCACCAGGGGCTCTTTTATCTTCATTTACAATCCCACTTACAATAAGAGATGTTTCCTGGGTCAAAATATCGTATTTATCAAAGACTTCATCCGGTGTTTCTCCTTTTGCCATCACACATTGTAAAATCCCCGTCCCATCACGAACAAGAACAAAACGAATTTTTCCGCTTGATCTTTTATTATAAACCCAGCCGTAAATTTTTACCTCCTTACCAACATAATTGGATAAGTTCTCAATATAAACCTCGGGAGCCATCCGTTTGAAAGAATTTTGTTTTGAATTTTAAAAAAGTTAAAAAAAGCAAAATGAAAAAACAATTTATCCCTCATCTTTATCCTTTGAATTCGTAATTATACTTTCAAGACTTATGAAAACCCTGAAAATCGCGGTGCTTATTGAATCAATCATAGCCAAAAATGGTTTTGACTCCGCCTCTGGAATCTTCATCAACTTTATTGCGCCCAATATCCTCAAAATGAACGAGATAAAAAACAAAATGTGAAGATTTATAAATTTTAAACCAAATATCTCAAACGAGAATTCCTTAAGCAAAGTTGCAATATATCCAGCAAGCATAGAAGCAAATAAATAACCGAAGCCAGATGAAATTGAAAGCACCGCCACATAAGTTGAACGATTTTCTTTAGGGGCTTTTGATAAAGGTATGTTAAACGCAGCAAGATTAAATCCGCTCCACGCAATCCCAACCATTATAGCATCAATATAAAGTGGCAAAAGAAAATCAGGTGTGGCAAGAAGCCAAAGAATGGGTATATATGCGATGTTTGAGGCATTGAACATAAGCACATTTTTAGCGCCAAACTTATCAATTAGCTTTCCCCACCACTGGGATAAAAAAATGTTAAGCACCATCGTCAACATATTGAAAATTGCGATAGTTGAAAAACTAACATTTAAATTCTTCAGCATATGAAAAGTCATAAATGGCGCAGAAATCCCAACCGCAAAATTCCACTGAGCGAAAAACAAAATAAAACTGCGAAAATTCTTATCTCTTAACGGCTTTAAAATCTCGTCCCTCAACGAACCCCCACCCTCCAACTCAAATTTTACATCAGGGTGATGTTTGAATAAAAATGTCGTAATGACACCACTTATAAAACAAATTGATGTTATGACAAGATATCCAATCTTTATGTCTATCTTCTTTAAATCATCAAGTATGAGGGCAGAGATGAAGAAAATTGCAACATTGACGATATTATTATAAGCAGTTCTCTTGCCAAAGTATTTACCCCAAACACTTTTGGGGACAATTTCCCCTATCCAGGTTGTCCAAATGTTTGCAAGAATGCTCCCAGACGAGAAAGAAATAAGAAGAGTTAAAAGAAAAATTAAAATTTTTATTTCAGATCCAAGATTTAAAAACGGCAAAAAAATCAAGACAACCCAGATCCAGCGATTAAATATGCTCGCAATGATGGAAAGCTTTTGAGGGCTTTTGTACCTTTTTAAAAGATAAGAACCCAAAATTTGCATCGTCTGCGATATAAACGGAATCGCACCAATTAACCCAATAATAAATTCATTGGCACCAAGCATTAAAGCATAACCTGTCAAAAATGCACCCGTTGAAAGAACTATAAAAACCGTTGCGAAACTTCCCTCAATGATTGAATATTTCATCCCACGACGAGACGAATCTATATCAAGCGACGACATAAAATGTGCTTTTTGTTTTCGCTAAATTTATAAACAAAAATTTGCAAAAAACAATTTAAAAAGCCCACAAAAATAACTTCCTTTGACAATTTTCAGTCAATTTTCTATATTTTTAATGTTAAAACTTTTTAGAAAAACATCCATGAAGATATTGATCGTTGACGATGTAAGCGAAAGCCTTGAACTTTTAAAGGAAGTTTTTGAAACTATGGGTCACGCTGTTTTAACCGCAAGCAACGGGATTGAAGCTCTTAAAATTCTTGAGCAAGAAAAGGTTGATGCCATAATTTCGGATGTTCTAATGCCAAAGATGGATGGATTTCAACTATGTAGAGAGGTGAAAAAAATTGAATTCTTTAAAAACGTCCCATTCATATTTTACACTGCAAATTACACCGACCCTGAAGATGAAAAATTCGGGCTTAGCCTTGGGGCGGATGCTTATTTAGTTAAACCGGTTGACATTCAAATTCTTATAAACACAGTTGAAAAACTGCTTCAAAAAGAGAAATACCAAGTTTCAAAAATTGAATCAATAGGTGACGATGTTCAATATCTGAGGGAATACAACACTATTTTAATTCGCAAGCTTGAGGATAAAATGTATGAGCTTGAGCGAGCAAACGAGATGTTAAGAAAAATGAACGAAGAGCTTCAAATTTCACACGAGCAGTATAAAAGCCTGTTTGAAAACGCAGGAAAGCCAATTTTTATCGTTCAACCAGAAACATGGATGGTCCTTGACGCAAACGATCAGGCGGAAGCCCTTTTGAAATGCACAAGGGATGAGATTTTAAATTTAAATTTTGCAAAGTATAAAAAATTTTTCCAGCCACTTTTTAAGGGCGTAAGGGTTGTTAATTTTGAAACGACCATGATTGATTTTGAAGGAACAGAAAAATTCGTTGAGATGACGGCTAATTTAATTGGCTACGCACATACAAGCACAATTCAAGTTATAGTTTCAGACCTAACGGAGAAAAGAAAAATTCAGGAAGAACTGATACAAACGGAAAAGCTTGCTTCGCTTGGGAGATTATCCGCATCAATTGCCCACGAGATAAGAAATCCGCTCTCTGCGATAAATGTTAATCTTCAATTTCTACTTAAAAAATTTCCAGAGGGAGCTCAAGAAAGAAAATATCTTGATCTTGCACTTGAAGGCGTTCGTAGAATTGAAAAAATAGTTGAGGCAACACTAAACTTTGCTAAGCCGAGTAAGCCAATCGTCAAAGAAGAAAACATAAACGATGTTATAAATGCAACTCTCCCACTTGTTGAAATATCAACGCTTAAGAAAAAAATTGAAATAATAACAAAACTTGAACCGAACCTTCCAAAAGTTAAAATTGACTTTAAGCAAATCCAGCAGGTCATACTAAACATATTGACAAATGCGGTTGATGCGATTGATAATGCTGGTCAAATAAAGATAAAGTCATATCGTGAAATGGAAAACGATATGGATTATGTTGTCGTTTCAATTTCTGATACTGGTTGTGGAATTCCAAAAGATGAGCTTACAAAAATTTTTGAACCATTCTACACAAAAAAAAGCGATGGCACAGGGCTTGGTCTCGCAATAAGCAAACAAGTTATGAACCAGCATGATGGAAAAATTGAAGTTGAAAGCGAAGTAAATCGTGGAACAACCTTTTATTTAAAATTTAAGGTAAAACAAGAGAGGTAGCAAAATGAAGTTCAAAGTTATGGTGATTGATGATGACGAGCTTTTTAATCAATCCATAACACAGGTTTTGAATGATTCAGGATATAATGTTGCTTCGTATCTATCTGGGGAGGAAGCATTGAAAAATCTGCAGAATGAGCGACCTGATATAATTTTGCTTGATATTTTTTTGAAAGGTGAAAATGGACTTGACATTTTGAAAAAAATCAAGCAGGAAGAACCCACTCTTCCAGTTCTTATGATAACAGCTTATTCCGATGTAAACCTTGCGGTTCAGGCGATAAAACTTGGAGCGGATGATTTCATACTCAAACCCCTTGATTTTGAACAGCTTGAAATTGCCATGCAAAAAGCAGTTAAAAATCTCAAACTTCAGCGTGAGGTCCAACAGCTAAAGGAGACACTTGCAGAACATGCAGGGGAATATCGCCTAATCGGGCAAAGCAAGGGATTTCTTGAGGCTTTGCAGCTTGCAGAAAAATACTCAATTAGCGAAGATACAACCGTTTTAATAACGGGGGAAACAGGAACAGGTAAGGAGCTTATTGCAAGATATATTCACGAAAAAAGCCCGAGGAAAGATGGACCGTTTATTGCCATAAATTGTGGAGCGATACCAAAAGATTTGGTTGAAAGCGAACTTTTTGGATATGAACGCGGGGCATTTACAGGTGCAACTGAAAAAATGAAACAGGGAAAATTTGAACTCGCACATGGCGGAACGCTTCTACTTGACGAAATAGGTGAGCTAAACCCCGAAGCACAGGTTAAATTATTACGAGTCCTCCAGGATAAAAAGTTCTATAGGCTTGGCGGAACAAAAGAAATATCAGTTAATGTCAGGGTTATCGCTTCAACAAATAAAAACCTCAAAGAAGAAGTAGAAGCAGGCAGATTCAGAAGTGATCTTTATTACCGTTTGAACGTAGCAACGATACATCTTCCACCACTTCGCGAAAGAAAAGAGGATATACCGCTTCTTGTGATGAGCTTTATTGATGAATTTAATAGAAAATTTAGAAAAAACTTTAGCGATATTGATGAAAAAGCACTTGAGATTTTAAAATCATATCCGTGGCCTGGGAATATCCGTGAACTTCGCAACACAATAGAGAGAGTAATACTTATTGAAAATGACACAAAGATAAAACCTGAACACCTAAAACATCTTCAGGTTCCAAAAGTTGATTTTGAATCCAACGACGAAAGCGATTTTGTTCTTAAAATTCCTCCCAACGGAATAACTATGGATAAAGTTTTGCGTGAGCTTATAATTCAAACATTGAGGATGACAAACGGAAATCAAGTTCAAGCAGCAAAAATCCTCGGGATCAGTCGTTCAAAATTAAGATATAGAATGGAACAATTAAAAATTGAACAAAGAAAAATCTTAAAATAATTTACAAGGGAGAGATGATACTTAGCGATAAAAGAATACTTGAGGAAATTGAAAAAGGCAACATTGTAATTGACCCATTTGATATAAACTGCCTGGGGACAAATAGTTATGACGTTCATCTTGGCGAATGGATGGCGGTTTATAAAAACGAGATACTTGATGCGAAAATTGAAAACGAACTTGAATATTTTAAAATCCCGCCGGAAGGGATAATACTTTATCCAAACAGACTTTATCTTGGGGTCACGCTTGAATATACCGAAACGCATGGCTTTGTTCCATTTCTTGAGGGTAAGTCAAGCGTTGGACGACTTGGGATAGATATTCATTCAACCGCCGGCAAAGGCGACGCTGGATATTGCAACCATTGGACACTTGAAATCTCAGTCAAGCAACCTGTTAGAATTTATGCGGGAATGCCGATCGGACAATTGATCTACTTTGAAATCTCTGGTGAAATTCTAACACCATATAACAAAAAGAAAAGTGCAAAATATAATCAGCGTTCAAATAAACCGATCGGCTCAATGATGTGGAAGAATTTTATATAATCAACTTACTCAATTTTGTCAATTTTCTCCGCTATCTTAAAATCCTTTTCGGTTACACCATTTTCACTATGAGTTCTTAAGGAAAGATTAACACGATTATATGAAATAAAAATGTCCGGGTGATGATCAAGCTCTTCCGCTTCAAATGCAACTCTTAACACAAAAGCCATCGCTTCACGAAAGTCTTTAAATTTAAATTCTTTAACGATCGCATCACTTGTCTCGCTATAAACCCAGCCGTTTAAGTTTTTCAATCTATTTTCTAATTCGGATTTAGTAAGTTTCATTGTTTAATCCATAACTTGTTTTAAAAATGTTGGATTATCATCTTCATCATCTTTTGCGTCTTTAGCATTATGAATATCGGATTTATTTATGTTAAGAATAACTCCTCTGCGGATATATGCAGGCACATTCAAATTTTCAGTGCGTGAGGTATCTTCCGATCTATCATAAACCGGGGTTATTTTTTTAGAAGGGTGAGGTGGTGTTTTTTTCGTCGGATAAGTTGGCACACCAAGACCAGTTGCGATAACGGTGACCATAATTTCATCGTTCATTGAATTATCAAGGACAACACCATAAATTAAATTCACATCTTCTCCTGTTTTATCAGTTATAACTTTAATTGCATCTTCAACTTCTTTAAGTGTAACTTTACTCCCAACGATGTTAATTAGAACACCCTTTGCACCAACTATTGAGAGACCTTCAACCAATGGATTAGATATTGCCTTTTGCGAAGCTTCGGTTGCTCTGTGTTCACCTCTCGCAGACCCCGTTCCAAGAAGCGCATCTCCCATATCTCGCATTATAGTTTTAACATCATTAAAATCAACATTAATTATTCCTGGCTTTATTATTATATCGGTTATACCACGAACAGCGTTATTAAGAACTTCATTTCCATACTCAATTGCTGAAAGTATATCCGAATTTCCGGCAAGTGCAAGCAATTTTTGATTGCTTATGACAATTAGAGTATCAACTGATTCCCTAAGATTTTTCAAACCATCTTCCGCTATTTTCATTCTTGCGCTACCTTCATAACTAAATGGAGTATAAACTATTCCAATTACGAGAGCTCCTAAGCTTTTGGCAATGTTGGCCACTATCGGGGCTCCTCCTGTCCCTGTCCCTTTACCCATTCCAGCCGTGACAAAGACAAGATCACTTCCTTGAAGATATTTTTCAATTTCATCCTGCACCTCTTCAACTGCTTTTCTTCCAGTTTCAGGTTTTGCGCCAGCACCAAGTCCCTTGGTTAAACTTTTACCCGCCTGAATTTTGATTGGTGCTTTACACTCGGTTAATGATTGTAAGTCGGTGTTAATCCCGATAAGCTCAACGCCCGTGATTCCCCTTTTAATTAAATTGTTAATTGCATTACACCCACATCCTCCAACTCCAACAACTTTTATCCTGGCTCCAGTATTTGACGATTGTTCTGAACCCTCAGCTAAAGTTATCACGGCAGCCTCCAAAGTTAGTTTTTTAACCAAAAATTGTTTTGAAAAAATCTTTTAACTTTTTCACCGTCTCATTAATAATACTTCCTTTGCTTTTCATTCCTTGTTTAATTTCCTCAGCTTTATATAAAACTAAACCTGCAGCGGTTGAATAAATTGGATTTTGAACTTCCTCTAAAAATCCTCCTGCAAATCCTTTCGTTGGGATCCCCAAGCGAGCGGGCATTTCAAACTTTTTACTTGCCAACTCAACTATCCCTTTCAAAAGAGCAGTTCCACCAGTCAAAACAATCCCAGCTGACAAACTTCTCGCAAAACCTTGCTTTCTCAAATGCTCTTCATAAAGAATTTCAAATATCTCCTCAACTCTTGGCTGAATCACCTGGCAAAGCATGCTTCTTGTAATTTCAAAAGGCTCTCTGCTACCAATCCCATGAACTATAATGCTTTTATCCTCTGTGATAGCATCTAAATAAGCATATCCTTCCTTTACTTTTAATTCCTCAGCGAGATATTTTTGAATTCTAAAAGCTTTTCTTATATCTCCTGTTATTCTCTCCCCAGCTATTGGCAAACTTCCAGTATATCTTAGTATCCCATCTTCAAAAACTGCGACATCAGTTGTCCCGGCACCAATATCAATTAAGGCTACGCCGATTTCTATTTCCTCGGGTTCAAGCACCGAATACGCAGAAGCGAGAGGTTGAAAAACAAACTCTTCAACTTCAAGACCTGCTCTGTTAACAGTTCTTCTGAAATTTTCAATTAAAGATACAGAAGCAGTCACAATATGAACCGTTGCTTCAACCCTTATCCCAATCATCCCGATAGGATCTTTTATGTGCTCAATGCCATCAACCTTGAACTCCTGAGGCAATGTATGTAAAATAATCTTATCGGATGGATACCGCACATTTTTCGCATCCTGGATTAAGCGTGCAACATCTTCTTTAGTGATCTCATGATTCGGAGCCCGAGTTGTGATCACGCTCGTACTTAAAATCCCTTTAATATCACTTCCAGCAACGCCAACAATAACCTTTTTTACAGCTTCGCCAGATTGATTTTCAACCATGCTTATAACATTCCGTATCGCTCTGGATATAGTATCAATGTTAAATATCCCGCCACGAATAAACCCATCACACGGGCTTTTCGCAAGCCCAAGAATGTTAACATCTCCATTTTCTTCAACTGATGCAACAAGTGCACAAACTTTACTTGTCCCTATGTCAAGCCCAACTATTATCTGCGCCATAACCGATTCCCAATTTTTTAATTGAATTTCGCATATAACTTTTCATCATATCTTAAATCAATGTAAATAGGATAACCACGCTCTGGAACAACCTGAGTCCAAAATTCCCTTAACAGGATGAGTTTCTCTCCAATTTTATCCCCACCGAGAAAAACCATAACCGCACCTTCTGATGTAAAAAGGATAAATTCACCATTTTCAAATCTAACCTCAGAGATCAAATCATAAACTTTTTCATCAATTGCATTTTTGATAAGTTCAAATTGCTTTTTTATCTGCCCAATTGTATCCGAATTGAGATTTACCGGTTTGTAATTTATCCCGCTTAATAAAGGAACCGCAAATATCCTTCCGACCTCGTCAAATGGGATAATCTTGCCATCTAAATCAATGTAATAAATTCTGCCTCCATATATTGTCATAGCAATAGGCTTTCTCTCAAGCACCTCTATGAAAAGTACATCTGGCAAATTCGTGTAAACTTCAGCATATTTTATAAAACTATGTCTCTCAACTTTTCTTCTTATCTGGGCTAAGTTAATCTCCGAAATTTTAACACCCAACTTAACATCAGCAAGCTCGGTTATTTTTTCATCAGGTATCACTTTGTTCCCCTTAACAATTATTTTATTTACCACTCTGTTTTCACGCCAGTTCATTGCTCCAAAAACCAGGACAAGCATAAAGCCGATAAAAATTAAAAGCGTCCACATTTTTATTTCTCTTTCAACCAACCTCATACCAAATTTTGAATTTCTTCTTCCTTAAACCCAATTAATCTAACTTCAAGTTCAAGTTTTATCCCAAATTTTTCATAAACTTTATCCTGTATAAGTTTTATCAATTCAAGGACATCGCTTGCGGTTGCATTACCTTTATTGATGATGAAATTTGCATGTTTTTCGGAGATTTGAGCATCGCCAATTTGAACTCCTTTCAACCCTGCCTCCTCTATTAATTTGCCAGCATAATTTCCAGGTGGATTCTTGAAAATGCTTCCTGCATTTGGGAAATTAACAGGCTGCGTTTGATTTCGCTTGATCAAAATTTCACGCCTTACCCTTCTCATCTCATTAACATCACCATAAGGGAATTTAAATCTCGCCTGAACGATAACATCTTTAGTTAAACCTGAAGTTCTATATCCAAACCCACAATCCTCTTTGTTCAACCTAATGAGTTCCAAATTTCTTATAACATCTACATCAATAAGATAATCTGAAATTTCACCAGAATAAGCCCCTGCGTTCATAACTATAGCTCCTCCCAATGTCCCTGGAATTCCTGCAAGCATTTCAACTCCACGAAAGCCATTTTCAATACAGAAATCAACAAACTTTGCAAGTTTAACGCCAGCCCCTGCGATAACACATTCACCTTCAACTCTTATAAAATTCAAACCAGCCTCAAGGTTTATAACCGCACCCCTGAAACCCGCATCACTTATCAAAACATTACTTCCATTTCCGAGAATTACAAAATCAATATCCTTCTCTTTAAGATATCGTATCAATCTCAAAAGTTCATCAACATCTTTTGGCTCAATATATAAATCAGCCGGTCCGCCTATCTTGAATGTTGAATACTTCGCAAGCGGTTCGTTGATCAAAATTTTACCTTTAACTATTTTTCTTATCTCTTCAAGATTTATCATCTTTGAAGGAGTCACTAAGTTTTTTAATAAAATCGCCGCATATTCTCGTTATATCACCAGCTCCCATAAATACGACCATATCTCCAGGCTTAACAAGTTTTAAAACATAATTTGGGATTTCTTCCTTATTTTGAACATAATGAACTTCCTTATGACCGAAATTTCTCGCTGAATTTGCAATCAATTCACCGGTCACACCTTCAATTGGCTCTTCCCTCGCTGGATAAATATCGGTTATAACACAAACATCCGCGTTAAAAAAAGAACGTCCAAATTCCTGATAAAAATCTCTTGTCCTTGAATAAAGATGCGGTTGAAATACAGCTATAACCCTTCTTTTCCAACCGTCTTTCGCTGCTTGAAGAACCGCCTTTATTTCCGTCGGATGATGAGCGTAATCATCAACGACCATCACATTGTTAACCTCAGCTCTTATTTCAAAGCGTCTGTAAACACCTTTAAACTTTTCAACAGCGCTTTTTACTATTTCAAACTCAATCCCGAGTTCCATACCAACTGCAATCGCTGCAAGAGAATTTTTAACATTATGAATCCCTGGGACTTGCAGGTTTATCCTTCCATAATTTTTGCCCTTATAAATCAAATTGTAAGATGAGCTTCTTTCTTTAAACTCTGGCTCAACAGCTTGAATATCTGCTTGAGCATTCAATCCGTAGGTTATAACTCTCTTTTTTATTAGCGGCATTATGTCTTGAATCATTGGCTCATCAAGGCAAAGGACAACAAAACCATAAAACGGGACTTTATTGGCAAAATCAACAAAGGCAGATTTTAATTCCTCAATGTTCCCATAAGAATCAAGATGTTCAGCTTCAAGCGTTGTTATGACCGCAATCGTTGGGGTAAGTTGAAGAAAAGACCTATCAAATTCATCAGCTTCAACGACAATAAAATTTCCATGCCCGAGCCGTGCGTTTGTCCCACCAAGGTCACGAAGAACTCCACCTACAATAACCGTTGGATCAAAGCCACCTTCAATTAAAACAAGTCCAACCATTGATGTTGTCGTCGTCTTCCCATGTGTTCCAGCTATACCAATTCCATACTTCAATCTCATAAGCTCCGCAAGCATCTCAGCCCTTCTTATCACTGGGATTTTTCTTCTCATCGCTTCCTGAATTTCTGGATTATCCATCTTTACGGCGGAAGAATAAACAACAACATCAACATCATCTTCAACATGTTCTGGGGCATGACCTTGATAAATTTTCGCCCCAAGATTTTCAAGCCTTTGCGTAATCTCGGACAATTGTTTATCTGAACCTGTGACCTTAAAACCTTGGTCAATCAAAATCTCCGCAATACCACTCATTCCAATTCCACCAATTCCAACGAAGTGTATTTTCTTAACCGTGCTGAACATTTTTCTTCCTTGCCAATTTTAAAATTGATTTTGCAATTAATTCACTTGCATTTGGGTTAGAAAGCGCCTTCGCTTTTTCTCTCATCATTTGAAGCTTTTCATCATCATTGATCAATTTAAAAATTTTTTCCTTTAATTTTGACTTTAATTCTGCGTCAAGCAAAATTTCACCAGCTCCATTTTCAAATAAAACTCTCGCATTTTCATATTGATGATTTGCGGTCGCAAACGGATACGGAACAAGGATTGATGGAACACCAAAATATGTAATTTCAGATATCGTCGTTGCCCCAGCCCTACACAAAACAAGATCACAAGCAGAATAAGCATAATCAATTTCATCTATAAATTTAAAAACCCTCACCCCAATTTCACCTTCACACCTTTTTTTAATATCTTCAAAATCAAGAGCCCCTGTTTGCCATATTACCTGAATTCCCTCACTGATAAGTTCATCAATTACCTCAAGCACCGCTTGATTTATTGACCTTGCTCCAGCACTGCCACCAAAAATAAATAATGTTTTCTTCCCTATATCTAACCCAAAGAATCTCAATGCCTCATCCTTTGGATAAATTTTTAGATTACTTCTTACAGGATTCCCAGAGAGAAAAACATTATCTTTCCTTTTCAAATACTTACGAGTTATATCAAAACTTATATGAACCTCATCAACAAGCGACGAAAGAAGACGGGTTGTGATCCCTGGATAACTGTTCTGTTCTTGAATTAGCGTTGGGATGCCAGCTAAAGAAGCAACAAAAACTGGAGGACCACTTACATATCCACCAGTCCCAACAACAACATCAGGTTTGAACTTTTTCAGAATAAAAAAAGATTGAATTAAACTTACAACAAGCTTTAACGGGAAAAGCAAATTTCTTGGATCAAGTGAACGCCTGAAACCTGAAATCCAAATGGGCACAAACTTATACCCTGCTTTTGGAACAACTCTTGATTCAATCCTTCCTTTCGTGCCAACAAAAATTATCTCAGCGTTTTGTTCAATTTTTTTAATCGCATCTGCAAGCGCTATCCCTGGGAAAATATGTCCTCCAGTTCCACCACCTGCAAACATTATCCTTACCATCTCAATGTTTAATTTGCTTTGAAATGTTTAGCAATATACCCACTCCAATACAATTTGAAATCATCGCGCTACCACCATAACTTATAAACGGAAGAGGTATTCCCGTCGGGGGCAAAAGCCCCGAAACAACTCCAATATGAACAAGCGCCGTCAGAAAAATCAAAAATGTAATCCCAGCAGAAAGAAATTTCCCAAAATCATCAATAGCATATTTTGCAATTCTAATTCCACGATAAAAAAAGGCAAAAAAGATAAAAATCAAAAACAATGAACCAATAAAGCCATATTCCTCACCAAAAATTGAAAATATATAATCATCATACGCAAGCGGTAGATAAAACTCACGCTGCCTGCTATGCCCAGGACCAACCCCAAATAAACCGCCAGTCCCAAGCCCGATCAAAGCCTGCAACGCCTGATATCTAACCCTACCTAATGCACCTCCAGAATCAATATAGGCAAGCAATCTTTGTAATCTGTATGGCTCAATTATAGAAAAAAGAACAATCACAGGAAAACTTATTGATAACATAATTGCAAGATGCTTTACCTTAACACCAGCAAGAAAAATCAAAATGATACCTGAAACAAAAATCAAAAATGACATTGTAAAGCTTTTCTGCAATAAAACAAGTCCAGATACAAGCGCAACAACAAAAAACAAAGGGAAAAAACCAAATTTAAAATCGGTAATTCTCCCACGATTCTTTTCAATCAAATACGCAAGGTAAATCATCATTCCAATTTTTGCAAACTCTGAAACTTGAAAATTTATCGGACCAATTGAAAGCCACCTTGTCGCATTCCCCTTACCGAATATCAAAACAAGAATCAATAAAATTAACACAGTAATGAAAATGTAAAGTGCATACTCTCTAATTTTCCTGTAGTCAACAAACACAGCAAATAAAACCATAACTACAAATCCAAGCAATACCCTAAGAAAATGCTTTTCAAGAAAATAACTTACGGAATTATATCTTGAACTTGCGATATAAAGCGTTGAAGAAAAGACAACCAAAAGCCCGATAAACATCAAAGTGGTGACAAGCAAAAACAAAATCCTATCAATATGTTGTTGTTCCGATTTTTTCATCTCAACTCATTCACAAGTTTTTTAAAAACCTCTCCCCTATGCTCATAATCCCTGAACATATCAAAACTTGCACATGCAGGCGAAAGCAAAACAACATCTCCAGGATTAGCCTCCTCATAAGCTTTTTTCACAGCCTCATCCATTGAATCAACCTTGACGACTTTGGTTAAGTTCTTAAACTCGTTATAAATCTTTTCCCTTGACTCACCTATCGCAATTATCAGTTTAACTTTTCTTTTCACAAGATCATAAACTTTTGAGTAATCATTTCCCTTATCCCTTCCCCCAGCAATTAAAATTATCGGTTCATCAAAACTTTCAAGCGCATACCATAGAGAATTTACATTTGTAGCCTTTGAATCATTGATAAACTTAACACCATTTATCTCACGGACAAACTCAAGCCGATGTTCAACCCCCTCAAAACTTCGTAAGCTTTCCCTTATTATTTCATCTTTTACTTCCATTGCCCTCGCTGCAAGAGCAGCAGCAAGGGAATTGTAAACATTGTGAATTCCCCTTATTTTTAGCTCCCTCATCTCTAAAATTTTCTCTTTTTTATTTTTATAGCTTAAGACAATATGATCATCCTCAATAAATGCACCACACGGCAATTTTTCTACAACGCTAAAAGGTAACTTTACAACATCCAAACCTTCAACATACGGCTGAACTATTTCATCATCATAATTGTAAACTGCGAAATCATCCTCTTTTTGATTTTTAAAGATTCTAAACTTTGAAATGACATAATCGCCAAATGAATCATACCTATCAAGATGATCAGGGGTTATATTCAATAAAACTGCCACTTTGGGTTTAAAACTTTCAATATGATCAAGTTGAAAACTGCTCACTTCAAGAACTACAACGCTATCTTCAGTTGCATCAAGGGCGAAATCCGAAAATGGTGTCCCGATATTTCCAGCTACGATTGTTTTAAACCCAGCGGTTTTGAAAATATGTCCAATCAAACTTGTCGTCGTTGTTTTTCCATTTGTCCCGGTCACAGCAACAATTGGCGCCCTACAAAACCAAGACGCAACCTCAATCTCGCTCCATACTTTAACCCCAAGTTCTGTCGCTCTTTTAACAACAGGCGCGTTTGATGGAACACCAGGGCTTATCACCATGAAATCACAATCATAAACCTTCTCACTATGTCCACCAAATTCATATCTTATCCCAAGCGAACTAAGCTCATCTGTTGTAAACTTAACATACTTTATTTCCTCAATATTTTTCATATCGCTTATCAAAACATCCGCACCAAGTTTTTTAAGAAGCTTTGCCACCGCAAGACCACTTCTTGCTCCTCCAATCACGCTGATTCTTTTGCCACTGATACTTTGAGCTGTCAAACTCATAAAATTTTTCATCTAATTTTAAATGTGACCAAGCTTAAAATTGAAAAAATTATTGCGATGATATAAAACCTTATCACAATCTTTGGTTCATCCCACCCAAGAAGTTCAAAATGGTGATGAATTGGCGCCATTTTGAAAACTCTTCTCCCTTCACCATATTTTCTCTTTGTATACTTAAAATAAAGACGCTGAATTATCACGCTCAATGTCTCTATAACGAAAATGCCACCGAAGACCGGAAGCAAAAGTTCTTTCTTTATCATCACTGAAACCGCACCAATTATTCCACCAAGTGCGAGCGAGCCAGTATCCCCCATAAAAACCTGTGCCGGATAAGCATTAAACCATAAAAACCCCAGTGATGCACCAACAAGTGCAGAAAGAAAAACGGCAAGCTCTCCAGAACCACGAAGATAAACTATACTTAAATATCTACTGAACTCAATATGTCCCGAAACATAAGCCATAACCGTAAGCGTTAAAGCAGCAATCCCAACAGTTCCAATTGCAAGCCCATCAAGCCCGTCTGTTAAATTCACAGCGTTTGATGTCGCAGTTATTATAAAAACGATAACGGGAATATAAATCCACCAATAAACATAATCCCAATTCAAATTCTTTATAAACGGTAATGTCGTTATAGTTTCTATCCCATCAAATTCGGGCGAATTATAAAGTATAACTCCAACAATTAAACCAATGCTTATTTGTCCTATCAACTTATACCTTGCAATCAAACCTTTCGGATATTTCTTAACAACCTTGAGATAATCATCAATAAAACCAACGATTCCAAGCCAAATCGTGACAAGAATTATCAGCCAAACATACATATTTTTCAAATCCCCCCATAACAAAATCGGCACAAGAATCCCAAGGTGAATTATTAAACCACCCATCGTTGGGGTTCCCGCCTTAGCCTTATGTCTTTCGGGTCCATCCTCACGAACCATCTCACCAATTTGTTTCTCCTTCAATTTATTAATTATCTTCGGTCCAAACCAGAAACAAATAATCAAAGAAGTTAACACAGCAAGACCACTTCTAAATGTTATGAACTTGAAAGCGTCAAATCCAGGAGGTGCATACAACCTATTTATCCAATCAAAAAGATAATATAACATTACGTCAAGCCCCTATAAGTTTTATAAATTTTTCAACCACTTCTTCCATTTGCATACCTCTTGAACCTTTTACAAGAATTACATCTCCTTTCCCCACCACCTCAAAAAGATGATAAACAAGCAGATCCTTATCGTCAAAATGCATCGCATGTTTTATCAAACTTGAAGCAACCTCATAAGCATAGTGCATAGCTGAACCATAAGTAAATAAATAATCAATTCCAAACTCAGCCACCTTCCGACCAACTTCCCTATGTGCCTCCTCGGAATATGATCCAAGTTCAAGCATATCACCAAGCACCGCGATTCTTTTACCCGAACATTTTATCTGCACGAGCGTTTTAAGTGACGCCACCATGGAATCAGGATTTGCATTGTATGTGTCATTTATCACCGTTATCCCTTTTATCTTCACGACTTCCATCCGCTTTGAAAATGGTCTATAAGATTGCAAAGCCTTCTTGATAAGCGAAAGCGGAACCCCAAACTTTAATCCAACCGCAAACGCACAAAGTGCATTCATCACAAGATGCTCGCCTGGAATTGCCAGTTTCAAAACTTGCTCCTTTCCATTGAATTTGACTTTAAATTTAAATCTTGCAAGCGAATCAAATTCAATTATTTCCCCTTTAACATCCGCATCTTCCGAAAAGCCAAATGTGATTTTGTCTTTAAATTTTTCACCCATCTTCTTTAAATACACATCATCAACATTAACAAAAACAAATCCCTTTCTCTCATAAAGATAATCAAATAGCGAACCTTCTTCCCTTGCAACCCCCTCAAGGTTTTCAAAAAATTCAATATGCTCCCGTCCTATGTTCGTTATCAAACCATAATTTGGCTCTGCAACTTCACACAAATATCTAACCTCGCCAAAATGATTCGTCCCAAACTCAACCACCGCAATTTGATGTCTTTTTCTAAGTTTGAAAAGCGTCAGCGGAACACCAATTTGATTATTAAGATTTCCCTCCGATTTTAAAACTCTATATCTTTGCCCGAGAACCGACGCTACCATCTCTTTCGTAGTTGTTTTACCATTACTCCCAGCAATGGCAATTATTGGAATGTCAAAATCTTTCCTATAAGCATTCGCAAGCCTGCCAAGCGCTTTTAAAGTATCATCAACAGCAATTAAAACCTTCCCTTTGAATTTTCCCACATTTTTTTCAAACCATTCAGAATTAACCACGCAAGCAACAGCACCCTTTCTAAAAGCAGATTTAACAAAATCATGACCATCAAATTTTTCTCCCTTTATCGCAAAAAATATCTCGCCTTTCTTTATCCTCCTTGAATCAGTTGAAACTCCGACAATCCTCTTCCCTTCAATCTTTCTCAAATTCATCGCGGAAACAAAACCCATGCCTTCTATGTGCTTAATACTTAAACTCAACTTTATACCTTTCTTTTAGTTTGAAAAAACTCCAAAACAACCTGACTATCGCTAAATGGAATTTTTACATCCCTTACTATTTGATACTCCTCATGCCCTTTCCCAGCAATCAAAACTATATCGCCTTTCTCTGCCATCTCAAGCGCCCTCCAAATTGCTTCCTTACGGTCAACAAAAATGTAATAAACCGAATTTATCTTTACCCCCTCAAGAATATCAGATATGATTTTTTCAGGATCTTCAAACCTTGGATTATCCGAAGTTATAACTGTGATATCACTTTTCTCGGTTGAAATTCTTCCCATTATTGGTCTTTTACCTTTATCCCTATCACCACCACATCCAAAAACAGTTATCAGTTTTCCTCCGCCAGATTGTTCCTTCAATTTCAAAATCGTATCAATACATTTTTCAAGCGCATCGGGTGTATGTGCATAATCAATTATCACAGTATAACCATCTGGCGAAATCATCCTTTCAAATCTCCCCTTGACATTTTCAAGTTTTTCAATCCCCTTTTTTATATCTTCATATTCAACTCCAAGAGCATAACCGACCGCAACTGCAGAAAGAATGTTATAAACATTGAACTCACCAATTAATTTTGAATTTATCTCAAGTGCATTTTCCGTTGGGGTTTGAATAACAACATATGTCCCCTCAAAACCCAACCTCACATCCTTAACCTTGATATCTGCTCTTTCGCTCTTTCCATAAGATAATCTCATCGCTTTTGTATCAGCGACAATTCTTTCGCCGTTTGGATCATCAATATTGTAAATTGCATAAGCAGATTGCTTTAATGAATCAAACAAAATTTTCTTTGCTTGTAAATACGCCTCAAATGTCCGATGAAAATCAAGATGATCTTGTGTTAAGTTTGTAAAAACACCGACATCAAAATCAAGACCATAAACACGATCAAGTGCCAAAGCATGTGATGAAACTTCCATTGCACACGCCGAAATCCCTCTTTCAATCATCTTGCTCAAAAACATATTAATTTCAGCTGACTCTGGCGTTGTCTGTCCAGCTGGGATTATCTCATCTTCAATTACATAGTTTATCGTCCCAATTAAACCAGTTTTTAAACCAGATGATTCAAGAATTGATTTAATAAGATGGGTTGTCGTTGTTTTCCCATTCGTTCCAGTTACACCTATAAGCTTTAACTTTTGCGACGGGAAATCGTAAAACGCAGACGAAATGAGCGCAAGTGCTTTCCTTGAATCAGCAACGACAACCTTCGCAACTCCTCTTTCAACAAAATAACTATCTTCTATCACATCATCTTCAAGCACAACTGCAACCGCACCAGAAAGCACAGCCTCTGGAATAAATCTATGCCCATCAACATTTAAGCCTTTTATCGCAACGAAAAGATCCCCTTCATTAACCACACGGGAGTCATAAGCAATACCCTTTATCTCAAGATTTTCATCACCAACGAATCTCTTAACCTTAAGATATTTTAAAATTCTGGAAAGATTCATCTTTCGTTCCAACTTACTTTTAAATCATCCCGACAGTAAAGAACGCATTCCATCCCAGGTTTTATCTTTGTTCCTGGCTTTGGGTTTTGCTCAACAACTATACCAGACCCAACAATGCTAACTTTTAGATCAAAGGATGAAATTCTCTCAAGTGCGGAACGAATGCTTAAATTTTTTAAATTGGGCATCAAATTAACACTTTCAACATTTTCTGTCTCTGTTTTTTCTAAAAATGATATTTTCTCGCTTTTACCAGCAGTGAAATCTTTTCTACCTGGTTCAAACTCAATTGGAGATAAATTGCTTAACTGTTCCGCGATTCTTCTAAAAACAGGCGCTGCAACGATTCCACCAGCATAGTTTTTCTCGGGTGATTCAAGCATGACAAAGCATACATATTTTGGTTTATCAACAGGGAAAAACCCAACAAATGAAGCACGATAATGTGATTTTGAATAAAAACCGAACTCATACATCTGCGCTGTGCCAGTTTTCCCAGCAATTCTTAAACCTTCAACTTTTGCCTGAACCCCAGTGCCTTCATTTACAACTTCTTCAAGTATATCTGTTAAAACCTTCGCCGTTGACTCTGAAATAACCCTTCTGATTTTGACAACTGGAAAACTCTTGACAACTTCACCCCTTGAATTGATTATCTCCTTTACTATTCTTGGTTTAAACAGAATTCCCCCGTTTGCAATACTCGCATAAGCCATTGCAATCTGTAGTGCCGTTGCCCTCAATTCATACCCGAAAGACATGTAAATTTTTGTCGCAGGAGACCATTTATCAGGCACTTTTACCTCCCCTCGTGCTTCCGCAGGAAGCTCAATGCCAGTATAAGTCCCGAAACCAAAGTTTTTGATATGCCTATAAAATTCAATTTTATCAAGCTCAAGCCCAAGCTTCGCCATCCCTATATTACTTGAATACTTCAAAACCTCCCTAAAACTCAAAAAACTATTGGGTTTAAAATCAATTACCCTAACCCCTCGTATGATGCTTTTACCTCCTTCAACATCCACTTTTAAATTTAACTTTGACGGATCCTTCTCAAGTAAAAGCGAAGCTGGAACAATTTTAAATGTTGAGCCTGGTTCAAAAGCGTCAATGATTGCTCTATTTTTGAATCTTTCCGAATCAAATAACCAATAATTATTTGGATTAAAATTTGGATAATTCGCAAGCCCAAGTATATCCCCAGTCCACGGATCAACAACTATTACAACCCCACTTTTTGCTTTAAATTCTTTTACCGCTTTCTCAAGCTCCGTTTCAATTATCGTTTGAACGCCAACATCTATCGTCAATTTTAAATTATACCCATCAATTGGCTCAACTTTTTCAATCTCAACCGACGCCTTCACATCACCAAGCGCATCTCTCGTCAATTTCATAAAACCACTTTCCCCTCTTAAAATTTTATCAAATTCAAGTTCAATCCCCATCAAAGCTTCACCATCGCTATTAACAACTCCAAGCACATGGCTTGCAAGATTATCATACGGATAATATCTCTTAAACTTCTCAATTTTAATTATCCCCCGATAAATCTCCTTTTCTCGGCGTGACCTCAAACCGTTCACAAATTCATCAAATTTAGCAATTGCTTCGGATGTTGCGTTCTTAACAAGCCAGATAAATCTTTTATCACTTTCTCGCAATTTTTCAAGATAATCTCTTTTCTCACCCCCAAAAATTCTCACAAGCTTATCCGCAACTTTATCCACATTTGCACCAATTTTCTTCAAATAAAATGGGTCCGCACCGATATCCGCTACAATATGATTTGTCACAAGAATCCGCCCTTCTCTATCAAATATCAAACCACGCTTTGCTGGTAAAGTTATCTTTGTGTAATACTGAACATTTGAAAGGGAAACATAATACCTGTGGTCAAAAATCTGAACCTTTAAAAGTCTCAACACAATAAATACAATAAACACGATGAAAAGATAAAACAAAAAGTTCAACCTACTTTTAAAAACAATCCCAAAATCTTTTCCAGCATTATTTTTAACTTCAAGACTCACTTCCTTATCACAATTTCTTTTGAGTTTACCTTCGGGAAAGTAAGCCCGAGATTTTGCCTTGCATACGGAACGATATAATTTACCGAAACGAGCTTTTCATACCTCGCCTCAAGAAGCAATTTCTCCATTTTCAACTGTTCAAGCCTTCTTTCAAGTTTAACAATCTCATCAGCTCTTCTATCAACAATGAAAGAATTCCATATATACATAACCGTTATCAAGCCAGCAAATAAAAGAAAAATAAAAATCTTCGCTCCAGTTATTTTATCTTTTTCCTTACTCATGAAAATTCAAAAATTTTTTCTCCAGCTCTCAACTTTGCACTCCTCGCCCTTGGATTTGAACTTATCTCTCTTTCACTTGGAACGACAGGTTTCTTCGTGAGAATTTTTATCACTTGAACTTTCCCACATCTACACTCTGAAACATCAGGCGGACAAATACATCTTCTTTCATTGCTTTTGAAAAATGCCTTCACAATTCTATCTTCAAGTGAATGATAAGAGATAACAACAATCCTTCCACCCCTCTCAATAATATCAATCACGGAGTCAAGCGCAATTTTTAAATTGTCAAGTTCTTTATTCACAGCTATTCTTAAACCTTGGAAGACCCTTGCAAGAACTTTTAATCTATATTTTTTGCTTGCAACTTTATCAATTATCTTCACAAGCTCGCCGGTCGTTTCTATCCTTTTTCTCTGCCTATATCTTACAATTTCCCTTGCTATCGCCCTTGCCCTTGGCTCTTCCCCAAACCTGAAAATTATATCAGATATTTCCCTTTCAGAATAATTGTTCAAGATATATTCAGCTGTCAACTCATAGCCTCTGTCCATTCTCATATCAAGTTTATCATCAAATCTGAAACTAAAACCGCCACCATGGTCAAGCTGAAAAGATGAAACCCCGAGATCAAGCAAAAAACCTGTTATTTTTTCCACACCAATTTCTTTCAAGCTTTCCTTCACACTTGCATAATTTTTGTTAAGGATCAAAATCCTTTCCCCAAAACTTTTCAACCTCTCACTTGCAAATTTCACCGCCTCTGGATCAATATCAAAACCTATAACTTTTGCATTCGTCCTCTTTAAAATTTCCTCGCTGTGACCTCCACCTCCAATGGTTCCATCAACATAAATCCCATCGTCCCTCGTTATCAAAAATTTCATCACCTCATCAACCATCACAGGTATGTGAAAAACTTTTTCCATCATTTCATTCCCAAAACTTTTTCTGCAATGCTTTCATAACTTTCAGGTTGAGTATTAACATATTCATTAAAGACCTCTGGATTCCATATCTCAATTCTATCAAGAGCACCAATTATAAGTGCCTCTTTATCAATTTTCGCAAACTCAAGAAGATTTTTTGGAATCATTATCCTTGATTGGTTGTCAAGCGTGACCTCAACAGCCCACATCAAAAGAATTCTAACTAACAACCGATGCTGTGGATTAAATGTGTTCAGCTCTTTTAATCTTTTCTCAAGCTTTTCCCATTCATCAAGCGGAAACAGAAAAAGGCAAGTCTCAGTGCCCCTTGTGATCACAAAAGTTTCATTTGCCTCTGGCGAAAGATACTTACGCATCCTCGCCGGGATGCTCACTCGCCCTTTCTCGTCCACTGCGTATATGTAACTTCCTTTAAATGATGACATAAAAACTTAATTTTTTTACCACAATTCACCACAATTTACCACTGCACTTTAAATATACATTTTTAAATTCTCCAGTCAAGCCTTCACCTCAATTTGCAAGCCCAAATGCGTTATTTCGCTTTTACAAAAAGAGGCTCTAATGGTAAAATTAACCAAGACTTGATTTTTGAACAAATGTTCAATATATTAAACCAAATCATAGAAGATCTGTTAAAACCTAAAAAAGGAGAAAAGTGAATGAAAAAAACATTAACAAAAAGGCAAAACCAGGTCCTTGAATTCATCAGAAAATACACAATTGAAAATCAAAAACCCCCAACAATACGAGAGATATGTAAAAAGTTTAACTTTAAATCAACAAATTCAGCTCATTCAATTTTGAAAGCGCTTGAAAAAAAAGGATACATACAGCGGACAAACTTCAAATCAAGAAACATAAACATCAACAATTTCAAACTAAATGAAACGCCGAACGAAATCAAAGAAATACCTCTTGTTTCAACATTTGACTCTCAAAATCCTTTCATGATGTTTGCAAACTTAAGTGGAACCATCAAGCTTGACCCTAAATTGTTCGCCCATTCACCTCTATTTGCCCTTGAAGTTCCAGACGATGGGATGCAGAAATACGGAATTTTCAAAGGAGATATCGCAATAGTAACACAAAATCCAGATATAAAGAATGGAAGCATTGTCTTCGCTGTGGTAGGCACCGAAGGATTAATTCGCTACTATAAAAACGAAAATGGAGAAATTTACCTAATTCCATCAAGCAGAGGTTATGAAACCCTCAAATTTAAAGAAGAGGATAAAACCTTATGGATTGGTGGAGAAGTTTCTCTCATAATCAGAAAATTGAACCGATAACTCCTCAAGCAAACCATAGAATTTAACAAGATTTTGCCTCACCGAAGTTGAATATTTAAACTTTAATACCAGTCTCGTTTCCTTGCCTCTTTTTTCAAACTTCAAATTTGAACCCCTTGAAAAAACATCAACTATTTCCCTGAAAACTTCCGAATTCAACACCTCCTCCCTCAAAATAACGACAACATATTCCCTCCCGACCTCAACCCGCTGAATGTAATTCTTTTCACATAAATGTTTTATCTTTGAAACAAAAATCAAATTTTCAACCTCTTCTGGTAACTTCCCAAACCTATCTTCAAGCTCATCTCTTATCACATCAATTTCATCTAAACTCCCCGCTTCATACAATTTTTGATAATAGCTGAATCGTTCAGAGTCAGAATCAACATAATAATCAGGAATGAAAGCGCTCACATCAACAGAAACGATGGCATCAAATTTTTTCTTCAACTTTTTTTCATCTTTGAAAATCTCTTTAAACTCCTGCGCTTTTAATTCTTCAAGCGCTTCCTCAAGAATCCTGCAATAAAGATCAAAACCGATGGAATTTATAAATCCCGTTTGCTCTTTCCCGAACAAATTTCCAATTCCACGAATTTCCATATCTTTTAAAGCAAGATTTAAACCCGAACCGAGTTCAGTAAATTCTTCAATTGCGGATAATCTACGAATTGCATTTGTCCCTATCGTTTCAACAGGTGGTATTATAAGGTAAGCATACGCTTGTCTGTTTGAACGCCCAACTCTCCCACGAAGTTGATAAATTTCAGCAAGCCCAAATGTGTGCGCATTGTAAATGAAAATAGTATTCACATTTGGAATATCTATCCCCGCCTCAATTATCTTCGTTGAAATTAAAATATCAAATTTCTGCTCAAGAAATCTCAACATCACTTTTTCAATCGCCGATGGCTTCATCTTACCATGAACCACATCAAATTTTAACTCTGGAACAATCCCACTTAAAAATTTAGCCACCTCCTCAATTTCTACAATTTTATCAACCACAAAATAAACTTGACCCCCTCGGCTTATCTCATAATAAATTGCATTTTTAACGATATCTTTAAACTTCGGAGAATCAACAGTTATTATCTTTGTGATTATCGGAAGACGATTTGGCGGTGGGGTGTTAATTATTGACATATCCCTTGCACCCATAAGCGAAAAATAAAGCGTCCTCGGGATCGGAGTAGCACTCAAAGTCAAGGTATCCACATTAACCTTCATTTTCCTCAACTTCTCCTTCGCTTCAACTCCAAATCTGTGCTCTTCATCTATGATCAACAAGCCAAGGTCTTTAAATCTTATGTCATTTGAAAGCAATCTATGTGTTCCAATGATAATATCAACATCCCCTTTCTCAATGTCTTCAATTATCTTCAATTGCTTTGATCTTGGAACCAATCTTGAAAGAACTTCAATTCTGACAGGATAATTTTTCAATCTCTCCCTAAATGTTTTATAATGTTGATGGGCAAGGATCGTTGTTGGGACAAGCACCACAACCTGCTTTTTATCAAGAACTGCTTTGAAAGATGCTCTTATGGCAACCTCTGTTTTCCCGAAACCAACATCACCACATATTAATCTATCCATTGGTTTTTCGCTTTCCATATCTTGTTTAACTTCAATTGTTGCCCTCCGCTGGTCTGGTGTATCCTCGTAAATAAAAGAAGCTTCCATTTCCTTTTGCAGATAATTATCAGGCGAAAATTTAAATCCCTTTACATAACTTCGCTTTGCGTAAAGCCATATAAGGTCTCTTGCAACCCTTTTAATGCTATCTTTTGTTCGTTCTTTAAGTTTTTCCCATTCAGCCGAGCCAAGTTTATTTAACTTTGGAACAACCCCTTCTTCTCCGCGATACTTTTTTATCCTGTTGATATAATTCAAATTCACATAAAGAATTCCTCCATCAGCATATTCAAGCCGAACTGCTTCCTGTTCAATCCCGTTTATCTTTATCTTTTGAAGCCCCACAAATTTACCAACGCCATAATCAACATGAACGACAAAATCACCTGGTTTTAACATTTCAAGCTCGTGAAGTGTGATACCCTTAAATTTTCGGTATTTTAGAAAATTTCTCGCCTTGATCCTATTGAAAATCTCATGTTCAGTAAGAACAGCGATTTTATCCTTCATTAAGATGAAGCCTAAATTTAGAGATTTCCCTTTAAAATGAATCTTTGCCATTTGCTCAAACCCCATCGTCTCTTCAACAAGTTCCCTCATCCTTTCCATTTGCTCATTCCCATCACAGAGAAGATAAACCTCAAACCCGTTTTTGAGCATCCTTGAAACTTCATCGGAAAATAAAGTTATACTGCTATTAAAAAATGGTTGTCCCTTTGATGAAAAATCCATCAAATTTCCACTAAAATTCCCTGCTTCAAGTCGCAAGATATTGATTAATTTTTTAAACTCAACCCCCTCAAATATATCTTCATCAAGCGCTTGAATTACAAGGTTTATATCCTCAATGATACAAATAGAATCGTTAAGCAACTTTGAGATTTCAATCATTTCAACATTCACATCAACAAGTTTCGGAACGATCAGCGTCCGATTTAAGTTACGAAGCGACCTCTGTGTGAAAATATCAAATTCCCTTATTGAGGCAACCTCATCGTCAAAAAACTCTATTCTTACAGGATACTCACCCACAAAGCCAAAAACATCAACTATGCTTCCCCTTATGCTGTAATCCCCTCTTGATTCAACATACCTTTTTCTCTCAAATCCACTTCTTAAAAGATAAGAGACGAAATGGTCATAATTTATTTTCTCTCCAACCGAGATCGGGAAGGAATAAAAGTTAAGTTCTTTACTTAAAGGTATTCTTTCATCAATTTGCTTTACTGAAAGGATAATTATCTTTTCCCCTTGTGCATATTCATACGCAAATTTTACTTTCAAAACATCTATATCATCCGCAAGCATATCTTCGTCTGGGATAAATTCAAAAACTTTGTTCTCACCAATGATGAAATTTAGATCGTCCGCAACCTTATGCCCAAACTCTTCATCTTGAACTAAAACGATGATTTTCCCCCCTATGTTCTGATACACATATGCAACAATAAAACTAAAAAGTGAACCTGAAACATTTTTCAAATTTATTATCGTATCATTGCTCTTGAGAAATTCGCCTAATCTCTCAAACTTATCTATTTTAAAAATTCTTTCAACAAAGTCCATTTCCAAAACTTAAATTAAGGTTTTCCCTTCAATTGCTGCTCTCACAAATCCGTCTGCTTTTCTTAATCTTTCCCGTGCTTCTTCAGCTGAACACCCAGTTTTTATCATAACTATTGCGGTTTTTGCATGACCTCCAGCTTCTTTAAGATACCTCTCAGCGGTTTCATAATCAACACCTGTAACAATCATAACAACCCTTTTCGCTCTCTCTTTTAATTTCTCACTCGTCATCTGAAGGTCAACCATCAAATTTTCATAAACCTTCCCAAGCCTGATCATCGCAGTTGTTGAAATCATATTAAGAATTAACTTCTGAGCGGTTCCGGATTTCATTCGCGTTGAACCCATTATCACTTCTGGACCAACTTCTGGACATATCGCAACATCAACAAAGGGATAATTAAATTGATTTCTTGGATTTGTCGTTATGAAAATCGTCTTAGCCCCAAGCTCTTTCGCTCTCCTCACAGCCCCTACAACATATGGAGTTCTACGACTTGCGGCTATTCCACAGACGACATCCTTTTCATTTACATTTTTCGCCTCAATATCCCTTGCTCCATCTTCTTCTCTGTCCTCTGCACCTTCTTGAGCTCTGAAAACTGCTTTGGGACCTCCTGCGATTATTCCCTGAACCATCTCAGGGTCTGTCCCAAATGTTGGCGGACATTCAGCTGCATCCAGAATCCCAAGTCGTCCACTTGTTCCAGCGCCGACATAAATCAACCTTCCACCCTGCTTAAATGCTTGAACGACAAGTTCAACAGCCTGTGCAATGTAGGGTATTTCCTTCTCAACCGCATAAGGAACTTTTTTGTCTTCATCATTAATGATTTTTAAAATCTCAATCGTTGACTTTGAATCAATGTCCATACTTGCTGGATTTCTTTGTTCAGTTGTTAGGTTCAGAAGTTCATCAAATAATTCTTTTCCTGATTTCGCCATTTTATACCTTCTTTGTTGTTAATTTCATCAAAACAACCTTTTTATCTTCTAAGTTTATCCTTTCAAATCCAAGAAAATTGAGCTCAACAACATCAACTTCAGAAACAAGGGATGTTTTAAATGCATCGTTAATTTCTCTTTCAACATCTCCTCCCTTAAAAGCAATTAAAGAGCAAGAGTGAAGATAAAACTTAGACTCCGTTTTTTCCAAGAACTTTTTAGGGAAAATTTCAGGTTTCAAAAATTTAACACTCCATTTCACAACCTTCTTTAATTCCCCAACAGCCCTACAGATTACATAATCAAATCTATTTCTATACTCGTTCAGTTTTGAAATTTCCTCAGCTCTGCCCCACACCGCTTTTGCATTTTCAAGTCCAAGCTTTTTGATAATATCAGATACAGCTTCAACTTTTTTCAAAGTCCCGTCAAGAAGGATAAAATTTGAATCTTGTTTTAAAATTGCCCACGGTATCCCAGGTAGTCCACCACCTGTTCCAAGGTCAAGTATCAAAGAACTTGATTCAATCTCAATTTTAAATAAAGGTGAAATACTGTGAAGTATGTGTCTCCCCCAGATGTCAGATTCTTTCCTTGAGATTAAATTTATCTTCCTGTTCCAATCTATCAACAAGGAAACATAACTTTGCAAGAGCCTTGCTTTAGCTTCGTCAATTTCCAGACCATTTAACTTGCATATCTCCCTAAATTCCTCAAATTCCATCAAAATTACGACTTTTAACTTGAGGATAGTTTTAAAAGTGTTTCACGTGAAACACTTTTAACCCTTTAAATAGACCATCAGCACAGATATATCAGCAGGTGAGACCCCAGAGATTCTTGATGCTTGCCCTATTGACCTTGGTCTTACCTTCATTAGTTTTTCCCTTGCCTCCGTTGAAAGCGACTTAACCTTTGTATAGTCAAAATCTTCAGGGATTTCCATCGCCTCATATTTTTCAAATTTCTCAATCTCCTCAATCTGTCTCTGGATATAACCTTCGTATTTTATCTCAATTTCAACTTGCCTCAAAACATCCTTCCTCCGCAAAATCTTCTGTAAGATATTATCTGATTTAAATGATTCAAGTTCAAAAAGCTCAGATATATTGACCTCGGGTCTTTTTATTATCTGATCTAATTTCTCGCTTTGTTCAAGCGGTTTTGAACCTATTCTTTCAAGATATGAGTTAACCTCGGAAGGTTTAACGCTTCTGTTTTTGACAAAGTAAAGCGCTTCTTTTATCATTTCTTCTTTCTCAAGTAACCTTTGATAAACATCGCTTGGTATTAAACCAAATTTATATCCATATTTCATCAAGCGTCTATCGGCATTGTCTTGTCTTAACATCAATCTATATTCAGCCCTTGATGTAAACATTCTATAGGGTTCATCTGTGCCTTTGTTTATTAAATCATCAATTAAAACACCTATATAAGCCTCGCTTCGTTTTAAAATGAACTCGCCCTCACCTTTAATTTTAAGCGCCGCGTTTATTCCTGCTATTATCCCTTGAGCTGCTGCCTCTTCATAACCTGAAGTTCCATTTATCTGTCCAGCAAAATAGAGCCCTTCAACCAATTTCGTCTCAAGCGTTAATTTCAACTGATGTGGTGGGAAAAAATCATATTCAACTGCATACCCCGGGCGAAGCATCTTAACATTTTCAAGCCCAGGGATAGTTTTCAACCCTTCAAGTTGTATTTCAACGGGTAAACTTGTTGAAAAACCGTTAACATACATAACATGCGTATTTCTGCCCTCAGGTTCAAGGAAAATCTGATGTCTTTCCTTATCACGGAAACGATAAACTTTATCTTCAATTGATGGACAATATCTTGGACCTCTTCCTTTGATTAAACCTGTAAAAAGCGGAGAACGATCAAAACCTTTCTCAAGAATTTTATGCGTTTTTTCGTTTGTATAAGTTAAGTAACACGGGATTTGATCTTTTATAATTTCCTTTGTCTGAAAAGAAAACGGTTCAGCATCAGGGTCACCTGGTTCAATTTGAACTTTTGAGTAATCAACAGTTCGAGCATCAATTCTCGGGGGCGTTCCCGTTTTCAACCTTCCACTTATAAAACCAATTTTTTCAAGTGATTCAGTAAGCCCCACCGCAGCAGGTTCGCCAAATCTTCCTCCAACTCTGCTTACAAGTCCGGTGTACATCTTGCCATTTAAAAATGTTCCCGCCGCGATAATGAGAGCTTTACATGCAATTTTTATATCAAGCCCAGTTCTGATCCCAACAACTTTGCCATTTTCAACAAAAATTTCCGTCACAACATCCTGCATTATATCAAGCCCTTCTTGAGCTTCCACACGTCTTCGTGCCTCTATAGAATATTGCTCACGATCATTTTGTGTTCTCAAGGACCATACCGCTGGACCCTTTGACTTATTTAAAATTCTATACTGGATCGCTGTTGCATCCGCGATTTTCCCTATTTCTCCACCAAGAGCGTCAATTTCCCTTACAAGATGTCCCTTTGCTGTTCCGCCAACTGCGGGGTTGCATGACATCCGCCCTATTGCGGTTATATCCATTGTCATAAGAAGTGTTTTCATTCCCATCCTTGCAGATGCAAGCGCAGCTTCAATTCCGGCGTGCCCACCGCCGACAACTATGACATCGTAGATTTCATCTATTGTTGGGTTTATTATCATCACTTCAAGAAAGATTTTGTTTTAAAAACGTTTCACGTGAAACACTTTTTATTTACCGATGCAAAACTTTGAGAATATGTTATTTAATATATCCTCTGTCGTCACCTCCCCGATTATCTCCCCAAGATAATTAAGCCCAGCTCTCAAATCTACAGCCACAAGGTCTCCACTCATTCCTTCCTCAAGCGATTTCAAAGCATAAAGCAAGCTTTGCTTTGCCTTAACAAGCGCATCACGATGTCTTACATTTGTAATAACAACGCTTGCTTCAGTTCTATTCATTCCAAGGAAAGATTGCTCAACCATTATCTTCTTAAGCTTATCAAGCCCAAGCCCCGTCAACGCAGATATATGAACAACTGGAAAATCCTCAAATACCTTTTCCATCTGCATTTGCTTTCCATCTAAAAGGTCAACCTTGTTGAAAACAATTACGCATCTTTTTGACTCATTTACCGCAAGATTCAAAACACGATGATAAAGCCTCATATCCCTTTCATCAACTTCATCCGTTGAATCTATCACAAGTAAAATCATATCCGCCTTCCTCAATTGTTCTTCCGCTCTCCTAACCCCCTCTTGCTCAATTATATCATATGTCTCCCGTAAACCAGCAGTATCAATAACCTTGAAAAGAACACCCTCTATATTTAAGCTTTCCTCAATTACATCCCTTGTTGTCCCAGGAATATCGCTAACTATAGCTCTATTCTCGTTTAACAACGCATTTAACAAACTTGATTTGCCAGCGTTTGGCTTGCCCGCGATGACAACCTTTATACCCTCACGATAAATTTTTCCATATTTAAATGTCTCTATCAACTCATCAATTTCTGCAATTGCATCTCTTATTTTGTTTGCCAGTTCTGGCTTATCAACAAATTCAAGGTCTTCATCTGCAAAATCAAGTTCAAGTTCAACAAGCGAACACAAATTTATCAAATCATCACGCATCTTTTTAATTTTCCTTGAAATGGAACCCTCAAGCTGAGAAAGCGAACTTTGATATGCAAGATCAGTTGCAGAGCGAATCAAATCAGCTATTGCTTCCGCTTGTGAAAGATCAATTTTACCGTTCAAAAAAGCCCTTTTAGTAAATTCACCAGGTTGTGCAAGTCGTGCACCAGCCTCAAGAATCGTCTCAAGAACTTTTCTTGTAACAAAAATCCCACCGTGACAGCTTATCTCAACTACATCTTCACCAGTATAAGAGTGCGGAGATCTGAAGACAGTTGCAACGACATAATCAACAACTTTGCCTGAAGAATCAACTATTTTTCCGTAATGCGCCGTGTGCGTTTTCACTTCCTCAAGCTTTCTCTTGCCTCTGAAAACTTTATCTGCAATCTTTATCGCATCTTTTCCACTTATTCTAATCACAGAGATGCCAGCTTCCCCAATCGCCGTTGAAATAGCGGCAATTGTATCGTCAAGATATTTCATCGCCGAAGATAAAAAATTTGATTGACTTGTTTTCAATTTAAAAAATCGCCACCTCAAAATCAAATCAATATATTTTGAACTCATCGGTCAAAATTTGACTTTTTGGTCAAAATGTATTATATTTGGTCAACCTAAAATTTAAAAACAGTTTGATATGTCAAAATCAAGAAGGCGTGAAATAATCAAAGAGAGACATAAACAAGAAATCATTGAATCTGCACTGTATCTATTTGGCAAGAAAGGTTACAAGGATACAACCATTGAGGAAATTGCAGAATATGCCCAATTTAGCAAAGGCTCTATTTATTCTTATTTCTCAAGTAAAAAACAACTTTTTGACGAAATTTTAAAAGCACTTTTTGATAAAATTCAACTGTTTGCGGACGAAGCCAAAAGCCTAAAAGGTGAGGCAAGAGAAAAATTAAGGGCTTACGCCTTAAATCTTGTCAATTTCTTTTTAAACGAAAACAGATACTCTTTTCATGTGATGATGCAGGCGATTATGCAAATGGAAGCAGATGAAAAAGAATCAACAACAAATTATGTTAGAGAAAGACTTCACCAAATCTCAAAGATATTGCTTGAGATCATCAAAGCAGATATAAAAAATAGACGTTTGAAAAACATCAACCCAAATCTCGTTGTTATGGCTTTTAATGGCATGCTCAGAGACATCATCTACGGATGTTTGACGGAAGATCAAATTGGGATGAAACCTGAAGAGATGGTTGATATGGTTATTGAGATAATTTTTGATGGAATTTCAAAAAACAAATAAAAGAAGCAACATGAGAACACTAATCTTGTTTCTACTACCTGCGATATTACTATCGCAGTCAAAAATATTGACCCTTGAAAATGCAATCAAAATAGCACTTGAGAATAACAACCAAGTTAAACTTGCAAGACTTGAGATAATCAAATCCGACGAAAAACTTATTGAGGCAAGGTCTGGTTTAATCCCGCAAATTACCGTTTCAGGCAGTTATTCAAGATATCTCAAAAAACCAGTTTTATTCCTTCCACCTGATTCGCCATTTGGAAGATTAACAGGGGGGGTGATTGAGATAGGCTTTGATAATTCGTATATTGGTTTGATTAATCTTCAAATGCCACTTTTCTCTTGGTCTGTCTACGCTGGGATAAAAACCGCAAACAAAGGAAGGTTAATCGCCGAACAAGCATATAAAAGTGCGGTGTTGAAAACGATAAGCGATGTGAAAAAATCTTTTTATGGACTTCTCCTTGCCAAAGAAGCCTATAAAATAACACAAATGAGGATTGAACTTGCTGAAGACAACTTGAAAAATGTAGAAAAGTTATATCGTCAGGGTGTCGCCTCCGAGTATGATTACATCAATGCACAGGTTCAATATCAAAACTTACAACCATTGTTAATTCAAGCCGAAAACAACCTTGAAATTGCAAAGAATGCTCTTAAACTTGTCCTCGGTATTGATGTAAAACAAGATATAGATGTGGAAGGGGAAATGAATGTTGATAATTTAACAGAGATTGATTATTCAACCGCGCTTAAAGAATTATACGAAAACAATCCAGACCTGAAACAGGTTGAGTATCAGGTTGATCTTTCAAAGGATCTTGTTTCGCTTGAGCTTGCTGGGCATCTTCCTTCGCTTTTCCTTACTGGAAACTTTCAATATCAAGCACAAGCAAATGATTTCAACTTCAATCAATATAGGTGGATAAGGACAACATTTGTCGGCTTGCAAATACAAATTCCAATTTTTAAAGGATTCGGAACTCAGGCAAGGGTTGACCAAGCTAAGATGTCGCTTCAGCAAACAATGGAAAGAATGACTTTCACGAAACAGTTACTTGAAAACGAATTAAAAAATACGATTTATAAAATTGAGCAATCAAAAAAGAGAATAGAGGCACAGAAAAAAGCGGTTGAGCTTGCTGAACTTGGTTATAAAATTGCAAGGAAAAGATTTGAAAGTGGTGTTGGGACACAACTTGAAGTGAGCAATTCCGAATTAAACCTTGCACAGGCAAAGTTAAATTATCAACAGGCAATTTATGATTATTTGACAGCTCTAAGCGAACTTGAGAAATTAACAGGCAAAACAAATTATATGGAGGAAAGATGAACAAAATCTTTTTAAGCATATTTTTAATAACCTTAATAATTTTCGCACTTGGTTGCGCTTCAAGGACTGAAAATTCAAAAGCGAATAATCCTGACGAAGAAATTATTCCTGTTAAAGCCTTAAAAGCGGTAAAAAAGAATTATGATATAATACTTGAATACGCTGGAACCGTTGAACCTTATCAAAAAGCCAGGATTGGAGCGCAGATGTCTGGAACAATTGAAAAAATTTATGTTAAAGAGGGTGATTTTGTAAAAGAGGGACAACTCCTCGTTCAGATGAATACACAACAATTAACGCAGGCGAAAATACAGTTTGAACTTGCTGAATCTGACTATAAAAGGATGAAATCTCTTTTTGAAACCGGCTCAATCCCAGAACAACAATTTGAAAGGTCAAAAGCAAATTATGAAGCAGCGAAAGCTTCGTATGAACTCATGCTATCAAATACTCAAATTCGCGCTCCATTTGATGGTATTGTTACCGAAAGACTTATGAATGAAGGCGAGGTCTTCACACTTGTCCCCTCAGGTGGTGGAAGCCCTGGGATAATTACCCTTATGCGAATGGATGTCGTAAAAATTAAATTGAGCATCGCTGAGAAAGATTTTCCTTTGATTAAATTAAATCAACCAGCTGAAGTAATTGTAGATGCTTATCCCGATAAAGTTTTTATGGGGAGGGTGATTCAAAAAAACCCAGCCGTAAGCGCGCTTACAAGAACATTTACTGCCGATGTTGAGGTCCCAAATCCACAACTCTTGTTAAGACCTGGCATGTTTGCAAAGGTTCGGATAAAAGTTGGTCAGGGTCAGGGAGTAATCATCCCAGAATCAGCAGTTGTCCCACTCCCGGGCTCAAATGTGAATTATGTCTTCGTTGTACGCGAAGATATTGTTAAAAGAAAGAATATAACTATTGGGAGGAAATTTGATGGTGAGGTTGAAGTGTTAAACGGCGTTGAGGAAAATGAACTTGTCGTTGTAACAGGTCAAGCGAAACTTTACGACGGAACAAAAGTAAAAATAGTTGAATAAAAATCAGGAGGTGTAAAAATGAACTTATCTAAATTATCTGTAAATAGACCTGTCACAGTAATAATGTTTTACATGGCACTTGCTGTTTTGGGAGCTTTTGCATTCATTCGCCTTGCGATAGATCTACTTCCAAAACTTGAACCCCCAGCGATAAGCGTTGTGACAATTTACCCAGGGGCATCAGCGGAAGAAGTTGAACAGAAAGTTACAAAACCCATTGAAGAAGAAGTCAGCACAATTAATAATGTGTCAAAAGTTACATCAAATTCAAAAGACAATATTTCAATTATAACTGTATCATTTAGCTGGGGGACTGATATTGCAGAGGCGACAAATGATATAAGAGATGCAATAGATAGAGTAAAGAGAAACCTACCTGATGATGCGCAAGAACCTTCAATTTTTAAATTCAGCACATCAACTTTGCCAGTTATGATAATAGGTATAAATTCAAGTGAAAGCTTCCCCGGGATTAACAAAATCATAGAGGACAAAATAGCTCAACCACTGAGACAGGTCCCAGGGGTTGGCGCCGTCTTTGCGATCGGTGGACCCCAACGCGAAATTCTTATAAAAGTTGACCCCAAAAAACTTGAAGCTTACAACTTAACAATCCCACAACTCGCTCAAATACTTAAGACCGAAAATTTTTCTCTTCCAGCTGGCATAATTAAAGTTGGGATGAAAGAGTACAATGTTCGCGTTCCAGGTGAGTTTAAATCAATTGACGAAATTAAATCAACTGTCATTGGGAATTATCAAGGTGCTCTTGTTTATCTAAAAGATGTTGCCGATGTAATTGATACAATCAAAGAACAAACGCTTTATGTCAAAATAAACAATACCCCTGGGGTTTTACTTTTCATCCAGAAACAGGCAACGGCAAACACAATTGAAGTAGTTGAAGCCGTTAAAAAAATTCTGCCGAAAATTGAGAAGACTTTACCAAGAGATGTGAAACTCAACATCGCATTTGATTCCTCTGAATTTATCAGAAATTCAATTCGCAATTTAAATAACGCGATAATTTACGGTGCGATTTTCGTTATACTTGTTGTTCTTTTCTTCCTTCGCAAAGTGAGAGCAAGCTTGATAATAATTCTAACTATTCCATTTTCACTTATCGTCGCATTCATCACACTTTATTTAATTGGCGGGACAATAAATCTTATCTCGCTTTCTTCACTTGCCATTGCTGTTGGGATTGTTGTAGATAATGCCATAGTTGTCCTTGAAAACATAACCCGACACATTGAACGGGGTGAAAATCCAAAAACAGCTTCGGTTATTGGGGCCAACGAGGTTGGTCTTGCAATTTTGGCATCATCATTGACGAATATTGCTGTGTTCTTCCCCCTTGCGTTTTTAACTGGAATTGCCGGCTTCCTTTTTAAAGAACTTGGAATTCTTGTAACCGTGATGGTTTTAACATCACTATTTGCTTCATTGACTCTAACCCCGACCTTATCTTCCAAATGGCTGAGGAAACAGGAAAAATTAAAAAACAAATTCCTCTCAAAATTTTTTGAAACGAGCGAAAAATGGTTCCGTTCAATTGAAGGAGTCTATGGAAACATCATATCTTGGGCTTTGAAACACAAAGCTATGGTTATACTTATTGCACTTATTTTATTTGTTGGCTCATTTATATTGTTTAGATTTGTTGGATTTGAATTCTTCCCCGCAAGCGATACAGGACAAATCCAGATAATCGCACAACTTCCCGTTGGAACAAGAATTGATGAAACAATAAAGGTTGGCGAGCAATTACAGAAAATTTTAATTGAGGAAATCCCCGAAAAATGGAGAAAATATATCTTTATGAGAGCTGGAACAACTGAGCAAGGCTTTGCAACAATAACAGGTCAAGTTGAAGGGAGTAATGTTGTAACCGTTGGCGCAAGACTTGTCCCATTGAAAGAAAGAAGGGTTACAGTCCAGGAACTTGGGGCAAGAATCAGAGAAAAAGCTAAATTGATCCCGGGGATTGATAAAATTGAAATTTCCCGTGGATCAGATTTCCAGGCACTGCTATTTGGTGGTGGGAAACCATTGACAGTTGAAATCGTCGGCTATGATTTAAACCTTACATCGCAAGTTGCCGAAAAAATCAAAGATGAGCTTGAGAAAATCCCTGGTGCAAAAGATGTTCAGATAGGAAGAAGTGGATTAACACCAGAGATAAGAATTGAAATTGATAAACAAAAAGCGTCCGCTCTTGGACTTAACACAACAGTTATTGCAAGCACAATAAGATCAAGTATTTACGGACTTAAAGCAACAACCTATAAAGAACTCGGCGATGAATATGACATATTAATTCAACCTGGCGCTGATCTGCGAAACAGCATTTCATACATCAGTGAAATTCCTGTTCGCACTGTGTCTGGAAACACCGTTAAAATAAAAGATGTTGCAAAAATTTATGAGACTTTCTCTCCAATTGAAATTCAGCGCAGGGATAGACAACGAATTATACCCGTAGGCGCAAATGTTGAAGGAAGAGCTCTTGGCGATGTTGTCAAAGACTTACAAGAAAGGATATCAAAAATTGATATACCACCAGGGATTGAAATAAGATTCGCTGGTCAGGTTGAGGAGCAGGCGAAATCATTCCGTGACCTTTTCCAAGTTTTAATCCTTGGCGTTATATTGACCTATATGATTATGGCTTCACAATTTGAGTCACTGCTTCATCCATTCGTTATAATGTTTTCAGTTCCATTTGCGTTCACTGGCGTTGTTTTAGGTCTGCTTGTTTTTGGAGTACCGTTTGGGCTTACAGCTTTTATGGGCTTGATAATGCTTGTCGGTATAGTTGTTAATAATGCGATTGTTCTCGTAGATTACACAAATCTTTTAAGAGCTCGTGGTTACGAATTTTACACATCAATAATTACAGCTGGAAAAACACGCTTGAGACCCGTTTTGATGACAACTTTTACCACGATCTTAGGAACCTTGCCTCTTGCCGTTTTCAAAGGTGAAGGTTCTGAACTATGGCGTCCGCTTGGGATAACGATGCTTGGAGGTTTAACTTTTTCAACTTTAATAACACTTGTGCTTGTTCCAACAATCTATTCAATCTTTGAACATAAAAAAGTGGAGGTTAAATGAAACTTGTGATGCTCATATTCAATCAAGCTCTTGAAGATGAGGTTATGAAAATTTTTGACAAGTTAAATATACGTGGATTTACACAAATTAACGATGTTTATGGTCAGGGCTCAGATAAAGGAGAGCCACACTTTGGTACACATATATGGCCAGATGTCAACACAATGATTTTAACCGTTATTCCTGATGAAAAAGTTGAAGATTTTTTGAGCGAGGTGAAATTTCTGAACAATAGATTTGAAGAGGAAGGAATCCATGCATTTACTCTTAATGTTGAGCGGATGGTATAAAAATAAGGCGGGCTTCTACGCCCGCCTTCACTTTTTACCCTGCGATAAACTCCCCCCCATCAACCCCTATGATATTACCAGTAACCCATTGCATATCATCATGGCTTAAATGAACGATTGCTTTTGCAACATCTTCAGGTGTTGTTAGTCTGCCAGATGGGTTTCTCCTAAGCGAATATTCAATCATTTGCTCATTTCCTGGTATTTTTCTCAACGCTGGAGTATCTGTAACACCAGCTCTTATACCATTAACAGTTATTCCATATTTCGCAAGTTCGTATGCAAGCTGTCTTATATGAGATTCAAGTGCAGCTTTTGCTGCTGAAACGGGTCCATAATATGCCCAAACTCTCGTTGACCCCTCACTTGTCATAGCGAAGATCCTTGTCCCTTTCCCTATCAACTTACGATGAAATAAATCCTGAACCCAGTAAACCAAACTATGTGCCATTACATCAAGTGTCATATCCATTTGCTTCGGCGTCACCTGTTCCTCGGGATTTTCGGCTATATACGGTCTTAAAGTTCCAAAAGCAAGTGAGTGAAGAACAACTTTTATAATTGATGGTTCGCTTGAAAATCTTTTTTCAATAGCGTCCAAAACCTCTTTTCTTTTTTCATGATCTGCTGCATTTACATTAAAAAATTCAACCTCAACTCCATTTTCCTTTATCTGATTTATAACCTTCTCAACATTTGGCATTGTAGCAGCTCTATCAAGATGGACTCCGAAGATATTATAACCATTTTTTGAAAGTTCAATTGCAGTGGCAGCACCAAAGCCACTTGATGAACCAAGAATTAATGCCCATTTTTTCATCTCTTTCTCCATTTTATTTCACTTTGATTTAAATTCCCCTTTCCTTTAATCTCATCCTTATAATTTTTATCGCCTCTTCCTCCGGTATATTCAATCTTGCCCTTGCCATCTTAACAGCTATCTCAAGCGAATCAATTTTGCCCGTAAGATAAAGCCAAATATGATATCCAAGACGATTTAAATCATTTGGTTCTTCTGCTGGGATACCCTCAACGCTTGAATAAGCGATTTTCTCAAGACTATCAGATGGAAATTCTTTAACCGAAGATGGGGCTTTTGTCGTCATTTAAATTTTTAACTTTTTTTACAATTTTACGATTTTACGATGAAAATTTCAAGTTTATATAACTCAAAAGTCACCGAATAGCTCAATTTGATTTTTTACGGACTATAACTTATATTTAAAACTCAAAAGCACACTTTATTTTCCTAATGATCGCTGAAAACATCTCTGAAATAAAGAAAAGGATTTGGGAGGTCTGTAAAAAAGTAGGTAGAAATCCAGAGGAAATCACTATAGTAGCAGTTACAAAAACTGTTCCTGTTGATAAGATAAAAGAAGCCATAAACGCTGGGATTTACGACATAGGTGAAAACAAGGTTCAGGAGCTCCTTGAAAAAAGGAATTCAATTGAAAATGTAAGATGGCATTTCGTTGGACACCTCCAGACTAATAAAGTTAAATACATAGTTGATTTCGTTTACCTGATACATTCTGTTGATAGCTTGAAACTCGCACTTGAGATTGAAAAGCGAGCTAAAAAAATAAATCGCATAATTGATATTTTGATTGAGGTTAATACATCTGGAGAGAAAACAAAATATGGAGTAAAGCCAGAAGAGGCAATTGAACTTGTCAGACAGATTTCTGAAAGATGCGAGTTTGTCAGAATAAAAGGATTGATGACGGTTGCAGCATATTTGCCAAATCCAGAGGATGTTCGCCCGATGTTTAGATTATTAAAGCAACTGAAAGAGGAGATAGAAAAATTTAACTTTAAAAATGTTGAGATGAAGCATCTTTCAATGGGAATGAGCAATGACTACCTAATAGCAATTGAAGAGGGTGCAACTATTGTAAGGATTGGAACTGCCATATTTGGACCAAGAAATTAAAAGGTTAAATAAAAATGAAATTCACGCCACTTGCCATTAAAAAACAGCAATTCAAAAAATCGTTAAGAGGTTACAATATTGAAGAGGTAAGGGTTTATCTTGAAATGCTTGCAGGTGAATATGAAAATCTTTTGCAGGAGAACAAGGAGTTAAAAGAAAAAATAGCAATGCTTGAAACTGAAATTTCAACTTATAAACAGATTGAAAAAAATTTGCACCTTGCGGTAACCCAGGCGCAGGAAACAGCAACGAAAACACTTGAAAATGCCAAAAAGCAGGCTGAGCTCCTGATAAAAGAAGCTGAGCTTAAAGCAAAAGAAAGCATCAATAAGGCAAAACTTGAAATAGCAAAAATTGAAAATGAAATTCAAATCCTCAAAAATGAAAAGGAACGAATTTTAAGTGAATTGAAGAATTTCCTTCTATCTGAACTTGAAAAGTTAAATCTACTTGAACCTTCTGCAAAAATTGAAACACAAGAAAAAATTGAGGAAAAAATTAAACTTGACGATATAATTAAAAACCTTGAACAATAAAACAAAGAGCAAAAAAGTATGAGCGAATTGAAACAGCAGATAATGGAAGCGTTAAACTTTATAAGGACAAAGACAAATCTTGAACCCAAAATTGGTATAATTCTTGGAACCGGTCTTGGCGGACTTGCAAAGGAAATTGAGGCTGAAACAGTGATTGACTATGCAGAAATCCCACATTTCCCAATCTCCACCGTTGAATCGCATCATGGCAAGCTAATTTTTGGAAAGCTAAGTGGGAAAGATGTTGTGGCAATGCAAGGAAGATTTCATTATTACGAAGGCTATACAATGAAACAAATTACATTCCCAGTCCGTGTGATGAAATTTTTAGGTGTTAAGTATCTTTTAATTTCAAATGCAGCGGGGGGATTAAACCCACTTTTTAGAAAAGGTGACCTGATGATAATAACAGACCATATTAATCTACTTGGAGACAATCCCTTAATAGGTCCAAATGACGATGAACTTGGTCCAAGATTTCCTGATATGTCAGAACCATACAGTAAAGAACTTATTGAACTCGCAGAGCAGGTGGCACTTGAAGAAAGGATAAAAGTTCAAAAAGGTGTTTATGTTGCAATGACAGGTCCAAGCCTTGAAACAAGAGCTGAATACCGTTTCCTGAGATTAATTGGCGCTGACGCCGTTGGTATGTCAACAGTTCCAGAAAACATCGTCGCAAATCATATGGGGATGAAGGTATTCGGAATTTCGGTTATAACTGATGAATGCTTCCCCGATGCACTTCAACCTTTAAGCGTTGAGGAAGTTATTAGAGTTGCATCTGAGACAGAACCTAAATTAACTTTATTAATGAAACGCTTGGTTGAAAAAATTAACGTTTGAAATCGTTATGTTTCAGTCGTTTGGAAAAATTCTTATGCTTTTAGGCGTTTTAATTTTTGTTTTTGGTCTCATACTTTTAATCGCCGATAAAATAGGAAGCAAAATCCCATTTTTGGGTAAATTGCCAGGCGACATCTTGATACAGAAGCGAAATTTTACTTTTTATTTCCCGCTCACGACGAGCATCTTATTAAGCTTGATCCTAACTTTGGTATTATGGATTTTATCTTTCATATTTAGAAAGCACTAAGTCTTCAAACGCAAAGAGAAATTCTAAAAATAAATTGAAAGCAAAGATGTATAAAGAATTAACCGACAAAATAAAATATTCCGAGCTTGAACGTGAAATTTTAAAATTCTGGAAAGAGAATAAAATTTTTGAAAAAAGCATAAAAACACGAGAAGGGAAACCAAATTTTACATTCTATGAAGGACCACCCACGGCAAATGGTCGCCCTGGAATTCATCATGTCATGAGCAGAACCATCAAAGACCTCGTCTGTAGATATAAGACGATGCGGGGTTTCAAAGTTTACCGCAAAGCTGGTTGGGACACCCATGGACTTCCAGTTGAGATTGAAATTGAGAAAAAACTCGGGATAAAACATAAAGATGAAATAATTGAATACGGGATTGAAAAGTTTAACGCCGAATGCAAAAAATCCGTCTTTGAATATCTTGATGATTGGGAAGAAATGACGGAAAGAATTGGATATTGGATTGACCTTGAAAATGCTTACATAACCTTTACAAATGAGTATATTGAATCAATCTGGTGGGCTTTGAAGCAATTTTTTGATAAGGGATACATTTACAAGGGTTATAAAATTCAACCTTATTGTCCAAGGTGTGAAACACCGCTTTCATCGCATGAAGTTGCACAGGGTTATGAAGATGTCAAAGACCCCTCAATTTATGTTAAAGTAAAAGCAAAGGATGAAGAAAAAACCTATTTCCTTGTCTGGACAACTACTCCATGGACATTGATCTCAAATGTTGCACTTGCGGTTCACCCAGAAGTAACTTATGTTAAAATTTTTCACAAAGGTGAAAACTTAATCCTTGCAAAAGATAGATTAAATGTAATTGACGGGGATTATGAAATTCTTGCCGAATATAAAGGGCATCAATTAAAAGGAAGGGAATATGAGAGACTTTTTAGCTACATACCCGTTGATAAAAAAGCTTTTTATGTTGTTACCGCCGAATTCGTCAGCACAGAAGATGGAACTGGCATAGTTCACATCGCTCCTGCATTTGGTGAGGAAGATTATCAAGTTGGGTGCGAATATGATTTGCCAACGCTTCAACCAGTTGATAAAAGCGGTGAATTCACAGATGAAATCATTGATTTCAAAAGAAAGTTTGTTAAAGATGCGGATCCAGAAATAATTCAAAATCTAAAGTCCCGAGGATTGCTCTACAAAAAGGAGACGATTGTTCATAGTTATCCACATTGTTGGCGTTGCAAAACCCCGTTGCTTTATTATGCCCGTGAATCGTGGTATATAAGCACAACCAGATATGTTGATAGGATGATTGAACTTAACAGGCAAATTTCCTGGCATCCGCCAGAAGTTGGCACAGGAAGATTCGGGAATTGGCTTGAAGAGAACAAGGATTGGGCACTTTCAAGAGATAGATTCTGGGGAACTCCACTTAACATATGGATATGTGAAAGTTGTGGTGAAATGAGAGCAATTGGCAGTATTGAAGAGATAAAGAAAGAAGGGAAAAATGTGCCCGAACCGCTTGATCTTCATAAGCCATTTGTTGACCAAATAATCTTTGATTGCAAAAAATGCGGCGGGATAATGAAGAGAACCCCCGAGGTGATTGATGTATGGTTTGACTCTGGAGCGATGCCCTTTGCACAGTTTCACTATCCATTTGAAAATCAAGAACTTTTCAAAGAAAATTTCCCAGCGGATTTCATCGCTGAAGGGATTGACCAAACGAGAGGTTGGTTTTACTCACTTCATGCGATCTCAAGCTTTCTGTTTGATTCCCCAGCATATAAACATGTGCTCGTAAATGAGCTTATACTTGATAAGGAAGGTCAAAAAATGTCAAAATCACGCGGGAATGTGGTTGATCCATTTGAGGTCGTTGAGAAATACGGTGCTGATTCTGTAAGATGGTATCTTATGTCAGTGAGCCCACCTTGGAAACCAAAACTATTCAACGAAGAAGACATAGTTGAAATTCAGCGCAAATTTTTCAGCACACTACTTAATACTTACTCGTTCTTTACACTCTATGCAAACATTGATAGATTTACATACTCTGAAGAGAGAATCCCTGTGAAAGATAGAGCTGAAATTGACAGATGGATAATTTCTGCCTTAAATTCTCTCATCAAAAATTACATTGAAGCAATGGATAACTATGATTTGACGAAAGCAGCTCGTTTAATCTCCGACTTCACGATTGATCAGCTTTCAAATTGGTATGTAAGAAGAAGTAGAAGGAGGTTTTGGAAAAGTGGCGTTGAAAAGGACAAAATTTGTGCCTTTCAAACCCTCTATGAATGTCTCATCACAATATCAAAACTTATGGCTCCATTTGCCCCATTCCTCGCCGATGAAATTTACAGAAACTTAAATGATGTCACGAATAAAGAGCCATATGAATCTGTTCATCTTGCATACATACCTGAACCAAACGAAGATGAAATAGACCTTGAACTTGAGAAAAGAATGGAACTTGCACAAAGGATTGTTTACATTGTCAGGTCTTTGCGTGCAAAGACAAACTTAAAAGTTCGCCAACCACTTAGAAAAATCATAATACCTGTTTCAGATGAAAGTGAAAAAGAAAAAATTGAAATGATGAGAGATGTCATTCTTGACGAGATAAATGTCAAAACAATTGAATATGTTGACGATGATTCAGATATAGTTGAAAAGAAAGCAAGACCCAACTTCAAATCAATAGGTCCGAAATTCGGGAAGAAAGCCCAAAAAATTGCCCAAGTAATTAGAGAATTCAAAAAAGATCAGATAAGAGAGATTGAAAACAAAGGTAAAACCGAAATTGTTGTTGATGGAGAAAAACTTGAAATCACAAAAGACGATCTTGAAATTTATAGTGAAAACATAAAAGGTTGGGTCGTTGAATCAGATGGAGTTATAACCGTAGCACTGGATACGGAACTTACAGAAGAATTGATAAACGAAGGTTTTGCTCGTGAATTCGTTAATAGAGTCCAAAACATGAGAAAGGAAGCTAATTTTGAGGTAACAGATAGAATTCGTATCTTCTTTAGAACTGAATCCGAAAAGTTGAAAAAAGCTGTGTTTGCCATGAGCGATTATATCAAAAATGAAACACTTGCTATTGAACTTACTGATAACTTCAGGGAAGCTGAATATGTGAAGTCATGGGATGTGAACGACGAGCCTTGTGATATTGCAATTGAAAGAGCAAAGTTAAACTAATTTCAAAATTTATTGAGGTGCGATATGGCAAAAAGAAAAACCAAATCAGCTAAAAAGAAAACCGCTGTAAAGAGGACGCTTAAAAAATCAACCCCGAGATCAAAAAGTAAAAAAACAGCCAAAACTACCGCGAAGAAAACGGTAAAAAGAAAGATAAAGGAAATTGAAACCAAAACCACACAGAATGTTATCGCCGCGGGCTCAGATAGTTTAATAAAAAATGAACAACAGAATATAAAGAAAACAGAAAATCAGCCAGGAAAAACATCCTACTCAAAAGAGGAGCTTGAATACTTTAAACAAATCCTCCTCAAAAAGCGAGAAGAGATTCTTGAAATGCTTGAATTTCATAGACAATCTCTCATTGAATCAACCACGCAAAATGATAAACCAGTTGGAACTCCCTACTCAATCCATATGGAGTATGGAACTGAAACGGAGGAACGGGAGAAAACGATGTTTTTTATAGCAAGGGAAGAAAAAATGTTAAATTATATTGATGCTGCTCTCGTGAGGATAGAGCGTGGAACATACGGTGTTTGTGTAAGCTGTGGGAAATTGATTGATAAAAGACGTCTTGAAGCGGTCCCGCATACCCAACTATGTATTGAATGCAAACTTGCACAAAAGAAAAGATTCTGAAGAACCCGTGCGAATACTATTTGTATCACTTTTTATAATTCTATGCGACCAATTAACAAAACTCTTCGTAAGGGGATTTGAAATCCCAGCCCTTGGAATTAAAGTTGAAGGGATGAGACTTGGTGAATCAAAACAAGTGATTGGCGACTTTGTAAGGTTAACATACACCGAAAACCCTGGAATAGCTTTTGGGATAAATTTAGGAAACAAATTTTATTTAACACTTCTTGCCACCGTAGCTGTAGTTATTGTTTTTCTCTACCTTTATAAAGTAAGAAATGGAAATTTTATCATTCGCCTTTCACTTGGAATGATACTTGGTGGAGCAATTGGAAATTTGATTGATAGAATTTTCCATGGTATCATATTTAACTATGCAAAACTATTTCACGGTAGGGTAATTGATTTCATTGATATTGACTTTTTTGACATAAATCTCTTCGGATATCACATTGACAGATGGCCAATTTTTAACATTGCAGATGCATCGGTTACGATTGGGGTTTTGCTACTTCTTTTTGCTCCCCATGAAAAACAAGCGACAGAACAAGCTGAAGAAATAAATCCCGACGCTATGAACAATGTCACCAGCGAAAAATGAAGTAATTGAGATCTCGGGGAAGTTGAAAATCTTAAAAGAGATTGAAATTATTGTCCCAAATGTTGAAAAAAGAGAAAGAATAGACAAATTTCTTGCAAATCAAATTGAAAATGCAAGCAGAAGCAAAATTGAAAAATTGATTGAATCCGGGCTTGTCCTTGTAAATGGTCAAACCGTGAAACCAAGCCATAAAATCTCCCCCGGGGAGAAAATAACTGTAAAAATTCCAAAAGAACCAAGACCTGAACTCGAACCAGAACCGATCCCTCTTGATATAGTTTATGAAGATGATTATCTCCTCGTCGTCAATAAACCAGCAGGTATGGTCACTCACCCGGGACATGGCAATTATACTGGAACGCTTGTAAACGCTCTCCTTTATCACTGCTCAAAACTTTCTAAAGTAAATGTCTCAGGTGATGAAGTTCGCCCCGGCATAGTTCATCGCCTTGATAAAGACACAAGCGGATTACTTGTTGTGGCAAAAGATGATGAAACTCACAGGCACCTTGCGAGGCAGTTCTTTCACAAAACAGTTGAGCGCGAATATTGGGCAATCGTATGGGGACATTTTAATTCCACTCGTGGTGTAATTGAAGCGGAGCTTGGAAGAAGCAAAAGCGACAGAACAAAATTTACAGTTGTCAAAGGAGGAAAACTTGCAATAACCGAATACGAAGTTCTTGAAAAATTTGAATTCCTTTCGCTTGTTAAGCTAAGGTTGAAAACTGGGAGAACACATCAAATAAGAGTCCACCTTGCACATATAGGACATCCTGTTTTTGGAGACCCAACTTATGGGGGAAGAAGAATTGCGTGGGGAGGAGTTGAGAGGAAGAAAAAATTATTCGTGGATGAACTTTTAAAAATCATGCAACGACAAGCGCTTCACGCAAAAACTCTCGGGTTTATTCACCCTGCAAGGAATGAATTCATGAAGTTTGATTCAGAGCTCCCAGAGGATATGAAAAATCTTTTGGAAATTCTAAGAAGGACTTCTTGATCTGTCCTATTCTTAAAACGATGCAACTTCCCACAGTTTGATTTTTTATATAGCCTTTTTTAACTTTTTAAAAACTAATTTAAAACTTCGCTCCTTTAATAATTTCCCCCATTGATGGCGTTAACTGATAACATCAAGAAAAATATAAACGACAAGAGATGTTTAAAAGTGGAAGTGAGATTGAAGTAAAAATTGAAAAAACTGTTTTTGAAGGGAAAAGCATTGCGAGAGCAAATGGATTCGTCCTATTTGTTAGGAATGTCGTCCCAGGGGATGTAGTCAGGGTGAAAATTACAAAAGTTAAAAAATCATACGCTGAAGCAGAACCAGTTGAGATAATTCAAGGTTCTAATTTAAGAGTTAAACCGAGATGTAAATTTTTCGGTGTATGTGGGGGTTGCAAATGGCAAAATCTTGACTACAACGCACAGATTGAATTCAAAAGAGATCATGTAATTGAAAGTTTTGAAAGAATAGGGGGATTTAAAGGCATTGACAAAATAGTTTTGCGCACTCTTCCCTCTGATGAAATTTTCTTCTACAGAAACAAAATTGAATTTTCTTTCTCGGAACAGCGATGGCTTTTGGATGAAGAATTAAACAAACAAGATAAGCTCGGTGAAAATTTCGCACTTGGTTTCCACTTGCCCGATAGATATGATAAAGTTATTGATATTGATGAATGCCTACTTCAGTCGGAATTAAGCAACGGAATTTTGAACTTCACAAGGGATTATTTCAAATCAAAACGAATTCCAATTTATTCATCTGAAAGAAACGAGGGTTATCTCCGCTTTCTCGTGATAAGGGAGGGAAAAAACACAGGCGATGTCATGGTTAATCTTGTGACATTTGAGGACAACCCAGAAATAATGTCTGAATTTTCAAACGTCCTTCTCTCTAAATTTCCTAAAATTACAACGATAGTTAATAACATCAATACAAGGAAAGCACAGATCGCAGTTGGAGAATACGAGAAAATCTATCACGGCGATGGAACAATATATGAGAGACTCGGTGATTTCATTTTTCAAATTTCGTCAAACTCATTCTTTCAAACGAACACAAAACAAGCAGAAAAACTCTATAAGAAAATAGTTGAGTTTGCAAATTTCAAACCCGATGATATCGTTTATGATTTTTATTCAGGAACTGGAACGATATCAATTTTCATTTCGTCTTATGTAAAAAGCGTCATTGGGCTTGAGATAGTTGAAAGTGCAGTTGAAGATGCATGGAGAAACGCACAGATAAATAATGTTAAAAATTGCAGATTTATTGCTGGGGATTTAAGAGAAAAACTTTACAAAGATAAAACTTGGATGAAAGAAACTCCGAAACCAGATGTAATCATAATTGATCCACCAAGGTCTGGGATGCACCCAGATGTTGTAAAAGCGGTGGCGAAAATTCAACCAAGAAAAGTTATTTATGTAAGTTGTAACCCGACAACACAAGCAAGAGATGTAAAGATGCTAATAGAATATAACCCGAACTATGAGATTGAAATCGTTCAGCCAATTGATATGTTCCCGCATACATATCATATTGAAAATATAGTTGTATTAAAATTGCTTTCCTCGCAACGGAAATCTATTTAAAAATAAATTATCCTCAAACACCATGAAGAGAATCTTAATTCTAACCCTGACGCTTATTCTTACTGTCTCCATCTCACTTTCGCAAAAATTGAACTATCCCCAAACTAAAACCGTTGATGTCGTTGAAGATTACCACGGCGTTAAAGTTGCTGACCCATACCGCTGGCTTGAAAACTTTAACTCGGAGGAAGTTAAACAATGGGTTGAGGCACAGAACAAAATTACATTTGAATTTGTCCGCTCCATTCCTTCATATGATAAGATAAAAGCAAGATTAACAGAGTTGATGAATTACCCAAAATTTTCAGTCCCATCAAAAGCAGGCAATAGATACTTCTTTTTTAAAAATGATGGACTTCAGAACCAGTCTGTCCTATACATGCGTGAAGGTTTGAAAGGAAAAGATAAACTTGTGATAGACCCGAACAAATTTAGCGAAGATGGGACAGTTGCTTTGATGAATCTTTCATATAGCAAAGACGGGAAATTCATTGCTTACGGGGTTTCCACAAGTGGTAGCGATTGGCAGGAAATAAAAATAAAAAATGTCATAACCGGAAAAGATTTTGACGAGGTTTTAAAATGGTGCAAATTTTCAAGTGTTGCATGGCTTCCAGATAATTCTGGTTTTTATTACAATCGTTTTCCTGAACCGGGAACAGTGCCAAAAGAAGATGAAAACAATTATAACAAGGTTTATTTTCACAAACTTGGAACGCCTCAATCCGAGGATAAACTTGTTTATGAAAGACCAGACGCGAAAGAACTTAATTTTTACCCGAGCATAACTGAAGATGGGAGATATCTGATTTTAACCGTAACTCATGGAACAAGCCCCAAAAATAGAATCTACTACCGTGAGTTGAAAAGCAATGGCGACTTTATAAGATTACTTGACGAGGCTGACGCAAGTTATGATTTTATCGGAAATAAGGGAAATATCTTTTACTTTGTCACGGATTTAAATGCCCCAAGGTATAAAATCATAGCAATTGACATAAAAAATCCGGAAAGAAAAAATTGGAAAGACATAGTCCCAGAACATAAAAAAGCAGTTATATCAGATGCGAGAATAATTAACGACCATTTTGTCATCGTTTACAACGAAGATGTAAAGCATAGAATTGAAATTTATTCACTTGATGGAAAATTTGTCCGGGAAATTAAACTTCCGGGGATTGGAACTGTCTCAGGACTTTCAGGTAAGCAAAAAGATAAAGAGATGTTCTTTGGTTTCACATCATTTTTACACCCATTAAATGTTTATAGATACGATTTCACCACAGGAAAACTTGAGTTATTCTTTGAGACGAGATTAACTGGCTTTGACCCCAATGATTATGAAGTGAAACAAGTTTTTTACGAGTCAAAAGACGGTGTTCGCATCCCGATGTATATAATCCATAAACGAGGTTTGAAACTTGATGGGAATAATCCTGCTTTACTTTATGGTTATGGTGGTTTTAATATAAGCATTATGCCTTCATTTTCCGCTGTTAGGTTGCTTTGGCTTGAGATCGGAGGAGTTTACGCCGTTGCAAATTTGAGAGGCGGGAGTGAATATGGTGAGGAATGGCATCAGGCAGGAATGCTTGATAAAAAACAAAATGTTTTCAACGATTTCATTTCCGCCGGTGAATGGTTGATAAAAAACGGATACACAAATTCTAAAAAACTTGTGATAAATGGAAGAAGCAACGGCGGGTTACTTGTAGCTGCGTGCATGGTTCAACGTCCCGATCTTTACGGAGCTGTTGTGTGTGAAGTTCCAGTTATTGATATGCTAAGATACCATAAATTTACTGTTGGAAGATATTGGGTTCCTGAATATGGGAATGCTGAGGCAAATCCAGAACATTTCAAGTTTCTGTATGCATATTCCCCACTTCACAACGTTAAAAAAGGAACTTCCTACCCGCCTATTTTGATAACGACAGCTGATCACGATGATAGAGTTGTTCCGTTACATGCTTATAAATTCACCGCAACGCTTCAATCCGCAAATGCTGGGGATACACCGGTTCTTTTAAGAGTTGAAACGAAAGCAGGGCACGGGGCTGGGAAACCAACTTCAAAAATCATAGAAGAACAAACAGATATCTACGCTTTTCTATTCAAAGTCATCGGGATTAACTATTGAATTTTTCTTTCATCACCCGAAGAGAGCCTAACCTGGTTTCTCTTCGGGCTTGTATAAATTGAAGATTTCTATCACTTTATCTGCAAGTTCATTTAAATCTGTATTTTCATCAACATCAACCCAAATAATTCTTTTATCTTGTCTGAACCATATAAGTTGTCGCTTTGCATATCGCCTTGAATTTCGCTTTATCAAATAAACCATTTCATCATAGGTTATTAACCCATCAAGATAATTGAACACCTCTTTATATCCGACGGTTTGAAGTGAGTTTAAATTTTTATCATATCCAAGTGTTCTTAAATTTTTTACTTCGTCAATCAAACCCTTGTTTAGCATCTCATTAACCCTTTCCTCAATTCGTTTATATAATTTTTTTCTGTCCCACTTGAGCCCAATTTGAACTGCGTTAAAATTTATCTCCGGCTTCACTTCTTTCTGAAGTTGAGAAATCGGTTTACCTGTTAAATAATAAACTTCAAGAGCCCTTATGATTCTCTTCAAATTGTTCGGATGAATTTTTTGGGCTGATTCTGGATCAATCTTTTTAAGCTCTTCATAGAGAGATTCTTTTCCAAATTCCTTTGCCCTGTTGTAAAGTATTTCCCGAAGTTCCCAATCGGCACCAGGTCCCTCAAAGAAGCCATCAATTAAAGCTTTGATATAAAGCCCTGAACCACCAACGATGATAGGAACTTTTCCCCTTGAAAATATATCTTCAATGATTTCACGTCCTCTTTCACCAAAAATTCCTGCGTTGAATTCTTCATCGGGATTTAACTCATCAATAAAGTAATGTTTTATTTTCTCTCTTTCTTCCCTTGATGGCTTAGCTGTGCCAATATCCATATACTTGTAAACCTGCCTTGAATCGGCTGATATTATCTCTCCATTTATCCTTTCAGCAACGATAAGAGATAGCTTTGTTTTCCCCGATGCTGTTGGACCCACAATTGCAAGAACTTTTCTCTCCATGTTTTAAGTTCATCTGCCATTATTTCTGAATCTTTCTTCACTCCATCCTTCCTTTCCAATCAGTGGAACAAATTTGAAACCAAATTTTTTCTTTATATCAAGTTTATGCTCCTCAATTTTCTTTATGATGTAAAGCTCTTGAACCTCAAGGTCACCAATTGGGATGACAAGTCGCCCGTTAATTTTAAGCTGATTGACGAGCGATTTTGGAATTTTTGGAGCCGCTGCTGTGACAATTATTCCATCATACGGGGCAAATTCACTCCATCCAATAGAGCCATCACCAACAGTTCCAACGACATTATATCCAAGCTTTGAAAGTGTCTCAAGCGCTTTTTTTAAAAGCTCCTCAAATCTCTCAATTGTGAAAACCTGCGCTCCCATCTCTGCGAGAATTGCTGCTTGATATCCAGACCCGGTTCCAACTTCTAAAATTTTATCACCAGGTTTAACTTCAAGAGCCTCGGTCATAACCGCAACTGTATAAGGCTGAGAGATCGTTTGCGAGCACCCTATCGGTAGTGCTGAATCCTCATAAGCATAATGTATAAATGCCTCTGGAACGAAAAGATGCCTTGGGACTTTTTCCATCGCCCGTAGAACATTTTCATCTTTTATTCCTCTTCTACGTAACAGCTCAACCATCGCTTTCCTTTCATCTTCAAATTTCCCCAAATTAAAATTTTTCACCTTTGTTTTTTAACTCAAGAAAGTCATTGGAATAAAAACTTCTGAGATAAATTGACACAAATTTTAATGTATCGCCAAAATGTTTTATATAGCTTTTTTCACCATTGTAGATTGTCTTAATATCAACGAAGCCGACCTTGAATCCAGCAAGCAACGCCTTTATTAAAAATTCGCTTTCAAAACCAAAACCATCACTTTTAACCTTGATCTTCTCAATTACTTCCCTATTAATCAATCTGAATCCGCACTGGCTATCGGGAACCTTGTGTCCAGTTCTTAACGAGATCAAAAAAGATGTTGTTTTATTAGAAAAAATCCGTTCAATCGGCATCGGTTTCAAATTTCCCATTCTATTTCCTATAACAATGTCAAAACCTTCATTGAATTTATCAAAAAACTTAGGAATTTCATCTGGGTCATGCTGAAGGTCTGCATCAAGGGTTAAAACCGCACTGTAACCGCCCAACTTTGCAAATTCAAATCCAGTTTTCAGTGCTCTTCCCTTGCCATAATTCCTGTCAAGCTTTAAAACATTAACACCAAAACTCAGTGCAACTTCCGATGTCCTGTCAGATGAACCGTCGTCAATAATAGCTATGTTCCTCAAAGGAATATATTTTTTTATTCCATCAATTAAAACTCCGATTGTCCTTTCAGCGTTATATGCAGGTATTACTGCACAAACATTATTCACTTTGTGAAACCTCTTCAAAAATTTCTTTTGGAGACTTATCTTCAGCTTGAAGTTCCGCAAGTAGTTTTTTCCGCAGACCTTCAGGCGATAGTCCACGGATTAATTTCCCCGCCTCAGCAACTGAAATTGTTCCTGTTTCTTCGCTTACAACTATCACAATTGCATCGGAAATTTCACTCAAACCAAGCGCTGCTCTATGTCTTGTTCCAAGAAGGAAATTTCCAATTCTTGATTGCGCACTTAAAGGAAGAGTACATGCTGCAGCTTCAACTCTATCTCCCGATATAACCACAGCGCCATCGTGAAGAGGTGATTTCGGGAAAAAAATTGTCAAAAGAAGTTCTTTTGTGACCTTTGCTTGAATTGGAACGCCAGTTTCAATTATTGACCTTATGCCTGTTTGCCTCGGGATCACAATCAAAGCGCCAATTTGCTTTTGTGACATCTCTCCAACCGCCTCAATAACCTCATCAATAACAGCGGTCACGCTTGGCTTAAAAATCAAGCGAAACAACGGATTATTCCCAACAAGCATAAGAAGACGACGTAGCTCTGGCTGAAAAAGAATGATAAACGCAAGAACCCAAACATCGCTGATAAACTTCAATAACCAGTTAAGAAGTTTTAAATTTACAAGCTCTGAAACAAATGAAAGCAAAACAAGAAACATCAAACCCAAAAAGATCTGAGCAGCAATTGTCCCTTTCATCCAAATGTAAAGTTGGCGAATTATAAGACTCACTATTAAAATATCAATCAAGTCAACAAGAGTAAGATGCAAGAATCCTATTTTTAAAATTTCTGGCATTAAACTTGGCTTTGCTTAATTGTTATCTGTTTTATCGCATCAACAACTCTCACAACCCTCGTCATTTCCTTAACATCGTGAACCCTGACAATGTTTGCACCGTTCCAAACCGAAATAGCAACAGCTCCAGCAGTTCCCTCAACTCGTTCCTCAACAGGCAAATTTAAAACATTTCCAATGAAAGATTTCCTTGAAACTCCTATCAAAATCGGATACCCAAGCGATTTGAACTCACGGAGTCGCCTTATTATCTCAAGATTATCATTTAATCTTTTCCCAAAACCGATCCCAGGATCAATGATTATTTGCTCAATTCCAGCGCTTTGTGCCTTTGCTATGCCATCACTCAAATAGCTATAAATCTCTGAAATAACATCATCATAATGCGGATTTTGCTGCATTGTTTTAGGAGTCCCTTTGATATGCATGATGACAACACTCGCATTATACCTTGCAATAATTTCAGCCATCTTTTCATCAAATCTCAAACCACTTATATCATTTACAATTACAGCCCCATTATCAAGTGCTTGCCTTGCCACCTCTGATTTGTATGTATCAATTGAAACTGGGACATCCGTTCTTTTCACAATTTCCTTTATCACAGGTATAACACGCCTCAATTCTTCCTCAAGTGGAACAGGTTCTGAACCAGGACGAGTTGACTCCCCACCCACATCAATTATGTCTGCTCCCTCTTCAATCATTTTCATAGCATGCGCCACTGCTGAATCAACCGTGAAATACTTCCCCCCGTCTGAAAAAGAATCTGGCGTCACATTTAAAATTCCCATTATGTAAGTTCTCCTTGAAAAATCAAATTCCCTACCTCCAAATCTATAAACCATAAAATCATCGTAAAAACCTCTCACCGCTGTTGTTAACTTTTCAGCAAGCGCTTCCCCTTCGGCAGAGAAATTTTTTAACATGTTTATTAAATGCCAAAAATTTTCAACCTTTACTGAAATTATCAAATCCCTTCGCCCATTTCCATCCAACTTTGAAACGAGGACATCGCTCTCAAGATATCTGGCTATCTCCCGTGAGATAAAGGATGCAATTTCATCAGTTGCGCTCTCAATTTTTAAATTCACACAGACAAATTTTTCTGGTTTAAATTCAGAAGAAAGAAAGGGTTCAACCTCGCCAAATCTTGAAAATTCTTCAATTGCCTCCTCAATAGTGTTAATTTTAAGAACCCTAACCCTCATAATTTAACCAAGGTTAGTTTTTATTTCAATTTTATATGAGTTTTTGAACTCACTGATCTTAAACTCAACATCAATAAATTTTTTGATCGTGTCCATATTAGTTTTCAGATGACTCGTAATTTTGGGCGTTGTAAATTGAGAAATCCCACTGGCTATAGAAAGCGGGAGTAAAATTTGATCTGCCATATATTCATCAACAGCTGATTCAGTTGATAAAAATTTTATAAACTTCTCACACGCCTCTTCAGCAACCAGTTCAGCTCTTTTGCCTTTCTCACCAAGATTAGTATAGCAACAAATTGAATTTTCAAAAATCCCAGTTATAGCAATTGTCGTGTTCTTTGAATAAGATTCGAGTTCGTCAATTATCGTTTCAATTTCGCCATATCCTTTTAAAATCCTCTCAGCGGTTCTCGCCTGTCTTTTTGCAACCTCATCTGTTAAGTTTGTATGTGCAGAATAAATTTGAATTTTTAGAAGTTTGCCTCTATCAATAAGATTTAATGGTTTTACCCCATCAGCAGGATTTATAAGAGCTTTTATCTCGCCACCTCCGTGAGGATAAAATCCAGCCCTTTTTAGCTCAACCTTGATCTTCAAACCAAGAATTTCCATAAAATAAATCCAGCAATTTTTAATGTAATCAAAAGTGGGACTCCACGAAACATGCGTTCCACCTGTTATCGTCAAATTAGATGTTCCACTTGCAAAAGAAAGTGGGAGGTAAAGCGTTTGTAAAACAAGCGATGTAGCTCCAGCAGTGCCAATGTCAAATCGGAAATTTCCATTTTTTATTCTCTTCGGGAAAAACTTTATCCAACTTGATTTAAGTTTGGCACCCTCAACGATTGCCTCCGATACAATAGAAGCTGCTTCAATTGCTTTAAGATGCTGGGCTTGAATTCCTGGATTTGGTCTATTGGCTCTGATATTTATCATTTCAAAAGGTTTGAAGAGAAGAATTGAAAGAGCAAGGGATGTTCTTAACATTTGCCCACCACCCTCACCATATGAGCCATCAATTTGGATAATTTCTTGATTTGCTTTGACTTTTGCATCCTCCATTTACAAGGTATGAGAAAATTTTTATTCCGTTTTCACTTAAAAATAAACAAAAAAATGCTCTTTTAAAATTTAAAACAAAAAAGGGCGGGATTTAACCCGCCCTTTTTGTGATCATTTCTTGGGATATGGTGGTACTGGAGGAAGTTTCTTTTCTTTTGTCTTCAATTCTTCAAGTATAAGTTCAATCGCCTTGTTTAGCTGTTCATCTATTCCCTCATATTCCTTAGCTGGATCATTGTCAACATATACATCAGGTTCAACACCATACCCTTCAATTATCCATCCTTCACCTTCAGCACCATAAACAGCAAATTCTGGCTTGTTAAGATATCCTCCGTCAAGCAGGGGAAGCGTTCCTCTTATTCCTATCACACCGCCCCAAGTCCTCTTTCCAACAAGCTTGCCAAGCCCATATTTTCTAAATCTGTATGGGAATATATCCCCATCTGAAGCAGAAAATTCATCAATTATACAAATTTTTGGTCCGTAGTGCATATCCCTTGGATTTGGTGTTGGGCTCATATATCTTGAGATACTTACCATTGCGATCTCCCTTCTTAATCTCTCAATTATCATCGGTGAAACATTTCCACCTCCATTCCCCCTTACATCAATTATCAAAGCTTTCTTACGAAGTTGTGGATAAAAATGCTTCACAAATTCATTCAACCCCATCACTCCCATATCAGGAATGTGGATATAACCAACTTTCCCATTTGTCGCTTTATCAACTTTTTCAATATTGTTCTGAACCCAATTATAATAGTAAAGCCGTGTTTCGTCTGCTATCGGAACAACTGTAACTTCCCAACTTCCCTCTTCTTTCGGTTGCGAATTAACACGAAGTTTAACCTGTTTTCCAACAGTGTTAACAAGCAACTCATAAATGTTTCTCACTTCCTTAACCGATTTACCATTCACAGCAAGAATGTAATAATTCTCTTTTACATTTACCCCAACCTCAGTCAAAGGCGAGCGAAGATTCTTATCCCAGTTCTGTCCCTTTAAAATTTTCTTTATTCTATAATAGCCTGATTTTTTATCTCTTTCAAGTTCTGCCCCAAGCAAACCAACTTGCGTTTTATCAATTTTTGGCAAATCGCCACCACCAACATAAGTATGCCCTGCGTTAAGCTCACCTATCATCTCACCAATTATATAAGTTAAATCAGCACGATGATTAACATACGGAAGCAAAACTTCATATTTTTTCTTAACCCCCTCCCAATCAACGCCATGAAGATTCGGGTCATAGAAAAATTCTCTCATCTGTCTCCAGCACTCATTAAAAATCTGCGTCCATTCAGCACGCCTGTCAAGATTTACCTCAAGCCCAGAAAGATCAAGTTTATCCTTTAATTCAACTTTCCCCTTCGGAAGATCTATAATAGAATAAGTTCTCTCCTTAACTACAAGCATTTTCTTTCCATCAAACGAGATCACAAAATTATCAAATTGCCCTATCTCCGTTTCCTTCTTCTCACTTAAATCATACACCAAAAGCAAAGGTTTCTCATCCTTCAACCCCCTTCTGATATAATAAATTTTGTCCGAAACATATCCAATTGTTGAATAACTTGATGGTGTGATCGGCAAACCAATTATTCTATCTTTTATGCCATCAAGATCAATGACAACATTAACGGGTTTCTTTTCCTGCGTTGTTTCTTTCTTTGGCTGTTCCATGCCAGATTGTTTCGCTTCATCGCTTACTTTAACCTCATCACTTGTTGGCTTAAATGGAGATTCAACGCTCTTTGAAAGAGTTATCAGGTAAATCCTCGCCATATCTTGATAAACATGGTTAAATTCCGTCCTTCCGTAGATCGGGTTAAAATCCCTGTCCGAAACAAAAATCAGATATTTCCCATCGGAACTAAAAACTGGATTATACGAGGAATGCCATCCATCCGTGACTTCGTATGACTCATCTTTTTCAACAGAGTAAAGGTAAATTTTTGAAAGACCTTCCTCCTCTGGTTTTACATATGCGATCCATTTCCCATCTGGAGACCATGAATACTGTCTTATTTCCCCTGCTGTTGCCTGTGCGACATCTTTTATTTTTTTCGTTTGCACATCAACATACCTTAATCTTAATTTTCTATCCGACCACATTATCCTTTTACCATCTGGTGACCACACAATACGATATTTGTATGTATCTTCACCAGAGGTTAGTTGAATTGGTTTGCCGCTTCCATCCTGTGGGATTATGTAAATTTCGTCTTCACCAGAAGCATCAGAGATATAAGCGATATATTTCCCGTCGGGCGACCACACGGCGTCACGCTCATGAACACCTGAAGTATTTGTCAGGTTTCTCGTCTGTCCTTCTTTCGCTGGAACTGTAAATATATCACCTCGCGCAACGAATAAAGCCCTTTTCCCATCAGGTGAAATATCATAATCAGTTATAAATTCGGCAACCTTGATTATCCCGCCACGACCATTTGCCATATCATCAGCAATTATAATGGGAACTTTTTCAACCTTCTCCGTTTTCAGGTCAAATTTGTAAATATATCCACCGTATTCAAATACAATCGCATTCTTCCCAATGGATGGGAATTTGATATCATAATCTTTGAAGTTTGTAAGCTTTCTGGTTTGTTTCGTCTTCAAATCATAAACATAAAGATTCATTCTCTGATTTTCATCTCTATCTGAGAGAAAATAAATTTTATCACCATACCACATTGGTATGATATCCGAAGCTGGGTTGTTGGTTATATTTTCTGTTTTCTTTGTTTCAAAATCATAAATCCATATATCATCCGCCATTCCACCTCTATATCTTTTCCATGTGCGGAACTCGCGGAACACCCGATTGTATGCAAGCTTTTTACCATCTGGCGAAAATGAGCAAAACCCTCCTCTTGGCAATGGCAATTCCTCAGGAATATCTCCATCAAGCGAAACTTTGTAAAGTTTTCCTTGAAAAGCATTCCAGCTTTTCATCCTTGAACGGAAAATTATATATTTCCCATCAGGTGTCCACCCCATAACGATATTATTCGGACCCATTCTATCTGAAACATCGTCACGCTCAAGTGTAGCTGTATAAGTTAATCTTCTCGGAACCCCACCTTCAGCAGGCATTACATAAACCTCAGTATTCCCATCATACTGCGCTGTAAAGGCGATATACTTTCCATCTGGAGAAAACCTCGGGAACATCTCATAACCTTTGTGGCTTGTGAGCTTCCTGGCTATACCTCCGCTTGAAGATACAATGTAAAGATCGCCAGCATAAGTGAAAACAATTTGGGAATCATAAATCGCTGGAAAACGGAAAAGCCGAGCTTCTTCCTGAGATAAAACTATTGTTGTAAATATCAAAATTAAGAAGACTGATAAAAGTGTGCGCTTGAGCATGGCTTTGCCATTTTTGTTTTTAATGTGAGGTTTGATTTTCAAAGTTTTGACGAGTCTTTCTTTGGATTAGTTTCTCGGTTTTTTTAAAATAATATGTTGCCTTTGAACCTGATTAAAATTTTAAAATAAACTCAATTAAAATCAAAAATTGCCTCAAATTTCAAAAGAAAAAATTAACAAAATTCTTGTTGTAAAACTTCGTGCAATTGGAGATGTCCTGTTATCAACGGCTGTTCTGAAAAACTTGCGATATAATTTCCCAAACGCAAAAATTGACTTCTTAACTGAACCCCCAGCAAAAGAAATAGTAGATGGAAACCCATTCATTGACGAATTGATAATTTTTGAGCGAGAAAAAAATAACTTAATTAAATTTTGGGAATTGAGAAAAAGGAAATATGACCTTGTGATTGACCTTTTTTGCAATCCAAGATCCGCCTTGCTGACATTTATAACAGGAGCAAAATACCGTGTTGGTTATGCCTTTCGGGGTAGAAGCTACGCCTACAATGTCAAACTAAAACCAAGAAAAGAAGTTCATCACAATGTTGAATTTAACCTTGATGCCTTGAGAGCCATTGGACTTGAAATAATTGATAAAGAAATTTATATACAACTTAATGAGGAAGCTGAAAAATTCGCAGAAAAATTCTGGAAGGAGAACAATCTTAATGGGAAAATGGTCATCGCCTTAAACCCAAGCGGGACATGGGAAACAAAAAGATGGGGAATTGAAAAATTCGCAAAGCTTGGTGATATAATAGCCAAAAATTTTAACGCAAAAATTTTAATCCTATGGGGAAATCAAAAAGAACTTGAAGATGCACAAAAAATTTTCTCAATCATGGAAGAAAAACCCCTGATTCCCCCAAAGACAAACTTGAAACAACTTGCATCAATTTTAAAAAGATGTTCTTTCACGATAAGCAATGACTCAGGTCCTATGCATATCTCAACCGCCGTTGGAACACCAACACTTGGGATTTACGGTCCAACAAATCCCTACGCTCAAGGTCCATATGGAGAAAAACATCTATGGGTGAGAAAAGAAGATCTTGAATGTATAGCATGCAATCTAACAAAATGCCCAATTGGAAATATCTGCATGAAAGATTTAACAGTTGAAACAGTTTTTGAAGCTTTCCTTAAACTCGTTGAAAAAAACAAAGAAAGCAAAATATAAATTCAAACTTTTCTGTGTCCAGATGCGGTTTCAAACATATTCTGATTTTATTTCTTTATCTGCTCCCAACCTTTAAAACAGTTTCACAGCAAAAACTTGTCCAATTAATTCATGCAGATAGCTTAGTCGGAAAAAGATATGATTCAAAGACTGTGCGAGAGCTTATCGGAAATGTTCAACTCAAACATGAAAACATCTATGTCTGGTGCGATAGGGCAATCCAATATGTTGATGAAAACAGAATTGAAGCATATGGAAATTTAAAAGTCAAACAGGATACGCTCTTGCTTGAAGCAAATCAAGGAATTTACCTTGGAGATAAAAAAATTGCAATTTGCGAGGGAAATGTAAAATTAACAGACGGAAGGACAACACTTGAAGCATCATATGGAAATTACGATACACAAAAAAAACTCGCTGTCTTCAAATCAAATGTAAAACTTGTTGATTCAACCACAGTCATAACATCCGATGAACTTTTCTATTATCGCACGGATAAAAAATCAATCGCAGTTGGAAATGTTATTATCAAAAATCTTGAAAACAACATTACAATTTACGGTGGCTATTTTGAAAACTATGATAGTGCCAAATATAGCGTTATAAAAACTAATCCCAAACTCGTTCAAATAGATACATCCTCCGACGGGAAGATTGACACATTGATTGTTGTTGGAAAATTTATGGAGGCATTTAGAGACACAAACGTAAGCATGTTTTCGGCAACGGACAGCGTTATGATAGTTCGTGGAGATTTTTCAGCGATTTGCGGAGATGTTTTTTACTATGATAAAAAAGATTTGATAATCTTATGGCGAAACCCGATTGTATGGTATGAAAATAGTCAGATATCTGGCGACTCAATTGTTGTTAAGTTAAGGGATAGAAAAATTGAAGAGGTTTTTATTTATGGTTCCGCCTTTGCAATTGACCCAGCCGATTCTGCTTATCCCGAAAGGTTTAATCAATTAAAAGGAAAGACGATGTGGATTAAATTTAAAAAGAATAAAATTGATGAAGTCTATGTTGAAAAAAATGCGATGAGTTTGTATTATATCTTTGAGACAACCGAAACAAATGAAAGAAAACCAAACGGAGTTAACTTTGTAAGTGGAGACAGTGTATGGATTAAATTTAAAGACGGGAAAATGCACAGGATAAAAATTATCGGTGGAATTGAAGGGTTTTATTATCCCGAGGAACTTGTTGCGGGTAAGGAATCAAACTTTAATCTTGAGGGTTTTAACTATATAAAAAGAAAGCCAGAGAAAAATGCTAAACTTGAGATTGTTTGGTTTAAATAAAAAAAATGAACTTGAAAAAAACTCAAACAACAGCGTTTTACGGGCTGAATCTCTTTATAAACGATATAAAAAAAGATATGTCGTCCGAAATGTCAGCATAGAGGTAAAACAAGGGGAAGTGGTTGGACTCCTTGGACCAAACGGTGCTGGGAAAACAACAACATTTTATATGATTGTTGGGATGATCAAACCAAATGCTGGAAAAGTTTTTATTGACGATGTTGAAATCACAAAATTACCAATGTATAAAAGAGCAAGATTAGGGATAAGTTACCTGCCACAGGAAGCAAGCATATTCAGGAAATTAACGGTTGAAGAAAATATCATGGCAGTTTTACAAATTATGGATTTAACGCCCGAGCAGAGAAAAGAGAAACTTGAAAAACTTCTTGAAGATTTCGGCATCGCTCACATTAGAAAAAGCAAAGGATATATGTTAAGCGGTGGCGAAAGAAGAAGAACCGAAATCGCCCGTGCACTCGCAACAGAACCAAAATTTATACTTCTTGATGAACCATTCGCAGGAATTGATCCAATCGCCGTTGAAGATTTAATGAATATAGTTGCAAATCTAAAAAATAGAAATATCGGCGTTCTCATCACTGATCACAATGTCCACGAAACTCTTTCAATCACGGATAGAGCTTACCTTTTATTTGAAGGGCAAATTTTAAAAGAGGGAACAGCAGAATTTCTTGCCAATGACCCTGAAGCAAGGAGATTATACCTTGGCGAGAAATTCAAACTTGACAGATATTAAATATCAAGCGCCCTTTCAATTATACCACCGCCAACAACAATATCACCATCATAAAATACAACTGACTGCCCTGGAGTGATGGCACGCTTTGGCTTTTCAAATTTTACAAGAACTTTATCATCATTGTAGTTTTCAAGGATTGCGGGACTTCCTTCATCAGAATATCTTATCTTTGCGGTAACCCTCATCCCATTTTCAATTTTTTCAACAGAAATCAAATTAACATTTCCAGCTATTAACGCATTGTGATAAAGCTTTTCTTCCGTTCCAACCTCTATAATGTTTCTTTCAGGATCAATCCCAATAACATAAACTGGATAACCAAGCGCAACCCCAAGCCCTTTCCTTTGCCCGATTGTATAAAATGGATAACCTCTATGCTTCCCAATGACTTTCCCATCCATAATTATATCTCCACCTCTAACTTTCTCAGCAAGCCCCTGAACGCTATTTTCCAAAAACCTCGTATAATCATTATCTGGAACAAAGCAAATTTCAAAACTTTCAGGCTTATTTGCGATTCTCAATTCATACTTCTTCGCAAGCTCCCTCACCTCCTGCTTTGTAAGTTCACCAAGAGGAAATATTGTCCTACTTAGACTTTCCTGGGTTAAACCCCAAAGAGCGTATGACTGATCCTTTGATGAATCAATCCCACGCATCAAAATATATCTTCCTTTCACTTCATCAAATTTAATCCTTGCATAATGACCCGTAGCGATATAATCAGCCCCAAGCGAAATCGCTTTTCTTATCAAAGCTTCCCACTTTATCTTTCTATTGCAGATGACACAAGGGTTCGGGGTTCTCCCCTCAAGATAATCTTTAATGAAATAGTTAATCACCTCACGATGAAATTCCTTTGTAAAGTCAACAACATAATGAGGAAAACCAAACTTTGTAGCTACATTTCTCGCATCATTTATCCCCTCAAGCGAACAACAGCTGTGTTCATTTTTCACCCCCACATCTTCGTAATTATATGTCTTTATCGTTATCCCAATCAGATTGTAACCCTGCTCTTTTAAAATTGCAGCTGCAACCGATGAATCAACACCACCGCTCATTGCAACAACGACAGTTGTATTTCTTGGATTTCGCATCTATTTCAAAACCTTACTTTTTCTTTTTCTTAAATTAAAACTTATTTCCTTTGTAAAAAATTTCCAGACCGACTTTTAAATACGATATCAGATAGCTCTGAAATTAAAAGCCCTCCAAGCATCAAAGCGGAACCAAGCAAAGCAAAATTAGAAAATCTCTCATTTAAAAATATCCATGCGATAATTCCAGCAAAAACTGGCTCCATTGTAAAAATTACAGCAGCACGAGTTGGTGTTGTAAATTTTTGATATTCTGTTTGAATATAAGTTGCAAATATAGTAGCAAGAAGAGAAGTGTAAATGAGCGCAAACAACAATTGAAATGAAAAATTCAATTTGATCTCCTCAAAGAAAGACGCAATTAAAAATGAAAAAATTGAAGTCGTCGCAAGCTGAACAAGAACGAGAGCTGAGGTTGGATGTAACCTTGAATATATATCAAGATAAACAATGTAAAGCGCAAACATTATAGCACAAAGGAGCGTTAAAAAATCACCAATTGTAAAATTTTTCCCAAGCGAATAAACAAAACTTCCAATTGAACTTTCACTTGAGGTAAGGAACAAAAGACCTAATGTCACAAGAAAAATTCCAATCAAATTTCCAATTTTAGGTGGTTTCCGCTCAATTACCAACTGCGCAACTGGTGTGAAAATTACAAGCATTCCAGTTATAAAACCAGACTTTGAAGCAGTTGTGTATTTCAATCCAAGCGTTTGAAATGCAAAACCGGCAAACAGAAAGAAAGCGATTACAAAACTATGTTTCAAAGCTAGAAGATTTAAATGCTTAAGCGATCCAGGGAAAAATACAAAATATAAAACTGTTGAAATCCCAAATCGTATCCCAAGAAAAATTAACGGAGAGACATTTTCAAGGGCTGTTTTAACAATGCTAAATGTTCCACCCCAGATAAAAGTGATAAGTAAAAGCAAAAGTTCTGCTTTATATCGTTGCCTCATCTATTTCTCAAGAAGTTATTTCGCTTTAAGCTGATTGTAAATTAAAATTATCGTTGCAACAGTTGAAGCGACCGCACCAACAGTTAAAATTACATCTTTGAAAACATTCCAGTAATAAATTGGCTCTCTTACTACTTTCTTCGGAACAAATATAAAATCACCGGGTTCAATTTTAGTGTCATCAGCATCATACCAAACATATGTTTTCCGCTTTATAACCTTTACCTCCCCTCTTCTTGCAAGTTGTGAAAATCCCCCAGCTTGAGAAATGTAATATCTATAATCTTTGCCCTCCTTATAAGCGACAAAACCAGGGTTACTTACCTGACCAAAAACATAAACCATCGGAATTTGTTTCCTCGGTATATAAATAAAATCCCCGTCTTGCAGTTCTAAGTCAGCTGTTCCGCTAATTATCTTAATAAAGTCAATAGCAACAAATTTAACAGAATCCAAAAGACTTAACTCCTGAGAGAAATTTAAAGAATCCTCCCTTGAAAATGCGAAGTTTTTAAGGAATAAATACCCCAAAATATGCTCCCTTTGCGGATCAAATGGTGTCAAACCTCTAACTATATAAGCATTCTCAACATCAGAAAAACTATTTATCCCAACCTTCCCCAATATTTCACTTAACATTGTTCCATTCCTTGAGATAGGATAAACCCCAGGATATTTAACCTCGCCCATGACTGTAATAGTATAATTTTGCTTCAGTGTCCTTTTTTCAGGGATAAAAATTCTATCATTATTTTCAAGCGTTACATCATCCCCTTTACCATTCAAGATATTACTTAAATTAACACTTAACCTCTCTTTTAATTCCCCGTTTTCATTAAGCCTTACGATTTCAACATTTTCAACATCAGCGCTTTCAATTACTCCCCCAGCTATTTTGATAATATCGGTAAGTTTATCACCTTGCACAAACTCATAAACTCCAGGTTTATTCACACCCCCGTATATTGCGACAAAAGATGATGGATCACGACGCTGAACCACAATCCAATCCCCCTCAAGCAGGTAAGGATTATATTTATCTTCCCCTGTCGCAAGGTATTTGTGTAAATCAACTTTAAAAATTTTGTCCCCTCTTTTCAAGAGAATTTTTCTCAAAGAAACGCTATCAATCATAGTATTTCTTCGTGTTAATTGAAGCGAATCAGATGGTAAAAAAGCGAACAATATCGCATCTGAAACTCTATCAATTGAACGAACTTTATATTTCCCCTCGTTTAAAACATAGCCCGTTACAATCACATTGAACGATCGTGGCGCTATAAGCGTTGTTGTGATTTCGCTTGCGATATATTTTGACTTTATTTTTTGAATCATAACCTTTTTTGCTTCTGAAAGAGTAAGCCCCGAAACTTTAAATTCCCCAACAGTTGGAACTATAACCGTGCCCTCAACTGTGACCTGAACCATGAAATTTAAGGGAGGTGAACTCCATATATTTACACTTAGAACATCACCTGGTCCAATTATGTAAGTCTCTGGATCAATGGGTTTTTCAAGTGAAAAAAGAGATGGATCAAGTAAAGGATATTGAAGGTTCTGGCTCTGCTTAAAAAATTCATCAAAAAATTTCACCCCCAATTCCTTTTTTGTCGCCTCAGGCTTTATTTCTAGAAGTTGTGCGAAGAGGTTAAACTTTAAAATGAAAATAATCAACAGCAGAAGAAACTTTTTCATCAATGTTGTTAACCCTTTGTTTTAAATTTTTTAACCGCGCCAAGTTTAACTATTTTTGCATTATTGGCTTTAACATTTTTCGTAGCATTTCTTGTATCAATTACAATTTTTGAATTCTTGACGATAAAATCAAAATCATAACTGCTGTGGTCTGTTGTGACAACAACGATATCAAAACTTTGCAAATTTTCACGACTTAACTCAATAGATTTAAACCTTACTCCATTTACCAACACCTCAGGAACATATGGATCATTATAAGATATGTTTCGTGCTCCCTCGTTCATAAGTATTTCAATAATTTTCAACGCAGGTGAAAGCCGTGTATCATCAACATCTTTTTTAAACGCAACGCCAAGAAAAAGTATGTTTGCATCCTTTATAGTTTTCGGGATGCTACTCAACTCCTTCAAAATTAAATTTACAACATAAAAAGGCATTGACTCGTTTGTCTCAGCAGCTAACTCAATAAAATTTGTATGAAAATCATATGACCTTGCAAACCACGCAAGATAGTATGGATCAACCAAAATACAATGCCCACCAATTCCGGGTCCAGGATAAAATGGCATAAAACCAAATGGTTTGGTTGAAGCTGCTTCAATAACCTCCCAAATGTCAATTCCACCAATTCTATCACAAAGCTGAGCAAGTTCGTTGACAAGAGCGATGTTAACACTTCTAAATATATTCTCAAGAAGTTTTGCCATTTCCGCAACACTTGGAGATGAGACACGATGAACATTTTTTGAAATTTGCTTTATAACTGCTTCAGCTAAACTGGTACACTCTGGTGTAACACCACCAACAATTACAGGGGTATTTGAAAGATTCCATTTCTTATTACCAGGATCAATTCTCTCGGGTGAAAAAGCCAGAAAAAAATCTTGACCAACCTTTAAGCCCGTTTTTTCCAGTATCGGAAGGACATAACTTTCAGTGGTTGTGGGAAAAGTTGTGCTCTTTAGAATTATAATTTGCCCAGATCTTAACTTTTTAGCTATATTTTCAGTTGCATTTAAAATGTGCGAAATATCAGGATCTTTATTTTCTTTAAAAGGCGTTGGAACACAGATGAAAATTACATCAAGTGTGTCAACACAAGAGTAATTATCCACAGCTGAAAGTTTCCCAGATTTGACAAGTTTCCTTAATTTCTCAGAATCAACATCCAAGATGTAATTCTCACCCTTGTTTAACCTCTCAACTTTGCTTTTATCTATGTCAATCCCAATCGTTGTGAAACCCTTTGAAGCATACTCAACTGCAAGTGGAAGTCCAACATATCCAAGCCCAACAACACCAATTTTGGCTTCCTTTTTGAGAATTTTTCTTCTTAAATAGTCCAAGTTGAAAATTTACTTAATTTTTTAATCTTTCCCCATACCAAAGTTGATAGTAATTTTGATATTCGCCTGAAATTATTCTCTTCCACCAGCTTTCGTTCTGAATATACCAATTTATTGTTTCTGTGATCGCCTCTTCAAATGAATAAATCGGTTCCCAACCAAGTTCATTTTTAATTTTTGACCAATCCATAGCATACCTTCTATCATGCCCGGGTCTATCTTTGACAAATTTTATAAGCGATTCAGGTTTTCCGAGTTTTTTTAAAATCAACTTTACAATATCAATATTTTGCCATTCATTGCTCGCACCAATATTGTAAATCTCCCCAGGTTTGCCTTTTTGAATTACAAAATCAATCGCGCGACAATGATCAATAACATAAATCCAATCTCTCACATTCTTTCCATCTCCATAAACTGGCAACGGTTTATCATTTAGAGCATTTATTATCATCAATGGTATGAGTTTCTCCGGAAACTGATATGGTCCAAAATTATTTGAACATCTGGTTATTACAACGGGAACTCCAAATGTTTTAAAATAAGCTCTACACAGAAGGTCAGCACTTGCTTTGCTTGCTGCATAAGGTGAATTTGGCAAAAGTGGCATATCCTCTCTGAATTTCCCTTCTGGACCAAGCGAGCCATACACCTCATCAGTTGAAATTTGTATAAACCTTTCAATACCGAATTTCTTTGTCACCTCAAGCAGAACCTGAGTTCCAAGAATGTTTGTCCTTATAAAAATTTCCGGTCCAAGTATACTTCTATCAACATGAGATTCAGCAGCAAAATTCACAATTACATCAACTTCAAATTTCTGAACAATATATTCCACAAGTTCCTGATTACAAATATCACCCCTCACGAAATGATAATTTGGGTTATCCTCAACATCTTTTAAATTCTCAAGGTTACCAGCGTAGGTAAGCTTATCAAGATTTACAACTCTGACATCCGGGTAATTTTGAAGCATATACCTTACAAAATTGCTCCCTATAAACCCCGCTCCTCCTGTTATCAGAATGCTTTGCATTTGAAAATTTCCCTTTTTAATTTGAAATTGATTCCAAATTGAAAATTCCCCTCACCAAAAACTCCTCCCCCTTTAAAGGGGGAGGATATGAGGTGGGGGTGTAAACTCACGAAAAATTCAATTAAATCTATAAAAACGCACCCAAAAAATCAATTAAACACAAAAGCACCTTTAAATAAAATTCAGCAATGATAAATTTCTTCATCAATTTTCTGTCATATGCCATGCGTTTTATAATTTATGCTTTGTCTCTGCTTACTGGTTTGTGCCTCGCTCAGATTCAAAATGTTGAAATTGCAATTTCAAAAAATGATTCCATAATCAACCTCCCGCATCGTTTCATCATCCCTCAAAGTGAGGTTATTAAAATTGACTCCCTTTCCCTTTTCCCCGAAATTCACTATAAAATTGACTATAACATTGGAAAAATTTACCTGTATAAATCCATCATTGAAAAGGTTAATTCATCAGAACCGAAACTCAAAGCAACTTATAGGACGATTCCCATTGATACAGTGTTTTTCAAATATAGCAAAATTGAATTTTTAGAGACAAGTAAAAAACAGGAGGAAAAAATTTTTAAAGTTGAAAAAATTTCTGATGAAGCATCGTCATTTTCAGGAAACATACAGAAAAATGGGAGCATAGTTCGTGGTTTCACATTTGGAAGCAATCGTGACCTTATGCTTCAATCTGGTTTCAACTTGCAATTATCAGGAAATTTAACCAAAGATATTGAGATTGTGGCTTCGTTGACAGATGAAAATATACCAATTCAACCAGAGGGAAATACGCAAACCTTGCAAGAAATTGATAAAATTTTTATTCAAGTGAAATCAAAAAACTTATTTGCAACATTTGGAGATTATGATATCGGTTATCAGTTAAGCGATGATCAAAATTTATATTTTTCTGAATCACCCGAATTTGCAGGAATTAGAAGAAGATTACAGGGCGGAAAATTTCAAGCTAATTACCAGCTTGATTTTTTAAAAACGAAAAATACAGTTGCCATTGCTTCGTCACGAGGGAAGTTCGCAACAAATTACTTCAACGGGATTGATGGTATTCAAGGTCCATATAGATTAACTGGACAAAATGGCGAAAAAGATATAATTGTAATCGCAGGGACAGAAAAAGTTTACATTGATGGAGAACTAATGACCCGTGGAGAAAGCAACGACTATGTAATTGACTATTCAACTGCCGAAATAACATTTACTCCAAATCGTTTAATAACTTCTGCTTCAAGGATAACCGTTGATTTTCAATACACGGATAGAAAATATGCAAGAAACTTCCTCGCCCTTGTCTCTGACAACCTGCTCTTTGACGATAAATTGAATCTATCTTTCTCCTATTTTTACGATTCTGACAATAAAAATGCCCCAATTGACCTCGCTCTTTCGCAATCTGACATTGAAGTTTTACGCATGAGCGGTGATGACATATTCAAAGCAATTAAAAGCGGGGTAAACTATGTTGGTTTTGACTCATCAAAAGGGATAGGAAAAGGACAATATGTTAAGAAAGATACAGTAATTGACCTTGAAAGATATGAAATTTTCATATATGCACCAGGCGACAAAAACGCCCTTTATTCGGTGACTTTCTCATATGTTGGTACTGGGAAAGGAGATTATATGCGTCGTGGAATTGGGAAATATGAGTTTGTCGGAAAAGGCAAGGGTGATTATCTTCCTGTGATTTTTCTTCCCATGCCACAATCATCGCAAATTTTTGATATTGGAGCAAGATATAAAACAGGAAATTTCAATTTTCTCACCGAGCTCGCTTTGAGCAACTCTGATAAAAATCAGTTTTCCACAATAGACGATGATAACAACAAAGGCTTTGCCTTAAAATATGGATTCAGCTATTCAAGTGGCAAAATTTTTGAAAAAGGATTAAGAAAAGTTGAATTTAACATCCATCAAAGACATAAAAACAAGAACTTTACTGGGCTTGATAGATTTGATGTCGTTGAATTTAATAGGAAATGGAACACCACTGATGAAGCATCTAAACTTGATGAATCAATACTTGAATCTGCTCTGCGATTTGAAATTTTTGGAAATAGCTTCTTTGGTCTTGGATACGGCTTTCTAAAAAATGAAAATAGATTTAAAACCAATAGAAGTGTGTTCAACTTAAAAATCAATGAAGATAAATTTCCTGAAATTGATAACCTCACCGAAATTTTGCTATCAAAACTTGATACATTAAAATCAAAATGGCTGAGAAACAAGGGTTTCATAAAATACAAAACTTGGTTCTTAACTCCATTTGTAAACTATGAAATGGAACTTAGGCAAAACTTTACAAGCAGTTCATCAGAAGCTGGGAATTTTAGGTTTCTGAGGTTGATCCCTGGATTTGAAATAGGGTTAAAAAAAGTTAAAGCATCTTTTTCGTATGAATTAAGATTTGACGACATCGTAAGAGATGGCAAATATATCCATTCAAGCAAGATGCAAAACCAAAACTACAGAATAAGCTTAGGAAATGAAAGATTTGAACTTAATAGCGATTTAACCTTGAATAGAAAAACTTACTTCATTGATTCCATCAAATCAATAAACAATATCCTGATAAGAACTTATAGTAGAGCGGAAATTTTAAAAAGAGCGATCAGAATAAACTTAATTTATCGTGCGATGACAAAAATGGTTTCACGACTTGAACCTGTCTTTATAAAGGTTCAAAAAGGGACAGGAAATTACAGATATCTTGGCGACCTAAACGGAAACGGAATACAGGATGCAAACGAATTTGAACAAACAAAATTTGACGGGGACTATATCATGTTAACACTACCTGGAGATTTACTTATCCCAACAGCAAATGTTGATGCAAGCTTTAACCTAAGATTTTATCCCGAAAGATTGACAAAATCTTCATTGCCATTTTCAAGCGATACATATTTTCAAGTTTCAGAAAGCAGTTTGGAATCCCAAGATAAAATTTATCTTTTGCGATTAAATTACTTTCAGCGCGAAAATAAAACGATAAATGGAACGATTACATTTAGACAGGATATTTACTTATTTGAAAATAGCAGAAAATTCTCGTTGCGATATAGATTCCTAAAAACCGGCTCAATGTTTAGCTATAACATTACAACAAGAAAAACATCAAGCATTGAAAACTCAATGCGAATAAGATGGTATCCAGAGCCTGATCTGGGATTTCAAGCAGAGGGATTAATTAAAAAGAAAACATCAGAGGGTGGGTTTAAAGAAAGTGATGTTTTTGACATACGGGGTCAAAGTTTAAACCTTGAAATTTTCTATAAGCCGTTCAATTATGTTGAGTTAAGTTTTAAAATAGGAACTGGTCAGAATAAAGACATAGCTGGAACAGTTAAAAACGCTTCCTTAAATCGGGAAGGGGTTAAGATAAGTTGGCTTTTGATGAGCAAGGGACGAATTGACCTTGAAATTGAGCGAAATGAAGTTTTGGTAAAAGGTTTAGCACAAAATCCAAGTTATGAACTTATTGAAGGAAACTATCTCGGGAAAAGCGTTTTTTTGAGGTTAAATTTTTATTACAGCATCGGGGATTACATTCAAGTCAGCGGGAATTATAATGGTCGTTTTCTTTCAACCGGAGTAATTCATATTGCACAAGCGGAAGTGAGAGTATATTTTTAGACAATCCCGAATCTGAAGTTCTCCTTCACCGCTGAATCCTTTTTTGCTCTCAATGTGAGATGGTTAATACCAAAATCCAGCTCAAAGGTTTTAAATTGGAAAAGATTTCTTAAAAAATCCCCTAAATTTTTCATCTCCACAGTAAACTCTATGTAGTCGGGGCGCCCGGACTCGAACCGGGGACCTCTTGGTCCCGAACCAAGCGCGCTAACCATCTGCGCTACGCCCCGCTACCTCAATTTAAAAATAAATAAACTCTCACAAAGTT
>Ga0209289_100052_pt1 | contig 75572 bp, 66 predicted proteins | sample GXS110809BmetaG_FD_184121 | JGI IMG/M metagenome (GOLD analysis project Ga0209289, IMG submission 184121) | Hot spring microbial communities from Gongxiaoshe hot spring, China to study Microbial Dark Matter (Phase II) - GXS 110809B (SPAdes)... ... | reverse complement strand
TCAGAGAAGAAGAACCAATATATAACAAAAAAATAAGGGAAGCGCAAGAGAATGCAAAACAAAAGCTTAAGGAAATGGGAGTCAAATTCATAAAGCCAACAGAAGAAGATATTAAATGGTTTGAAAAAGAAATCAAAGATAAACTATGGTATTCACAAGATTCTGAATATCCTCACGAACTACTAAAAAAAATCTCCCTGGAACTTGAAAATTTAAGAAAATAAATTCATACCAGTTTAAAATAAAAAATATGTTAAGGAAGATAAGTGATGTAATAGAAAAAATAGAGACATTCATCATAACAATCTTAGTAATATGCATGATTGCATTTTCATTCTTACAAGTAGTTCTGAGGAATTTTTTCTCAATAAGTGTATTTTGGTTTGACGATTTCTCAAGACATGCAGTACTATGGGTTGGTTTCTTAGGAGCATCAGTCGTCACGGCGCATGCAAAGCATATAAATATAGATATATTATCAAGAATGATTAGGGGGAAAGCCAAAAACTTCATCAATGCCATAAAATATCTCATCTCTGCAATAATATGCATTATACTAACATACGCAGCAACTAAATTCATAATCTTTGAGATGCAAGGAGGAGAAAAATCTATCACGCTGAAGGTTCCAGTTTGGTATCTTGAAATATTCTTTCCAATCACACTCGCATTAATGGCTTTCAGGTTCATAATTTTATCAATAGAGGAAATAACAGGGAGGAGAAAGACAAAAGAAGAGGAAATACCAACAATATGATCAGATTAAGAACAAGAATGATTATCATCCTATCAGCATTTGCCATAGAAATTATAAATAATAAACCTGCTGAAGCAGAGCTAACACTAAAGATAGGAACACTTGCTCCTGTCGGAACCGAATGGTATGAGCTTCTGGATAACTTTACCAAGAAAGTGAGAGAAAAAACAGATAAGATCAAGATCACGATATATCCCGGAGGCATCATGGGTGATGAAGAAGAAATGATAAGAAAAATAAGAATCGGACAGCTTCATGGCGGTGGATTCACGACATACGGAATAAAAAGAATAGCAAAAGAGCTTGGAGCATTTGATTTACCTCTTCTTTTTCACAATTACAGTGAAGTAGATAAAGTAATTGGCAAATTTAGGGATAAAATAGAGAGCTATTTTCAGAAAAGCGGATACAAACTTTTAGTTCTATCTGAACAAGGTTTCGGATATTTTTTCACAAAAAGACAGGATATATCTGGTTTCAGAGATCTTTCAAAAACAAGGATATGGGGCTGGAAAGGAGAAGAAACAATAATCAAAACAATAAAAATAATAGGAACAGTTCCAATACATATTCCTGTCCCAGATGTTCTTGGGGCTCTTGAAACAGGAATGATAGAATCTTTTGATGTAAGTCCTATGGGATGTCTGGGATTACAATGGTGCAAACTAGCAAAAACCATGATTGACCATCCACTAAGGTATGAACTTGGAGTCGTTATAATACAAGAACAATTCTGGAATACTATACCTCAAGATATAAAGAAAGTCTTAGAGGATGTAGCCGAAGAAGAAGAGAAGAAATTTTTATCAAAAATAAGGTCCGCAAACGAAAAAGCCAAGGTAAAAATAAAGGATATGGGAGTAAAATTTGTCAAACCCACAGATGAAGATATAAAATGGTTCGAAAGTGAAATCAAGAAAAGCCTATGGAGCGAGACAGAAAGTGAGATTTTACAAGAAATACTAAAAGAAATAGAAAAAATAAGGAAGGGAGGATAATAAGAATGCTTGCATTGGTAATCTTGATATTGATATTCATACTAGCCTTTTCCGGCACTCCACTTTTTGTCATAATGGCTATTGGAGCTTTACTAGGTTTTTATTTCATCTCGCAAGTTGATATAGCTATAATAATCCAAGAAGCGTATAGATTGGCTAGTGCTCCGGCACTAATTGCCATACCACTATTTACAGTTGGAGGATATATATTAGCAGAATCAAAAGCTCCAGAAAGATTACTCCGATTCACGAAAGCAGCGGTTGGCTGGATTCCAGGAGGAGTGCCACTCGTAATACTCATTGTCACCTCCGTCTTCACAGCTCTGACCGGAGCCTCCGGAATAACAATAGTTGCCCTGGGAGGTTTGCTATTCCCAATACTCAAAAAAGCTGGATACTCAGAAAACTTCTCACTCGGGATAATAACAAGCACAGGGTCAATAGGATTGCTATTCCCACCATCACTTCCCATAATACTCTACGGCGTCATATCCCAAACGGCAGTAAACGAACTTTTTATAGCAGGAATATTGCCCGGATTACTCCTTATATTATCCTTCTTCATATTCAGCATGATAACAAGCCTTGGTAAAAAAATACAAAGAGAAAAATTTGATATTAAAGAATTTATTTCAGCAACAAAGTCTGCCATATTTGAAATACCTCTTCCGATCTTCATAGTCCTTGGTATATACACAGGGAAATTTACAGCATCGGAAGCGGCAATAGTGACAGTTGTATGGGTAATAATTGTAGAATTCTTCATATACAGAGATATCAAAATAAAAGACTTTCCCAAAATTATAAGAGAATCCATGCTTCTGATTGGTGCCATAATGGCTATTCTTTCTATGGCAATGGGTTTCACAAACTTTCTTGTAGATCAGCAAATCCCCCAAAAACTTTTTGAATTTTCAAAGCAATACATAGATTCAAAGATATCTTTCCTAATAGTTCTAAATATATTTCTCCTGATTGTTGGAACTTTGATGGATATATTCTCTGCAATTGTTGTTGTGGTTCCACTTATTTACCCCGTTGCACAAAGCTACGGGATAGACCCGGTTCATCTTGGAATAATATTCCTTGCAAACCTCGAAATAGGATATCTAACACCGCCCGTTGGGCTTAACCTTTTCATCTCATCCTTTAGGTTCAACAAACCTATAACCCAAATATATAAACTCGTAGTCCCATTTATATCTATACTCCTTATTTGTCTCCTTATAATAACTTATGTCCCAGAACTGTCTTTAAGAACAGTCAAGGGGATTGTTGAAGGTTATGTTGAAAACGAAGATGGAAAACCATTAAAGACAAAGATAGGAGTCTCAGGATTAGAACAAGAAATAACAACAGATGAAAACGGTAGATTTAAGATCTATCTCTCACTTCCAGATTTCTCAAAGCCACATGAGTTCAGTATATCATTCATAGCTCAAGGTTACGCAGCAACTACCGAAAACATAAAGATAAAAAGGGGACAGAAAAAACGAATAAAGATTAAACTCAAAAAAGAAGAAAATAATACAGAAACAATTCAATAATTTAGATGAGTTCAAAATTAGTTATTTCTGTCTCAGCAGGTCTCGGGGATATGATATCTCTGCTTCCCATACTCACAGAAATCAAGTCTCCTATCATAATCTCTGACCTTTACAAAGAACTTTTCTCCCTCTACGATATGGATATAATATGGTGGGATGAAAGGAAAAACGAATTTCAAAACATATTCTGGCTTGCAAAAAAAATTTGGACTATAAATCCGGGTTTTGTATATGGAACATATCCAAATGGCAGAAGAATAAATATGCTTCTGGCCTTATCTCCAGGTATAAAAATATTCTGTGATGACAGGAACTATTCACAGAAGAGGTTAGTAAGTCTTGCGAAAAAATCTCCGGGATCTCATCCGATATATATACCGTTTGGGACAAAAGAAAGCTATGTTTCCATAAACTCAAAGATCTTGGGGGTAATTCCAAAATATCCTTTTAACCTAAAGGAAAAAGAAGAATATAGAGAAGAAGCAGAAAAGTTCTCAAAGACTCCTTATGCTATAATACATCCAACCTCAAGATACAGAACCAGACAGTGGGATATAAAGAAGTTCATCAGCATTTCAAAAAGGATATCAAATGACGGGATAAAAACAGTGTTTGTTCTAGGAGCGGGAGAAGAAGAACATCTCAAAATAATAAAAACAGAACTTGAAGATTATATCAAGAAAGGAAAAATTTGTATACTATATGGTGAAAGCTTACTAAAGGTCATATCCTATGTAAAGAGAGCACGACTGTTTTTAGGAAATGATTCTGCAATAGCTCACATAGCAGGAATATCTGGTGTAAAAACATTTGTTATATACGGATACACAAGGTATTATCACACAGCTCCATACGGTGCAGAGATAATAAGATTAGAGCTTCCTTGTTCTCCATGCTACAACTTTGCCAAAGGCGAAAAAATAATAACAAAGGAATGTAGGTATAACATCCTATGCCTTTCCGGAATAACCGAGAATATGGTTTGGGAACCAATAAAAAATTTTCTAAATCAGCTCAAGTAAGTCTAAAAGCTAAATGGACCAAAAATGTCAAATGAATAATGCCCGAAAAAATGGAAAAAGGAAGTCTTTTATTTCATAAAAAACTATTATCTCAAAGTCTGCAAGCCCAAAACAATCTAAAAGCCTTATCTGAAAACCGATTTTTTATTTCTACATATTATCCTATAATGATGATCATTCAAGTAGTCAAACTTTATTACATCAATTCCCACATCATGTATGATTTTGATAAGATCTTTTTCAGACAATCTTTCCTCATATGGTGGCCCCCATTCTTCATTCTTCTTTATCCATTCAAGAATACAGATTATACCGCCGTGCTTCGTTATTCTCACAGTTTCTTTGAGAAGTTTCTTCAGATCATCATTTTCGTGAAGAACAAAGGCTAAAAGAGAAAAATCTGCTGTATTATCATCCAAAGGTACAGAGTATTCATCATCTGAAAGAATTATGGTCACATTTCCTTTATGACATATTTTTTTAAGCTCATCTAACATTTCTTTTTGGACATCAATAGAATAGACCTTTCCTTTTTCTCCAACTATCTCTAAAGCAGGCAAAGTAAAATATCCGTTTCCACAACCTATATCGGCAAAAACCATTCCGTCCATCAAACCAGAAGATCTAAGTATTTCATAGGCTGGAAGCACCCTCTTCCTTTCCTCGCTCAAAAGCTTATGTGCATTCCTCGGATCAAACTTATGCATAGCAAATTCTTTCCACTATTCAATATCTTAATCCTATTGAAATCATAATAAAAAGAAATAAAAAGAAAAAAATCATATAAATGAGGAGTGTTCATAATTCTCAATCATTTTTTAATAATTTTAAACTCTATTTCTGAAATTCACATATTCCACTTCATTCTATTTTTAAATACCAATAAATATTTGCAAAGCGAATACTCATAAAGAATATAACCTATTTTATCAATTGGAGGTGAAAAAACCATGATAGAAAAAATGAGAAGGTTATAAGGTCCTTCTTTTTATTGCCGGACTAATTCCGGCATATGAGGCAAAGGCTATAGACTGGTCTGGAAAAGTCGGAATAGGTCCATCTTTCGGCTTTTCCGAAGGTGTAATATTACTACCTACTGGTGGATTACAAAGGGAATCAGGATTCAGCGCTGGCTTTTCCATAAACTATGGTATAGCAAATCCCGTAAGAATCGGCATTGGAACCGGAGTGAAAAGATTAAGTTCTTCGTTAGAAATCCTTGGAAATGAACTCAACGCTTCTTCTTTTGAATTAGGTATAGATGGTTTCTTGACCTTTGATTTCATATCAAAAGAATCAAGCTGCATCTATCTCTTTGTAGGTGTAGGATATAACTTCTTGATGCTCACAGGAGAAGTTATTGCTGAAGGTGTTGGAACAGAAATAGAAACCACGGGAAGTGGTCTTGGTCTTGGAACAGGTATCGGTTTTGAAACACTCATATCCAATAACTTTGGGATAGCATTTGAATTAGGATTACTGAACTTCAGCACAGGTAATATAGAAATCCCTATACCATCCGAAGAAGGAGAAAATACTTTCATAAAAAGCGATATCAATCAAACGAACTTTGGTGTATCTCCATCGTTCAGCATTTCTGGGAGAATCTACTTTTAAGCGAAACCCGGGGGAAAATCCCCGGGGCTTCCAATAAATTTTAAACCCTAATCTGAAAAGCCTAAAACTTCCCTAACAATTTAATTGACATAGAATTCTTCTGAATGTCCTTTCTGTTTTCAAAGGTTTAGAGATTTTCCTAATTTAATTGACACAGAATGCTCTAATGAATTTCATCATTTTCGGATAACACGGGAAAAAGTAGAAGGACGACTTGAAACCAAATCAAAACACAAAAGGAAATCTAAACCAGATGAAGTACTTCATAAAGAAAGTGAACTGCTCCATCTTATAGAAGATGGAGCTTCCTGCTTCAACGAGGCTCATAGGCCTCTCCACAGTTCGGGCTGTCCCTACCCTACCACCCTTGACAACCATTTGGTTATCAGGGTTACATATAATTATAATCTGAAACTGACTCAAGTTTTTGCAATTCATCTCCACCCTGTAGAGGATGGAGACTTCTTGTTAAATTTATGTTAAAATTTCGTTTGCTAAAGAATAAAGCTAAATTCTTTGAATTTAATTCAAAACGAATTTATAAAAAGAGTAAAGAAAATTAAGACCGAAAATTATAAAATTTCTCTGGCTATTAAAAACAGATAAAAATTTTTTACACTTAATATTTTCTGAAATGTTTCTTTGAATTTGTTTTATTAAATTTTTTCAAACTGGTTTTGGACCGTTCGCAATTTTATACTCTGATTAGGAAATAATTGAGCTATCAAAGTCTGCGTCTTGAAAGTTGAAATACAAATTCAAAAATGCAATTTAATCATAAAGATTCTTCATAAATACAAAGAATAATCCATCGAGAGTAAGTGTCTTATCTACGACTTTTATTGATTTAGTATGAGGAACTATGATTTCAGCATATCCACCTGTAGCTACAGTGAAGACTTGGCTTCCAAAAGCTTTTGAAATTTCCGACACCATTCCATCTATCATTGAGGAATATCCGTAAATTATTCCAGACTGTATGCTGTGTATTGTGCTTTTCCCTATTACCCCATCAGGTTCCTTAAGCTGGACTCTTGGAAGTTTAGCTGTTCTCCTAAAAAGTGCCTCAAGAGCCAATCCTATTCCCGGGAAAATAGCTCCACCGACATATTCTCCTTTTTGGCTTATACAATCAAAAGTTATTGCTGTACCAAAATCAACAACCACAATAGGTAGCCTTTCTTTTACTTTTTTCGTGTTTGAATATTTTTCCCAAGCACCAACAGCATTTGCTATTCTATCAGCCCCAACATCTGTGGGAGGGTTATACCTTATACTTATACCAGTCTTCACTCCCGGACCCAAAACTAACAATTCGGCTTTCGGAAAATATTTTGAAATCATAACTTCAAAAGTATCCTGTAGAGGAGGAACAACAGAAGATATACAAAAGCCTAAAATCTTATCTTTACCTATTGAAAAATTATCAAGAAGCGATTTAAAAGCGATAAAAAATTCATCCTCTGTCCGATTAACATCTGACTCGACGCGAAATATAGCTTGTATCTTGCCATGTTTATCATAAACCCCAAAGTTTATATTTGTATTTCCTATATCAATGACAGAAATATAATCCATATATCAAAACCTCCTAAATGCAAGAGTTTTCATCTGCCCCTGATACGGTCTGTAAATCACAGAAAAAATCCCCACCTGATTATCCCTTGCTTTACAGTAGAGCTTCACAGAAAAAACATCAGACCTAACATCGAAAAGAAAAGTTGGCTCAATATTGAAAAATCTTTCTTTCTTCACAGGAATGAACTTCTGAAGAAAGCTTACAAACTCTGAAAAAGATTTAAAAGGCGATCTTCTTCTCTCATCTTCTATCTTCACAGCTATATCCATAGAATCTGGGGTATCTATAATAGAAGCTATAACTTCTTTTGGAGCTGTATTAACATTTATCTTTAAAGCAGCAGCATATGGCCAAAAAGTCAGATATGGGGATCCAGTAGCATCCTCTCGCCCATCAAAATATTGAGAAAACAAACGAGAAAAATCCTGCACGCCAAAATTTTCTAACAACTTCAAAAGTTCATCAGGATATGGAATAAACCAATTTCTTGAGACTCTCTGCTCAAACATACCCTCTGAATCTGAATCAATCCAATCAAGGATATAGCTTGCAATGGTTTCGCTCATATTAAATATCTTGAAAAACTTCTGCAAAGCTAAAAGATAACCTCCTTTAGCTAATCCCTCAGATTTCCCATAACTATCAACTAAAGAGTTTATATTCAGCTTCCCTGACTCATCGGTTATGACAGCTCTGACGGTTCCGTAAATAATATCTACAGGCAAAATATATGTTTTTGACCAAAGTTCATCTGTGTTTGTAAAATCATCTGAGTAAAAATCATAACCATTTTTCTGAATATCATCTTGAAGAATCCTTTTGACAATCTCAAGAGCGGAATCGCATACAGAATCTGCGAAAAGTGAATCTTTAACAGAAGAAACAACATTGGCTGATTGAAAGACCATATCTGAAACCTGTGTCACGATCACAGTTAAGAATGTTATAGATGAGAGAACAGTTACAAGAAAAAAAGCTTTCCTTGAAACAGGAAGTTTCATCAGAAGAAGCCTAAAATGATTTCAGATCCATATATTCTCCATAAACTTCCTTTAAAGCGGACATTATTTCCTCTTCAGTAGCGTAGTTCCTAACGGCTTCCTTTATATACGGTAGAATGTTCTCTTCCTTCCGAGCAGCCGAGGATATCTCTTTTAATGAATTTATCACAGCCCTCTGATCTCTTTTGCTTTTTACATATCCAAGAAATTTTTTCTGCTCTTCTTCAATAGCAGAGTGATGAATTTTGAATCTCTCATACTCAAAGGCTCCACCACTTTGATCTTCAAAGGCATTAACGCCTACGATAATTCTTTCTTTTTTCTCAACCCTACTTTGGAACTCATATGAAGCCCTTGCTATCTCTCTTCGGAAAAAGCCATTTCTCACTCCCTCTATAACACCATCATAAAAGCTACCGTTCCCCATAGACAATATTTTCTGGAAATATTTTTCAGCTTCCTCTTCCATCTTATCAGTTAAAGCTTCAACATAATAAGATCCTCCAAGTGGGTCAACAACATTTGCTACACCGGACTCGTAAGCTATGACCTGCTGGGTTCTAACAGCTATTCTTGCGGCAATCTCCGAAGGTAGAGAAAGAGCTTCATCAAAAGAGTTTGTATGAAGCGATTGAGTTCCCCCTAAAACAGCAGCAAGAGCCTCAAGAGTTGTTCTTATTATATTAACCTCCGGTTGCTGAGCGGTCAGAGAGCATCCGGCTGTCTGTGTATGAAATCTCAACTTAAGAGAATTTGGATCTTTTGCCCCATATTTTTCCTTCAAGTATCGCGCCCATATCCTTCTTGCTGCTCTGAACTTCGCTATCTCCTCAAAAAAATCTATATGACAGTTAAAGAAGAAAGATATGCGAGGAGCAAATTCGTCTATATTAAGTCCTCTTCTGATACAAGCCTCAACATATGCAAAACCATCTGCAAGAGTAAAAGCAAGCTCCTGAACAGAATCAGAACCAGCTTCTCTTATATGATAACCAGAAACCGAAATAATATTGAACTTAGGAGTGTTTCTTATAGAGTACTCAAACATATCAACTATCAGCTTCATAGAAGGTTCCGGAGGAAATATCCACTCGTTCTGAGCGTGATACTCTTTGAGTATATCGTTCTGTATAGTTCCACGAAGAAGCTTTGCGTCAATTCCATTCATTTCGGCCAATGTCACATAAAGAGAATAAAGCCAAATAGCAGGAGCATTTATTGTAAAAGAAACAGATATCTTATCAAGTTCTATACCTTCAAAAAGCTTTTGAAAATCTGCTAAAGTATCAACAGCAACACCCTCAACACCAACCTCTCCCTCTGCAAGTGGAGAATCCGAGTCAAGTCCCATCAAAGTCGGCATATCAAAAGCAGTAGAAAGACCGGTTTGACCTTGCGAAAGAAGAAATTTCCATCTGATATTTGTATCTTCCGCTCTCCCAAAACCAGAAAATTGCCTTATAGTCCATAACTTCCCACGATACATATTTCTGTGAATACCACGAGTATAAGGATATTCCCCTGGGTTTCCAATCTTTTCTCTATAGTGTTCATCAGCGCGACCATCTGGACCATAAAATATTTCCAAATCTAAACCAGAAAGAGATTTTCCATCAGCACAATTTTTCACATCCTTAACCACTTTGGATTAAACCTCCTGAATATAAATTATAAAACGTATCACTACAAAAAGCATAAATTCTTAATTTAACCAAAAATGAAACTCCCTAACACGCATATCAGATAACCCGAGGCTATAGCTATCCATGGTATGACAAACCAGAAGAAAAAAATCATAATTATATATTTCTTTGAGAAAGTTCTTTTGAAACCGTCCCTTGCACAGGATACACCTATAAAACCAGAAGTTATGGTCTCGTTTATGGAAACAGGTATTCCCAAAATTGATGCTATAAGCGTTATTGTTCCATCCATAAACTGTAGAACAGAAGCCCTGAGCAAACCAAGTTTGAAGATTCTTTCCCCGACAGCTTTCAAAATTCTCGGTGAAAAGGCAAAAGATCCAAATCCAAAAAAGACAGAACCAACTATCAGAACCAAATCATAGAAATTTCCATTAAACCTCACAGACACAATACCCATAGAGTTCGCCAGATTATTAGCCCCTGCTGAAAAGGCAAAATAGATCCCAGATAAAACAACAAAAAATCTGAAAGCATTCTTTACCTTATTGACATCAAACCTAGATGAGAAGTCAATAACTCTGAAATAAAGATATTTTTCAAAAAGATAAGCAGATAAAAATGACACAAAAGGAGTAAATATCCACCACTTGAGTATATAAAAAAATCTCTGATAGTTAAGCTCACCGGAGTACAAACCTATTGAGACCACTGTAAGCGTGACCATATGAGTCGTAGCTATGGGAACCTTAAAAAAAACAGCAAGAGCTATATATATAGAAGAATTCAAATAGTAGCACAGGGTATAAAAATCCTGCCTTAAAATATCTGGAGGAACAAGTTTCTTGCCAAGAGTTAAAACGACGTTTTTTCCTACAAGAATCGCCCCTGCCATTATAGCAATACCCGATAGAATAGTGAGTTTTCTCGGATTCAAAACACCAGCAGAATAAGAAGGAGCCATGGTTGTGGAACCATTCTCCCCCCCCATTAGAGAAGAGAGAATTAACGAAAAAAGAAGGAAAGCAAATGTATAATCCAAAAACACGGTTAATAAAGACAAAATTTATACCATGCCGAAAATCTCAAAAATGCTTTTGAAATGCTTTCTTTGAAAGACAAATGATAAATCAGAATCTGGAACCAAGCATTCTGAAAAAAACAAAAGAAACAGGAATGAAACAAATGAAACCAAAATGTCAGACCCTCATTATGATCCTACCGGAACCGCTTACTTGAACCGAATCATGTGAGAAAGATAAATCTCCCTGACCATACAAAGCAACAAAGTTTGGTATAGAAACTCTTATCTTACTTTCAAAAGGTTTTATCATCAGTTTTTTACCAGCAGAGAACACAAGAACTTTCCCCTCACCTTTGAGTTCAACAATATCAACCCTTCCAACATCTTTTATTTTAGAAGGAATAACATTATATTTTATCGAGGGTTCAAACCCAACAAGGTATGGGTCAAGGACATAAAAGCTTTTAAGCTCCGAGATATCTAGAAAAGATATATATTCCGCACTCAATATAACAAAGGCTCTTTCGCCCCTTATCCTTACAAAAGAATGTTCCTTCCCACCGAAAAGATTATTTTTGATCTTATCTCTCTGTCTCTCCTTCACAGGAAAAACTTTATATAGTCCGGAAATTGAAAGGATAAATGTAGATCTTGCAATAAAATCTGATTCTCCCATGAGATTTAACTCAGCTATTCGAGCTCTCCTTAAAAATCCATCAGGCAATTCTGGACTTTGTTCAAAAGAGATTTTCTCATCTTCAATCTCAATTTTTTTCTCAGGCTTTTTGGCTTTTTCTCCCTGAATCTTTTCAGACTCTATATCCTCTTTTATCTCTTCTATCTTTTCTAAAAGTTCATCTGCTGGAGTCATTCCCTCCTCCGGAGTCATTTCCTCATCCTCAACTTCACTTATTTCAGTGATATCCTCAAAAGCTTCTTTCTCAGAGATTTCTTCTTTTTTTTCCTGAGCTATTCCTTTTCTTCTTTCACATTCCGCAAGGAGTTCAAGAATTTTGGAGGACTCTGGAAAAAGCATAGCTCCTTCTCTGACAATTCTTTCAGCCTCTTGGACTTTCCCAGCCTCAATAAGAGATTGAGCGTAATTAGCAAGAAGTTTCTCATTCTCAGGGTGTTTTGAATAAAGCTCACCAAAAACTCGAGCAGCTTCATCATACATTTTTTTCTTGAACAGGGCTATCCCGTAGAGGTTATATAACTTTTCATCTTTTGTTTCGTTATATCTCTCATAGGAAATCTTTATTGCTTCGTCTATTTTACCCTTTTTCAGTAGCTCCTGAACATCCGTCATATATAAAAAGTTTAAAAATGATCCTCAAAGAAAGTTTAAAAATTATTTAATCATGATTCATATTCTAACTTGCGTTTCAATTCCTGTCTTTGTCTCATAAGCCAGTAATCCCTTATTATTTTCCTGTCATCATCAGATATCTGAGTAAATTGGAGACCAAGACGAGTTTTTCCACCTTCTCCGTCTCCTATAAATCTTATTTCTCCCTTTGTAGAGACCAAAGCCCATTCGTGCTTTTTCGCCCCCTCACGTGTAGGTAATCTGAAAGCTACGGAAGTAATAAGCATCTTTTGAACTTTATCTTTTGGGACCTGAACATCTAAACCAAGACCATATTCATTTATATCAACGAGCATTCCTTTAAGCGTTCCAATATTCGGTATTTCTATAACAACCTCCACAGGTTCAGAAGGATCGACTTTGACCCTATGAGCACTTCTACCACTTATTCTATCTATCTTCTCTGGTAGAACAAAAACAAGTGAGCCCTTGAAGACCCCTCTGAAAACAGTATCAAAGGCAAACTTCCCGTTTGTATCAGAATATTCGAACCTAACTTTCATCTGTGTTTTGAGACTATCTTTATATTTAGGATTATCCGGCTCTCTTGCAAGGCAGAGATACTCATTTTTAGAAACCGCAACTTTCTCAAACACAGTAAAATAGGATCTCTCGTCTCCCGGAATTATCATTTTCACAGGCAACTGATGCTTAGCCAGTTCTTGGATATGCTTTACTCTTACGGATTCTTTGTGCAGTTCTTCAACATAAAACAGTGTAACTTCTTTTTGTTCAAATGTAGCCATTTTACGCTCTATATTTAAATCATCTGGTTTAATTTTATAAATTTCACCTGCATTCTTCAAATTTTTCTGTTTTTCAATCAACTTAATCTTTTCTTGATTTTCGGAGTTTTTCCTTATTTCTTCTTCATCTTTTCTTTTAAAAAAGAATGAAAACATCTTTTTTACCTCCTTTTTTAATCAACTCTCCTAACTGATTTTATCGTAATAATCTTTTTTAATTTTAGTGTTTTTTCATATTTTTTTATTTTTATTTTTTCTTAATAGAAAAATTATTATCTATGCTAACTTTCTTATTCTTCTTACATCGTTGAGAGAATTTGATATCAGTATAGAAAATCGTAAATAACACAGAGATTTATTAATTCATCAGCAAAGTATTCCGTGCACTTCAGCTGATTCCACAAAAATAACAATCAAGAAAACCCAAAATAAAATAAATAAATATCAGATATCTGGACAAGAAAACATTAAATTACCAATTTATGAAGTTTAGTTCTCCTATCTTCAGAAAAATCTATTAAATCAATCCCATACAAACCAGACATCCTAACAGATAAATATAAAAATTATAACTACACAACAACAAACTCAATTCCCTTCAATCATGATTTTGCATTTAAATTTTCAGATATTTCATCTCAAAAAAACATTCATTAACACAAATCCCGTAAATTTCAATAAGAACCGCATTCCATTTACTAATTATGAGGATTTTTAGGCACTTATAGGTATTCAATTTTTGATATCCCAAAATGGAGATAATCAAGCTTTATACATTCCAAAAATGCATTGTAAACCTTAAAAAATCGATCTATATAATCAAATTGCTTGCAAGATAAAATTTAATCTTTTCTCACGATGGAAGAGACCAGAGAAGAAAGGAGCGAGAGAATAAAGAAAGGTGAGTTAAGAGAAGGCTGGACTACAGGAACTTGTGCATCAGCTTCAGCAAAAGCAGCTACATTGATTTTACTTGGAGAAGAAAATCCAGATAAGGTAGAGGTTGAGCTTCCAATAAAAGAAAGGAAGGCGGAAATCAAAATAAATAGATACGGGAAATCAAAATATGAAGCCTTTTCAACAGTAATAAAGGATGCTGGCGACGACCCGGATGTGACACATGGGGCAGAAATAGGAGCCATAGTAAGATTTGGGAAGGAGAAAGGTATAAAGATTATAGGTGGTGAAGGAGTTGGAGTCATCACAAAACCCGGGCTTGGACTTGAAATAGGAGAGCCAGATATAACACCTGTTCCAAGAAAAATGATAAAGAATGCAGTAATATCCGCTATCAGAAATCTTAAATTGAACGAAAACGATGTTGATCTTGAGGTTGAAATATTTGTTCCAGAAGGTAAAGAAAGAGCAAAAAAAACTCTTCTTGAAAGACTTGGAGTCATAGGCGGAATAGGTATACTTGGAACTTTAGGAATAGTTGTTCCATATTCAACTGGTGCATGGAAAGCTTCAATCGCAAGACAGATCTCGGTGGCAAAAGAGTCCGGAGTTGATACAATAGTTGGGACAACAGGGAGGCAAAGTGAAGAACTCGCAAAAAAATTCTTTCATAACATACCAGATGTTGCATTCGTAGATATAGGAGATTTCATAGGATTCACAATAAGATATGCTGAATCAAAGGGAATAAAAAGGTTCATATACGCTGGATTCCCTGCAAAAATATCAAAGTTCGCAAAGGGAGAAGAATTCACGCACGCTAAAAAATCAAGTATAGACATAAATTTCCTTGTGGATCTTGTTAAACAAATTTACAATATAAATGAGGACATCCAGAATGAGCTTTTGAGCTCAAACACTGTAAGAGAATTTACAGAAAAGGCAAAGGCCTTTGGACTCACTAAAGTCTTTGAAAAACTTACAGAATTGGCTCAAAAAAGATGCAATGAACTATGCTACAACAAAATACATAGCGAAGTGATTATGTTTGACTTTGAAGGAGAGATACTGCATTACAGGAAATAACATTCACTAGAATCATAATTCTACAGAGACACAAAACAGAGAGAATGAATTATAAATAATAGACAAAAATCAAATCAGAAAGGTATTCGTGGAGGATTTGAACCAGGAACACATGCATATTTTGAAAAGTCTGTGATACCTTCTTCTCTTAAAATATCTTCATCAATCAAAGCTTTCCCAGTTCTTTCAGAGGGTTTTTTTGATATTATTGCAACAACGGCATCTGATAGAATATCCGGTTTTCTCCACATACTCGGATCACCGAGCTGAAAATTTATAGTCGCTTGGCTTTCTATGGCTGTAGCTGGCCAGAGAGAATTGACCGCTATGTTGTAATCAATAACCTCCTGAGCCAATCCCATAGAGAGCATGGTCATTCCAAACTTAGATATCAGATATCCCACCTTTCCCGGAAGAACTGACAGGTTTATAGGTGGAGACATATTTATTATGTGTCCCCATCTCTGCTTCATCATATATGGTAGGACATAGTAGCATGCGATAAACGCAGCTCTTACATTAACCTGCATAACAAGATCAAACCTTTTTGGAGGAGTATCTATAACAGGTTGCCACCACAATGCTCCTGCATTATTAATCAGGACATGGACTGTTCCAAAAGCTTCAACAGTTTTTTCCACCATTTGCTTTATATCTTCTTCGCTTCTGACATCTGTCTTAACTGCGATAGCCTGACCTCCCAATTTCTTTATCTCCTCAACAGTATCATATATTGAACCCGGTAGTTTCTCAGTTCCTTGCTCACTTTTTGCAGCAACACAAACCTTCATCCCAATCTTTGCAAGATCTATGGCTATCTTTTTACCTATCCCACGAGAAGCACCCGTTATTATAGCTACCTTCCCTTCAAGTTTCTCTCTCATAAGGAGAAATTTTCAGAAACTCAAAAATATTTATGCGTTTTACCGTTTTTGCCCGAACAAATGTTAGACCTCAAAAAAATTTATCTTCCCTTCATAAAAAGATCTACCAACTATAGCTCCCCAAAAGTTAAGGTCTTTGATAAACATTATATCCTCTTTTGAACTTATTCCACCTGAAGCTATCTTTATTTTCTCACTGCCAAAATCAAATTGTGCTATCTTCTTGAAATGATCACGTGGAATTCCCATACCAGTTCCATCACGGAATACAGATGTGAAAAGATAACCCTTGAATTTCTTGTCGTAAAGCCAGTCAAGTTCAAATATACTCTGAAACCTTTGTGTCCATCCCCTGCTTGCCACCCTGAAGTCTTCGTCAAAATCAAGAGAAACTATAACTTTCTCTGGGAAATATTCCAAGAGCTTCTCAAAATCTTGCCTGTTTTCAAATATCATAGTAGATACGACTACCGCCCATGCACCAGTTTTTATGTAAAACTCCGCTGTTTTAAAATCTCTTATACCACCTCCAACCGTAGCACTAATTCCAAGATCAAGTATATTTGATATAATTTCCGCTTGTGAAACCAAACCAAATACAGCATCAAGATCTACAATGTGAATGAATTTCGCCCCACGATCAACCCATCTTCTAGCAACTTCTACAGGATTATCGATAGATATTATCACATCATCTGGATTACCACGAAGTATCCTCACAACCCTACCCTGCTTTATATCTACAGATGGTATTACAAACACATTGTATAAATTTCTACATCTTCCAAAAATCATGCTTTCTGTGGAATATTCAAAATTAGAAACATTTCTTGAACCTTCCTCCAAGAGTTCATTTTGAGTTTTTTCATATACCTGATTCCCTTTGAAGCCGCAGGGATAACATATGGAAGAAATTTTTCATTTCTCTTCTGTTTGAAAATATACATAAATCTTCCCGCTGCTTTGAGAGTCCTTTGAACAGCTGTCATATTGTAAAGATCTTCAAAATCTTCTGTCAAAATCTTCTCCCCAGCAAGCTCCTTGTATCTTTCTACTAAAATTTTCTCAGTACTTTCATCTATATCTACATAAGCATCAGCAGTGAGGGAAACCAAATCATAAGTGTATGGCGCAAGCAGAGCATCCTGAAAATCAAGAATACCAACCATATAGTTCTCAAGACACATAAGGTTTTTAGAATGAAAATCCCTGTGAGTAAAGACATATCTTGTTTTACTCAATGCTTTTGATATCTCAGTGAATTCTTTTTGCATTTCCTTATCCTCCTCAAGGCGAAAACCCATGAAATACTCTGTAAAATGATTGAATTCCCACAGAAACATTCTTTCCGAAAAAGAAAGTTCAAAAGCGTAACATTTTCTATCTTCTTCAGAAGTTTGCATCTTGACCAATTCACTTATTGCACTATAATAAAATGGAAGAGCTTTCTCAAGTCCGTTCTGCTTGACAAAAACATCAAGTGGCACACTCCCAAAATCCTCAAGAATAAGAACCTCCTTGCCGTCAATGTATATCTCAGGAACTTTCACACCATTTTTCCTCAAGAATCTCCCTATATTTACAAAAGGAAGCTCCTCAAAATTTATCTGTTTTTCCATTATCTCCTCGAAAATTATTTTTCTGTCTAACTCCCCTATAACCATAGCTATTTTGCTTGAATCTGGGAAAAACAACCTGAAATATCTTCTCGTTGAAGCATCTGGAGTAAGTGGTTCTATTTTCAGAGGATTCAATCCTTTATTTTCAAGGAAATTCTTGAGCTTTGAAAAGTAAATATCTTCAGAATTTAACATATGTTATATTTTACCATTCCTACAGGAAAAAAATCTTCCAATCCAAAATGATGGTTTTTATGCGATGGAGAACCATCACTTGGAGTTTCTTATACTCAAGTTCCCAGAAAATCTCCGAAAAAGATCAAGAATATCAGAATCTGAAATTGAATCATCATTATTTCTTTTTATAAACCTACAGAAATAACAATCAACAACATCCAGAATAGCAACTCGTAGGCGGATAAACTTTTGTTCCGCGGTTGGGATCATCTTCAAGGAGATTTCTGAAACAATTTGCTCAACAAACTTACCGAGTTTATCAGGTTCCATCTTAGTCTCCACAAATAGACCTATTCTTACAATCTTTCTTGAGGGAGGTTCTGATGCGAGATAAAATTCCGGATGCAAGTTTAAGGTCTAAAAAAAGAGAAAATCTTTTTTGCAACTTTACGAGCAACCTTTTCAGAAATTCTTGGGTGTATTGGTATTGATATAGATTTTCTATAAACCATTTCTGTATTAGGAAGTTTTTTGTGCCTCGCCAGATCAAGGTGGAGCGGATAGAAAATTGATTTGTTTGCACCAATACCATGAGACCTGAGATACTTGAGAAACTTTTCTTGTTTACCTTTTTGTAAAATCACAGGAAATCTGAAGAATATATTGTTTTTCCTCGGTGGAAGCTTTAAAAAACCCTTCCTCTCAAGTTCTTCAAGCTCATCAAAATACACTTGCGCTATCTTTTTTCTCATTGATAATATTTCTTTGAGTTTTTTGATCTGAACTATACCAACAGCTGCAGCTATATCCGTCATTTTGAAATTGAATCTTAATCCAACTTCACTATATCTCTTTTTATCATAATCAATAAAATCCCTTATCTCATCAATCAAATTTCTTTCATCTGAAAAAACAGCTCCACCCTCTCCTGCAGTAGTTATAACCTTAGTAGCATAGAAAGAACAAACAGAAGCTAATCCTGAACTACCGACAGGTTTTCCATCTACCACACCTCCAAAAGACTGTGCAATGTCTTCTAAAACAGGAACTCCAAGATGTAGAAATTCACCTATGTTCTGACATATTCCAAAATTATGGACGAAAATAACGCATAAGGTTTTCTTTGTTATCTTTTTTTTGACATCACTTATATCAAGTGAAAAGGTTTCAGGAGATATATCTGCAAAAACTGGCTTAAATCCGCACATCAGAACAGCATTAGACAAAGCAAAACATGTAAATGAAGGAATTATAACCTCGCTTTTTCTCCTTAGTTCAGGAAAAACTTCTGGTAGCTTTTTGAGCACCAAAAACAAACCTGCAGAACCAGAACTTACAGCACAACTGTAACTTACACCAACCACTCTCGAAGATATCGCCTCAAACTCTGAAACAATCTTTCCTGTAGAAAGTATTCTTCCTTTGAGAAACTTTGAAACAAATTTCACCTCTCTATCATCCAAATACGGACTTGAATGTTCTATCATAAATGAAAAATTTAGAAAACTAAAAAATTTTCAAAAATCAACGAAACATAACATAAAATCAGCTCCCATAAAAGATCAGTAAAACAATAATTGAAAAAACAACATATATCGTCGTAAGAACGTCTGGTGAAATTAATATAAATTAACTACATCATAAAACAGAAAAAGAACAAATAAGATAATGAAACACTGTGTATTATAACAAGTAGAAGCAAAACATAGTAATATTTTTTCCACAAAAATAAACCTCCTTAGAGACAAAACAAATGAAAAACTACTACGATGCGAATTTTTTCAAGATCCCCTATTTTAAGTTAGAAAGGATGAGAAAGAAGAAACAAACTACCCAAAGTGTAATGAGGCGATGTAAAGCAGGAAAACTGAGGAAAACATGCTTTTGTGAAAATTCTTGTTGGAATCACATGTGAGATAGTGTCTTCATATAAGTGGGCAAAATCCTATCTTTTCTTTTACATACATTATAATTCATCTTAGAGATGAAATGAGAAAAACCTGAAGTTTAAAACAAAAATATCAGAAAATTTTATCCTGCTAAATTACTGCAGTAATATTACTAAAAGTCATGCAAAAAATAACAAAAATAGGTTTCTTTATAATTTTAGCAGCGCTGATAAGCTGCACTAAAGATAGCACTACAGAAATCACAAGCTCAACAACCTCAGGAACAACAACTCTCAAAAAAGATTTCTCATCTGCTGAAGATGCTTCCCTGAGAGTCGGAGGAATGACAAGTTCTATAATTACTTCAAGAATGGTTACTGGAAGAATAGTTACTTCAAGAATGGCAGATATAGGAAATATGCCATCTGCAGCTCCGACGATATCATCTTTAGACAACACAATCCAGAATTTGATACTATCCAAAATGAAATCTAAAGTAATGAAAAAAATCATCAGATTCAAAGCAAAAGAGGAAATTAATATGGACCCATGTGCTGGAGTCTTTTCATCCTTTGCCAACTGCGAGAAAATTAAGCCAGAATGTGCTCTTGGAGGAAGAGCAGATGTTATAGATTGCAAGACTGGACAAAACCGAATTGAAGCAAAAATCAAAGCTGAAAACTGCAAAGAAAGTGCTGAAGAAAACATAGACATTTTATCCACAGGCACTGGGACAATATATGTTGAATGCTCATATAGTGATCAAGATTTTGAACTCAAAATGGGAGCAAAATTAGAAGAGACAACAGTTACATTCTATAAAGGTGGTAATCCTATATACAAAGTTGAATTTTCTCCATCTATTAGCTATGTGCTAACATTAAGTCCAAGGTATAGCACATCTGCACCAAGAATAGATGAGAAAACTTCATTTGAAAAATTGATATCCCTGAATGTTGATGGAAATGTAAAAGAAACCTACCAGACGAAAAACTTAGAACAATCTATGTCTTTCAAAGAATTTAAATTATCTTTTTCAATGAAACAAGAAACTGAAATACCACAATACAACACCCCAAGAATTTACTCAGAACATGAGCACCACGACAATCCGTCGGATAATCCCGGAGACTCAGGCGGTGATTCAAACTTTCCAATAGATTCAACAAACTTTGTAATAACAGATTTTGATTTCTCAATTTCCGGTAGATATACGGTATCTACTAAACCATCTTGGTGTGGGGATGGTGAGTATGTTGTCCTGACAAACAAACCCCTTAAGATTAAAGCAGAATCATCTTGTCCATATTCGGGAGAGCTTCAAGTAAATAACGCTATAGTTCAATTTACTGGTAGCGACAAAGTCAAAATCATACTTGGGAACAGTTCAAAAGAATACACCTGTCAGGAACTTGCAAGTTCATGCCCATACGATTTGGAAAATCCTCTTTCTTTACTCCCTATACTCCAATGATGCTGAAAAACATAGTGTTCAAAACATAATCATACAAATGAATTAACTTCCAAAAACCTTTTCAGGTTGTTCCTAAAGAGTCTGTCAAATTCTACTTGATGGGATTCACCTTGCCACCAGAACCAATCACTTCCCTCTGCAACAAGGAGATTTTTCTTATCTCTTGCGTCAGCTACAGATTTTCTAACTTTTATCAATTCATTCCAGAATTTATTCTTTTCAGGATGCCCTATCCACTTTAGGAAATTACCATATATCCAGCTTCCAGCTTTCAGGTAAGAGATTTCAGAAGATGAAGGTACATCATCTCGCTCAAGGACTTCCTGTAGGGACAAGGTTTCAATCCAACTTTTATTTCTTTCAAGCTCAACATAAAGGTTCTCAATGAAATCCTGACCGTTATTCGGGTAATACTCCCAACAATTCTCACCATCAAGTATGACAGAAACGAGAGGGCTTTTTTCCGAAAACTCATAAATTTTTCTCAATCTACCTATAAAATCGGAAACAGCCTCTTTTGAATTTAGATGCTGATAAGAGAATCCGATAAGGTCGCTTAGCTCTTTATCTCTGAATATTATAACCGTTTTATCCAGTTTATATTTTTTGTATATGAGGGTCTTCTGTCTTGAACCGATGGAATTAAAAAGCACATCTTCATCTGTTCCAATAAGTCCGAATCCAAATTTTGAAATCAGTTCTATTGCTTCCATGCTAACCCCACCTTCAGAGGGCCACATAAATGTAGGTCTCTGACCAAATATAGTTTTATATTTTTCCACTGCCAAAATGATATGTTCTTTTGCATCATCTTTGAGAGAAAAATCTTCAGAAGGTAGAGGAATATCTGGGACGGCCTCTCTGGCAGAATTAAAATCTATAAGCAAAGGTATCAAAGGATGGTAGTATGGGGAAACAGAAATATCTCCTTTTTTTTCTTCCTTTATCTTTACATACTCCTGAATCACTTTCTGTATTATCTTCCTTGCTTGTTTTATTATGTCTCTTATATCTTTTTCATCAACCAATACCCTTTCAGCCTTGTCTTTTAACTTTGCTATCTCTCCGTGATATTCTGGAAACCATGAGAGAAAATACAGAGATGATATCTTTATAATTGGTCTTGAAGTATGGCCAGTTGATTCTATTTCCTTTTTTATCTCTTCAAGTCCCCTTATCCTCGTTGAGAGCTGATAAGGCATAGTTCTTATGAGATTTTCCCAAAATAACTTATCTGAAGGCGGAAGCAATTTTTTAAGTAAAGCACAATTGACATCTTCTTTCTGATAATCTTGAATCTGATCTATAAGAACGGGGGTTAGATTGAAATTCACCTTTATGTCATACATTCTTGATTTTTTTGGCATGTTGTAGTAGTCTTTAATTGCGTGCAAGAGTGTCCAAGGTAATATATATTCTTCCGAGAATGGGTCTTTATATAAGGGCTGGTGCATATGCCACCATAGCACTAAAAACAATCTCTTTTTCATATCTTATGTGATTTTATTTTCTTGATCCCTGAATTTCTATAATTTAGGGATATTTTGCAGAATTACGATTATATTATTATCTGTGGTATTGTGGAGATATACTATTTTTCTTTTAGGTTTGATTATCTACATATCTTCATGTGCTAAAAAGGTTCCGGAACAAGGTCCGATCACAGAGGAGAAAAAAGAAAAGATCTTAAAGGAAAAGATGGAGTTTATCAAAAAAGCGGAGAAACTAAAGTTTGAAGAAGCGAAAACGAACCTTGTTCCAGATCCATATATAATGTTCGGACTTGCACTGAACAAAGAGAATGCGGGAGATTTAGAAGAAGCTTCAAAATTTTATTCCTATGCTATAGAACTCAAGCCGAACATGTCCGATGCTTGGGTAAACTTAGCGGAAGTCAAATGGAAGATGGGATACAAAGAAGACAGGGTTAAAATCCTTGAAGAAGCTCTAAAAATAATCACAGATGATCCAAAAATCTGGGGAGCATTAGCAATAGCATATTCAGACTTGGGAGAAAACAAAAAGGCAGAAGAAGTTCTAAAAAGAGCAATAAGCCTAATAGGAATGAAAAAGGAGGTTGCTCAATCATTAGGTTATGTCTTTTTTAGATCAAAAAGATATAGTTTGGCCATATTCGTATTTTCGGAACTTCTCTCAAAGTATCCAGATGATGCCAACATATACTTCATTATGGGAGATATATACATGCAAATAAAAAACTATATGAAAGCGAAATATTACTTTGAAAGAGGTCTGAATATAAGGCAAGACAAACTTATTCTGAACAAACTTGGATTATGCTATTTTGAGATTGGCGCAATAGATGATGCAAAGGAAGCTTTTGAGAAAGCTATAGCTATAGACAAAAATTTCTGGCCTGCATATCTGAATCTTGGAATAATATTTAAAAGAAAAAGTGATTTTGAAAATTCAGAAAAAATGTATATTAAAGCGCTTGAAATAAAAAAAGATGAGCCTGACATAATATACAATCTTGCGAATCTTTACGAAACTTACGCATCTTACACAAGAATGACACCTCAAAAAGCACTGGAGAACATAGAAAAAGCAAAACAATACCTTACTATGTATGTTCAATATGTAGAAAGTGAACAAGATAAGCAAAACATTCAAAAAAGGATAGAGAAGCTTGAGAAATCAGAAGCTGATATAAAAAGGCAACTTGAGAAAGAAATGAAGAAACTTGAAAAGCAACAGAGCAAATAAAGGGTATTAAATTTTCCCTATGGAGGAATCTCTTATGGCTAAGGTCAAAAAAAAATTATATCTTTTATATCCGAGTAATCTTGTTAATAAACCTGTAATATGGGAATTCATTAAAAATTTTGATGTTGTAGTGAATATAAAGAGTGCATCTATGAAGGGTGAGGTAGGACTTGTAGCAGTAGAAATAGAAGGTGAAGAAAAGTATGTAGAAGAAGGTGAAAAATGGCTTGCCCAAAAGGGGATAAAGGTAGATAGAATTGAACAGGACATATTAGAACCTTGATAAATCTTTATAAAGAAAAAAAACTTTATACATTGTTTTTGATTTTCATGATATCAGGCAACAACAGAATATCCCCCATCAACAACAATTGTTTGCCCTTGAATCATATCTGAAAGTTCGGAGGAGAGAAACAAAACAACCTTTGCAACATCTTCAGGTGAGACGAGTTTTCCAAGTGGCGTTCTTCTCCGAGATTCGGATATGAGTTCATCTTTGTTTGGAAAGAATTTCAGAGCATCGGTTTCCACGACTCCAGCTTCAACTATATTGACATTTATCTTTTTGGGAGATAACTCAAGCGCAAGATGTCTCAATGCGGACTCAAAAGCTCCTTTTGATGCACCAACAAAACTGTAGTATGGAATAGCTCTAACAGCTCCAAGACTTGATATGCCTACAATCTTACTTCCTTCCCCTAAAAGTGGTAAAAGTTCCTTAACAAGGTTTAACTGCCCGAAAACATTTATTTCAAATGTCCATCTGAAGTGCTTTATATCCATTTCCCAAAACCTTCTCAAAACTCCGCTGGCAGCATTCAGTATAATTATATCAACCTTACCGAAATTTTCTTCAACTGTCTTTCTTATAATCTCCGATGTCTGAGGTTCAGCTATATTCCCTTTAACGAGCTCGCATCTCCTTCCTAAAGACTCAATTTCCCTTTTAGTATCATCAGCAGCTCCAACATTTCTCAAAAAATTTATAACCACATCAGCTCCAGCTCGAGCAAGGGTCAAAGATATGGCTCTCCCTATACCTCTGCCACCACCAGTTATAACAGCAGTTTTACCAGATAGATCTATCTCCATAGCAAAAAGTTTAGACATAAGGAAAAACTTTCGCCATTTTCAACCCGCAATTGTTTTGCCACTTATTATGTAATTACAGACATAATCTTTAATTTTTCCATTGAAGTCCCTGAGATTCTCTATTTTGTATCCCGTAGACTGGAGTTTTGATATCTCAGCTTGCGTAAAGTTCTGATACTGCTTCTTTATGTTATCTGGGGGATCAAAGTATTGTATTTTGACCTCAAGATTAAGAGAAGAAAAAACAGCTTTAACCAATTCATTAAAAGATCTTGCTTCACCAGTGCCAACGTTGAATATGCCAGTAAGCCCTTTTTGAGAAAGATAAAAAGTTATATCAACAGCATCCTTAACATATATGAAATCTCTCTTCTGTTCCCCATCTGGTATCTCCGGCACAAAAGATTTAAACAATTTAACAAATCCTTTTTCCTTTATCTGATCATATGCTTTCAGAACAAAACTTCTCATTTCACCCTTGTGATATTCTCCGGGACCAAAGACATTGAAGAATTTCAATCCAAGAGCATGTTTTAGGTATCCGTTCCTATAAAGCCAAAGGTCAAAAAGGTGTTTTGACATGGCATATGGATTAAGCGGCCTTAGCTTTTCCAGAATTTCTTCATTATCCTTGAATCCAAATTCTCCACTGCCATAGGTTGCAGCAGATGAAGCATAAACGAATTTAGCTTTCTTCTCCATACTGAGCAAAAATAATCTCTTTGAAAACTCATAATTTTCCAAAAGAATAATACCAAAGTTGTCTTCCGTTGTTGATGTTTTTGCACCAAAGTGAAATATAAAATCTATTTTCTCAAAACCTGAAAGAACGTCAAAAATTCTACTTTTGTCTATGACATCTTTGAACTTCAAACCTAAAAGGTTTTTCCATTTTGTCTGGGTGTTTGAACCTACAAAAGAATCAAATATTAATATATTGTCTATTCCTTCGTTGTTCAATTTATATACCAGATTACTCCCTATGAAACCTGCTCCTCCCGTAACCACAACCATTTTTTATCCTCCTTACCATACTTAATAATTGAAAACCTCGCATTTATCTTTTCTCCGAGAAGCTCAAACCTTATCTTCTTTTTGGATAAATTAACTTCTAACCATTTTACAACACCTTTATCATATATTCTGACCTCACCTGCTCCATATATTTTCTCTGGAATTATACCTTCAAAAGAGTTGTATTCTACAGGATGAGGTTCTGTTTCTATTAAAAGTAGCCTTTCCCCTTTTTCAGGGAACTTGGCTTTTGGCACAGCAAAGCTCCACATAACTGTATCTCTTCTGCTCACAGCTATTCCGATTTTCTTATAGGACAAAATATCCATCTGCTCGAAGTCATTTTCCTCCGCTGGAACTTCGAGACGAAGATCCCAGTGGAACTTTCTTGATTTATGAGCGTGTATCACAAATTGCCCAGATGAATTTTCATAAGGCAATCTCATATAAAAATTTTTAAATAAATTTACGGCTTTGAAAAACTATTTTAAAATAAAAATCTCCTTATCAATAGATATGAGATTATAAATTCTGAAACTGAAAGGTTATAATCTAAGGATTAATCTGTTAAAATCCTTTGATCATGTTTAGTTCAGAAGTAATAACTTTAGAAAATAGAATCAAAATGCATCAATGCTATAGATATCAAGGAAATGTAGTATTTAGAAAAATAATTCTGAAAAAGTGAAACCAAAAGCACTTGTAGATTATATATATAGAAACTGATATGGATAAGAGAAGACCTATAGGGATAGATTTGGGGACAACAAATTCAGTCATAGCAACAATGGAAGGCTCCGATGTTAAAGTAATTCCGTCAGCGGAAGGTCCGACTACCGTTCCATCTGTTGTTGGATGGACGAAAGAAAATGAAGTTATAGTTGGAATTCCGGCTAAAAGACAAGCAATAGTTAATCCTGAAAACACAGTTTATTCAATAAAGCGTTTTATGGGAAGAAGCTATGATGAATCAATTGATGAAGCTAAAAGGGTGCCATATAAAGTTGTGAGAGGTCCAAACAACGATGCGCGTGTTTATATTCCTGCAGTACAGAAAGAATTTTCTCCCCCAGAAATATCATCTTTTATTTTGAGGAAGCTTGTCAAAGATGCAGAAGCATTTTTAGGAGAGAAGATAAGAGATGTTGTAATAACCGTCCCGGCTTACTTCAATGACGCTCAAAGGCAGGCAACCAAAGATGCTGGAACAATAGCGGGATTGAATGTCCTGCGAATTCTAAATGAACCAACCGCTGCAGCCCTGGCGTATGGATTTGAGAAAAAGAAAAAGGCACGCATTGCGGTTTATGATCTTGGGGGTGGAACTTTTGATATCTCAGTTCTTGAAGTCGGTGATGAAATTATAGAAGTAAAATCAACCGGAGGAGATACACATCTTGGAGGAGATGATTTTGATATTGAAATAATGAAGTGGCTTATTGAAGAATTCAAAAAAGAAACAGGTATAGACCTTTCAAAAGATAAAATGGCTTTGCAAAGACTCAAAGAAGCATCAGAAACTGCTAAAAAGGAGCTATCTTCAAAACTTGAGACAGAAATAAACCTTCCGTTCATATCTGCAGATGCAACAGGTCCCAAGCACCTTGTGAGGAAACTAACAAGATCACAGTTTGAAAGAATGATAGAAAAATACATAACAAGAACACTTGAGCTCGTAGAAAAAACCGTCAGAGATGGGGGTTTCAAGCTGAAAGAAATAGATGAAATAATACTCGTTGGTGGTTCTACCAGAATCCCAAAAGTGCAAGAAGAACTGAGGAATCTCATAGGTAAAGAACCAGCAAGGGGCATAAATCCTGACGAAGTAGTGGCAGTTGGTGCAGCTATTCAGGCAGGTATAGTAACTGGAACTGCAAAAGATATATTACTACTTGATGTTATACCTATATCACTTGGTGTAGAAACTTACGGTGGAGTATTCACAAAAATCGTAGAGAGAAATACAACGATTCCGATTAAAAAATCAGAAATATTCACCACAGCAGAAGATAACCAGACAGTGGTTGAAGTGCATGTGCTACAGGGAGAAAGACCCATGGCAAGAGATAACAGATCACTTGGGAGATTTTATCTTGAAGGGATACCTCCAGCTCCAAGAGGAGTACCAAAGATAGAAGTGACATTTGACATTGATGTGAATGGTATTCTCACAGTTTATGCAAAGGAACTCTCAACATCAAAACAAGCATCAATAAGAATTGAAGGTTCAACAAACCTGAAAAAGGAAGAGATAGAAAGGATGACAGAAGAAGCAAAAAGATATGAAGAAGAAGACAAAAGAAAACTAGAACTGGCTCAAGAAAAGAACAAATTAGATTCTCTGTGCTATCAACTTGAGAAAACTCTTAAGGAATTCAGAGAAAAAATACCAGCAGATGTGGTATCGGAAGCAGAAAGGGTTATCCAAAAAAGCCGCGAGGTATTCAAGAACTCAAATGATATAAACGAAGTCAGAACATCATTAAAAGATGTTGAATCCGTAATGTCTAAAGTCTCGTCCTCTATATACTCACAACAGGTTGGAACACATGGCAGCAGAAGTGATGGAGGCGGAGAAACAAAGGATACAGAATGGAGACGATAAAAATATTTCTGATTTTAGCATTTAGAGAATCTTAGATTTTAAAAAGATGTAAGAAAGCCCCCATCGTCTAGCCTGGTCTAGGACATCGGTCTTTCAAGCCGGTAACGCGGGTTCAAATCCCGCTGGGGGCGCAAACTACAAAATGAACAATTTCCTCCAAAAGGCAGCAAAATATATAGAAAAGAAAACCAAAATAAAAACCTATCCGAAAGTCATAGAGGATATAATATCTGCTGCCAAAACAACAGGAAATTTCTGGCAGATTGTTCGCATCTCCCAAAGACCCATACCAGTAGTAGCAGAAACCCTAAAACTACTTGGGAAAGAAAAATTCGTTGAACTGTCTAATAACGAGGTCAAAGTTATAGATGAGAACATTGAAAAATTAAATAAAATTTCCCCATATCGTTCCGAAATCATATGTGCTGAGTGTGATGGAACAGGCATAAATCTCAAATCTATTGGGATATACGATGATTTCTTGGAGATAAGAAAGAAAGCTCCAAAACCAATACAGGAATATGATCAAGGAAACATAACAGCAGAAAGCACTGTAAGAAGGGTAGCTCTAATGCGCGCAAGAGGAGATATAACGGGAAAAAAAATAATAGTCCTTGGAGATGATGACTTGGTTGGAATAGCTCTCGGACTCACGAAACTCCCAGAAAGTGTTCTTGTTCTTGATATAGATAAGAGACTGATAGAATTCACAAATAGCATAGCAAAAGAAAAAGGAATACCAGTAAAAGCTGAAGTCTTTGACCTTAGAAATCCACTACCTAAGGAAATTAAGGCAAAGTTTGATACATTTGTAACAGACCCTCCAGAAGCTAAAAAACCATTCATAATATTTATACAAAAGGGGATATGGTCACTTAAAGGAGAAGGCTCTACAGGATACATAGGAATGACCTTAATAGACTCCTCAGTTCCAAAATGGGCAGAATTACAAAACATAATAATAAAATCCGGAGGGGCAATAACAGATATAATCAGAGACTTCAACAAATACGATATATGGGACTACCATCAAAAAACATTGGCCTGGAAATTAGCACCAGTTAAAAGCCCATTAGATTCAATATGGTATACATCTGCAATGGTGAGGATAGAAATCGTAAAAAAAACTAAAGTTCAAAACAAAAAGCTCAAACTAAAAGATATGTACATAGATAATGAAAGCACAACAACTTAGTTCTCCTATTCCTTATAGGATGTAATCTTTGGAAATATTTTATCATACAACCAAATAAAAAAATTTATCCCTGTCTTATCGTGAAGAACCCTAAAATTTAGAAAATCTAATGCTTTGTTGCAAACATAGTTAAACACGTTGATTATTGGGAAATAGATGGAAAATTTTAAATCTTTTGCATATTAGACTTTATAAGCTCATCAAGAACTCTCTATTAGTAAATTTCAAAATAACAGAAGTGAATTCGTAGTTATGTTTGCTTTCTGGGATCCCGAACATAAAACAACCTTTACTCCTCCTCTTCTGTTGTGGGTGTTATCTCATGTTCAATGTTTCATTTTTGATAAATGAACACTTTCGGTTATTCTTATAAAATTCCTAACATACTTGTATTACACTCATCACAAGACAAAAAATTATTTATGAGATACGAAACCTCTCTCAAAGAAATAATCATGGGTGTAGAGCAGGAAATACTTCCTCTTATTATCGGTCTTAATCTTAAAATCCTAGAAGTTAAAAATGTTGAATTCCCCCAGGTCAGAGAAAAAAGAGTTGATAAACTCTATATCTCCGAATACAATGGTAAAAAATTTGTCTTACATATAGAATTCCAACTCTATTATCAAAAGTTATTTCCGATAAGAATGCTGAGTTATTTTGTAGATATAAAAAATCAATTCCCTGATACCGAAATCTGGCAAATTGTTTTTACATTAGGACAAATTACAGAATCATCCATTGTTCAGAAAACTCCCGTAGGTGGAATAGAATACTCATTCAAGGTTATAGATCTATCAAAGATATCATCGGAAATATTTTTATCAAGTTCAAATCCGAACATAAATGCTTTTGGGATACTTAGTTCCGACGTAGATGTGAAAAGATTGATCCAGAAGCTTTCAAGCTACAATCTTGACGAAGATAAATTTTTGTCAATATTGTCTAAAATATATTTGCTAAGTTTTGCTGTAAAGAGGAACAAGGAGGTGTTAAAAGCAATGGAAGATTTTTCAACCATAGATATAACAAAGACAGAGCTTTTCAAAATGGGCGAAGAAAAAGGACTAAAAGAAGGGATTGAAAAAGGGATTGAAAAAGGAATTGAAAAAGGATTAAAAGAAGGAATTGAAAAAGGACTAAAAGAAGGAATTGAAAAAGGTCAGAAGGAAGGAATGCGTGAAGCGATTCTTCTTGATATGAAAATTAAATTTGGTTCAAAGGCAAAAGCTATGATTAAAAAAATCAAAGAAATAGATGATTTAGAAAAGCTAAAAAGGATAAAAAAAGCCCTGATTAAAGCAAAAAGTATAAAAGATATAGAGAGAATTTTAGAGAATTCCTCAAGGAAATAAGAATAAATTGTTCTGTTGCAATCATGGCCAAAATAATGATTCATGTATTTTACTTTTCATATCCTAACTCACTATCCTAAAGCCTGAATGCAACAAAGAAAAATCTTAAAAAAATATAGCGAGTCCATCAATGGATCTATTTGAATTCTAAAATTAAATGACAGAATCAGTTTATGTGCAGACTTACAAAAAGAAATATTTCACAAAATTGATTTCAATTAAGATCATATCCAGAGATCTATACGAGTCATAAGAATTTCAAGAAAGCTTCTTTTCCAGAGAATTTCACACCGTATTTTTTCTCGATATAAATAAGCCTGTTGTACTTTGCTATTCTTTCTGACCTTGAAAGAGAACCAGTTTTTATCTGCTTTGAATCTGTTCCAACAGAAAGGTCCGCTATAAATGTATCCTCTGTATCTCCTGACCTATGAGATACAACACAAGAATAACCGGCTTTCTTTGCCATATTTAGAACTTCAAATGTTTCCGTAAGCGTTCCTATTTGATTAACCTTCACAAGTATTGAGTTAGCTATACCATTATCTATTCCTGTTTGGAAAATCTTTGGGTTCGTGACAAAAACATCATCACCAACGAGCTGAATTCTTTTCCCAAGTAGTTGCGTTATATTTTTCCATCCTTCCAAATCACTTTCAGCCATAGGGTCTTCAATTGATATCATCGGATATTTCTCACAAAGATTTGATATGTACTCAATCATATGATAAGAATCAAGTTTCTTTCCTTCTCGTTTTAAGACATATAATTTCTCTTTTTCATCATAAAAGGAGGAAGAAGCTACATCTAATGCAAAAAAGACATGTTCTTTAAGCTTATAGCCTGACTTCTCAACAGCTTGAGTTAAAATTTGTAATGGTTCTTCATTGTTCCTAGCTGGTATAGCAAACCCCCCCTCATCACCTACACCTACAGAAATAGATTTTTCAGAGAGTATCTTTTTTATCGTATGAAATATTTCAGATGAACATCTTATAGCATCTTCAAACGAATCAAATCCGACAGGAACAATCATATACTCTTGAATATCTACATTCCAACCCGCATGCTCACCACCATTTATAACATTGCAAAGAGGAACAGGTATAGAGAACTTTTTATTTCCAAATATATTTCCAAGATACTCAAATAGCTCAACTTTCATATGTTTTGCACAAGCTTTTGCATAGGCAAGGGAGAGCCCCAGGATAGCATTTGCTCCAATATTTGATTTATTCCATGTGCCATCAAGCTCAATCATTTTTAAATCGAGAGATTTCTGATCATGAACATTCTTAAGTGCCTGAAAGAGTTTTTCCAAATTCGCCAAAGCTTTTCTAACACCCTTACCAAAATATCTTTTATCCCCGTCCCTAAGTTCCAGAGCTTCTTTCTTACCTTTTGAAGCTCCTGATGGAACTATTGCTAAACCAACGTCACCACCTTCAAGTTCAACCTCAACAGAAACAGTTGGATTTCCCCTTGAATCAAGAAATTCAAAACCCCTTACAACTTTGAGATATGGCATAAACAAAAAAGTAATACAAAAGAATAAAACCATTTAATTCACCAAAATCCTCGTAAAAGAAAAGAAACATAAAAGATACTATATTTTCGTTAAAAACTATTTTTTTATTGTAACTTTGGGAAATGATCAGGATAGTTAGAAATAAAACTAAAGGGCTCTCTTTTCTTTTATCTCTGGATTTTTTTTGAGTTTAGATATTTTATCTATCCTGTTTATCGCAGAAATGAAAGCTTTCGCTGAAGCTACGACAATATCTGTGCTAACACCTGTTCCGTTAGCTGAAATGTCACCTAACTTCAGGATAACAGATACATCACCCTGGGCATCTGTTCCCCCAGATATTGATTTGACGGAATAATCAACCAGCTCAAAATTCATACCTATTGCATTCTGAATCGCTCTATACACAGCATCAACTGGACCGTCACCTATGGCCGATGATTTCTTGGTTTGTCCATTTTCCCTTATAACGATTGTAGCAGTCGGTTCCATATCAGTTCCACCTGAAAAATTCACAGAAATAAGCTCGTATCTATCTTCTTTCTTTGTCTTGAGTATTTCATCAAATAAAATTGCCTCTATGTCTTCATCGTAAATCCTTTTTTTTCTGTCAGCCAAATCCTTTATGCGGCTATACACAGTTTTGATCTCTTCTGGAGAAAGCTCATATCCGAACTCTGCAATTTTTTTCATCAGAGCATGTCTTCCAGAATGCTTACCTATAACTATTTGAGATGAAGGGAAACCTACATCCTCTGGTTTCATTATTTCATAGGTGAGTGGATTTTTAAGAACTCCATCCTGATGAATACCTGCTTCATGAGCAAATGCATTTTGTCCGACAATGGCTTTATTAGGAGGGACAGGAACAGAGGTTATCTTTGAAAGGAGGCGAGAAGCAGGATGAAGCTCTTTTGTGTTTATTGTGGTATATACATCTTTTAAAAAATCCTTTCGTGTTTTTATAGCCATAACAACCTCCTCGAGTGCAGTATTTCCAGCGCGCTCACCGATCCCATTCAAGGCAACCTCACACTGACGTGCACCGGCGAGAACTCCAGCTAAAGTATTTGCAGTAGCAAGTCCAAGATCATTATGGCAATGAACAGAAATTATCGGTTGTCCAACTTTGTAAACTTCCTCCCTGATATATTTAACAAGATCATAGAACTCAAAAGGTAAAATATAACCAACAGTATCTGGTATGTTTATAACATCCGCACCCTTCTTCACCACCTCCTTAAAGATTGTTGCGAGAAACTCTGGATCAGACCGTGTAGCATCCTCAGCAGAAAATTCAACCTCATCTGCATATCTTTTTGCAAGCTCCACAGCAAATATGGCTTTCTCCAAAACTTCTTTTTCTGAAAGCCTTAACTTATACTTCATATGTATCTCACTGGTTGCTATGAAAACGTGTATTCTCTTTCTTCTTGCATCCTTTAACGCTTCAGCTGCTCTCTCTATGTCTTGCTTCTCGCATCTTGAAAGAGCGCATATTGTTGATTTTTGAACATGCTTTGAAATCTCTGCAACAGAACTAAAATCTCCGTCAGATGTTATAGGGAAACCAGCTTCAATTATGTCCACTCCGAGCTTCTCCAGAGCTAAGGCCATCTTGATCTTTTCCTCTACCGTCATTGAAAAGCCCGGAGCTTGCTCTCCGTCTCTTAGCGTAGTATCGAATATATAAACCTTTTCCATAATTCTCAAATACTATATTATAAATAATATAGGCAAATATGATGACAAAAACCAAAATCAAAAATACCTTCTGTTTGAAAACAAGTAGCCAAAACAAAACTGGAGGAATAAAAAGAAAATAAGGAGAAAATCTAACTTCCTTAAAAGACCTGAATTTCAAACGACTTATCTCAAGAAACGAGATAAGCAAAACAAAAAGCGTAAAGACGAGATCAAAGTATGGGAAGCTTATGTTATCTGAAATCAACATAAATGAGGATATAAAAAATGCTCCCATCGGTGAACTCAAACCTTCAAAATATTCCTTTGGTTTTTCCGAGGATGTGACATTAAATCTTGAAAGCCTTATAGCAACCGCAAGAACCAGAACAAAGGAAATTAACTTACCAAACTCAACATTCTTCAAAAAACCATTGTATATTATGGCAGCAGGAGCAACTCCAAAAGTAACAAGGTCAGCCATTGAATCAAACTCTATACCGAACTTTGATGAAATCTTCAATGCTCTTGCTACCCGACCATCTAACATGTCAAAAATAAGTCCCAAAACAACAAAATAAAAAGAATAAAGCAACTTCCCCTCAAAAGCCAAAAGAGTAGCTGAAAAACCACTTAAAAGATTCAAGGAAGTCAGAACATTAGAAATATTCCTCAAACCTGACATAAGATTAAAATTAATACTTCTTGTCGTTAATTTGAAAATTCTGCCGATTATAGAAAACAGAACTAATTACAAGTTTGTTTATAACAACAAAGAAAAATGAAACATCAACAAGATTTATCACATAGCATATGCCAAATGCTTTTTCTTATATTCATAAAACCTTCTGGCGCAGGAACTGGAATTCTCCCAACAGATGGGAAAACTCTGTTTGAAAGAAAAGCACAATAAAGCTCACGAGAAAAATCAATCCAAAATCCACAACCTGTAAATCCAAGATGACCAAAGAGTATTTTCTGATTCCAGATAAATGAATCAAATCCAAGATAGAATCTTTCTCCTTTCTTTATCTCATTTATACCTTCTTTAAGAAAAAGTTCTCTGTAACTTTGAATAATATACCTCATCGCTTCAGCCAAACCTTCAAGATTACAGAACAAACCAGCATGAAGAGAAACTGAAAGCATATAATATGCATTCTCATCATGAACCCTTCTTGTATAATATGTAGGAACTATGTTTATCTTATCATCTGACTCGGTAAGATAAAACAAGCCGTTAAAAGAAAAATTCTGTTTAAAGAGGATATCAACTCTTACTCCGCTCATTTTCTCCAAATAATATGTCAGAACAATAAAGCCAATATCACTGTATTCGCTCTTCTTTTCAAGGGGTAAGTTCCAAGCCTCTTCCATAATAATCTTACGGGTTTCAACACTCGGATAACCTATGTGCTCCACAATACTGAACAGAGGAAAGTGAGAAGGGAAACAAGCCTTGTGTCTTAAAATATCAAGAACCTTAATATTACTCTTAGATGTGGAATCAAATCTTGGTTTATTCAGAACAGATGATATTCTATCCTCAAGTATACCTAATTTCAGGATCAAATTACTTCCAACAATAGGTTTAGTTATAGAAGCAACATCAAAGAAAGAACCGAATTCACATTCCATATAATCCACATAAAAATTCTCAAAGTTCCCAAGACATATACCACAGGATGGATAATATTTCCTCAAACCCTCTGATGCTATTTTCTGCATCTCCATAAAAACATTTTTTAGCGGATCCATAAGAATTAAGTGTGAGAACTTAGAAAAAATTCTTCAACAACCTTCCTATCTGAAAAAGGAAAAACTTTATTCCCTATGATCTGGTAAGATTCATGACCTTTTCCAGCTATAAGAACAACATCGTTTTTCCCAGAAACTTCAAGAGCTTTAAAAATAGCTTTCTTTCTATCAAGTTCAACAAAAATCTTCTTATCATCTGGATTACCTCCGTTCTCACGAATACCAGATAGAATATCCTGTACTATACTTTCCGGACTCTCACTTCTGGGGTTATCCGAAGTTATAACGACCACATCAGCCATGTCATAGGCTAATTTCCCCATCTTAGGCCTTTTCTCCTTATCTCTATCTCCGCCACAGCCAAAGACAACAATAACCCTTGAGTTAAAAATATCTTTTAATCTTTGACACTCCTGAAGAGATGATTCAAGAGACTCCGGAGTATGTGCGTAATCAACAAAAACATAAGGATTCAAATTTACAACTTCCATTCTTCCCGAAGGCGGATATACGTCTTGAAAGAATTCAATTATTTGGCCAGAAGAGATTCCAAATTCGCGCAAAATTATGTAAGATGAAAGAAAATTTATCCAATTGAAAAGACCGATAAATCTTGTCTTAAAAGATAACTTCTCACCCCTCCAGCAGATCTCAAAAAAAGAATAAGCATCATCTCCCTGGAAAGAAATACTATAATCCTTCAGAGAATTATCATCAAAAGAAAGGAGTCTTTTTTTACCAAGAAGCTTATCTTCAACAATTTTTCCCCATTCATCAAGATAAACGACTGCAAGATCATTAACCTTCTCCATAAAAGCAAATTTTGCAGAAAAATAGTTATTCATTGTCTTGTGTATATCAAGATGGTCATGCCCTAAACCCAAAAACACACCGACCTGAAAATCAATGTCATCAATCCTATGTTGAACTACAGAAACAGATGTGACCTCCATAACAAAGTAGTCAAAATGGTTCATTATTGCGAATGTGTCAATTATCTCTGGAGTAGTAAGTTTCCACCACACTGAGCCTAATACTCCAGTTTTTATACCGGAAAATGTGAGAGAGGAGGAAAGTATTTTAGCAGTTGACGTCTTACCTTTTGTTCCTGTTATACCCCAAACCTTTGGTCTTTGGCCATTCCAAAAGTTCCTTGCGATCTTTCCCATACTTCTTCTTGTATCTTCAAGAAGGACAAATGTAGCATTCCACTGCCCACTGATATAACTTTCATCTTGTATAAAAAAAACTTCACATCCTTTTAGATAGAGTTCCTTTAAAAACTTATGAGCATCTTCTTTGGTTCCTTTGAGTGCTATGAAACCAAAATCTTTCTGAAATCTTCTTGAATCATAAAAAAGACCAGATATAAATCTATCCTTTCCAAAAATCTTACAATTTAAACCATTGACGACATGGGAGACTGGGACTTTCATCTCAGTGGTAGCGTCTTGATTCAGAGCGATTTCTCATACTGTCCTTTATGTTCCTTATAACTTCTTTTTCTTCTGGTGTAAGATATTTTGGGGAGACAATTTTAACCCTGAGATATAAAACTCCTCTTTTTCCATCTTTTCTTGGCATACCAAGATCTTTTAGAGTAAGCAGAATACCGGAGTCTGTTGCTTCGGGTATCCTAACTTTTATTTCAGAGTCATCTGGGAGAACAAATGGGATTTCTCCCCCAACCGTTGCAGTGAGTGTATCAACAGTAATTTCAGATATCACATCATCACCCTGAATTTTAAAATTAGGATGAGGGATTAATCTCACAATGAATTCAACATCTGATGCTCTAATCACATCTCCATCTCTTACACCTCTTGGTATTTTAACTTTTATTGTTTCATATTTTGGGTCAAATCCTCTACCACCGCATTTTGAGCATGTTTGCATTTTTCTTCCGTATCCCCTACATTCTGGACAAGTCTGGCTAAAAGAGAAGAAGCCCTTTGAGAAACCTATCATACCACGCCCGCCACATCTTTTACAAGTTTCACCTCCAACAAGACCTGTTCCCCCACACTTTTTACATTCATTTCTAGTCTCAACAACAACCTCTCGCTCAAAATCTGAACCAGAATATGCATCCTTCAATGGGATCTCCAGAAGTATCCTTGGACCTTCTTCCTCATACCTTGCTCTTTTCCTCGATTTGCGAGAACCTCCAAAACCAAATATATCTTCAAATATATCTGAAAATCCAAAAAAATCTTCCCCAAAAACTTGCTTAACAAATTCCTCAAAGTTCCCTGAATATTGTGTATAAGAAGAACTCCCACGAACTCCTTCGGCTCCATACATATCATAAAGTTTTCTCTTCTCAGGATCAGACAATACCTGGTAAGCCTCATTTATCTCCTTAAATTTTTCCTCTGCCTCCTTCTTCTTCTCTGGTGGAACCCTATCTGGATGCCATTTCTTCGCAAGTTCCCAGAAGGCTTTCTTTATTTCCTCCTGGCTTGCATTCCTCGAAACTCCCAAAATCTCATAATAATCTTTCTTACCATCATGCATATCCAAAGAATTTTTATAAATATAAAAATTTAATCAAATCTCATTAGGTTTTCAGATTTTTCAATTTCGTAGTAATAACTTTTATTGCATAATCGGAATTTTTCTGTGCTCAAGATCTGAAGCTAACTCAATAAACTCCCTAGGAACTTCCAAAGATTTATTATCAAAGTAATCAAACATAACTTGAATAGATTGAGCAAAAGCTATTACTCTTGAAGAATCTTTTCTGTTCTTGGCAATAACAATGTAATCAAATGGAAAACTTTTTCTCATGAAGAAAGGAATTCTTATACCAATCTCAAGATCATCATGGAGAAAAAGTTGATTTTTATAAACACAAGTTATCTCAGCCAAAATCACAGAGAAGACATTTGTATTTATATTCCTATTCACAGCTACATCGCGCAATCGGTTCATATACTGAACTCTAGCTGTTTCCAGAAAAGCTATCATAGAAACATTATTTATGTGCCCCATCATATCGGTATCGCAAAACCTCATCTGTATCTTTACCCAAACATTAAAATCCTGCTCCGAAAACTTAAGTATCCTTCTACCTTCAACAAGATTTAATTCCATATCAGAGAATTTTAATTTTTTCTTATCTTCAAAAGTTTCTCACCAGAAACAACACTCTTACCATCAGATACATAAACTTCATCAACAACACCATCTATAGGAGACTTCATTGTATTTATCATTTTCATTGACTCAAGGTCCAAAACAGCCTGTCCCTTCTGAACTACATCCCCCTTGCTCACATATACCTTCTTCACGGAACCAGAGAATGAAGACTTCAAAATAACAACATCCAAATCTTTCCCTTCATCTACATTTTCCGATGATAAAATTTCAATAGGCCAGAAAGAATCATTTATCTGAAAGATTATTTCATACTCAGAAGAATAAAATTTGCAAAGCTTGTATTTTCTCCCACTATCATCCTCTATAACAAAATCACCCAGAGGGTTCTTGCTGACTCTAAAAGTAAATGTTTTCCCACCATATGAAACTTCATATTCTGATTCGTTTTTTTTCAATACGCTTCCATATATTCTTTTCCCATCTTTTGTTTTCAGCCTGAGTCTCATTTCAATCTTACTTCCCTCCTACCGGAGAATTTCCAAGAAGAAAATCTCCAGGAATTTCCGTGCTTATATCCATTGACAAGAGAGGCTCTCTGAGGAGATGAAATATAAGCGGCAAGTAGTATAACATGCTCAGGCAACTGTTCGCTTTTTTGATTCTTGAACTCTTCAAGAATATCTTTCATGCTCCAGGTATTTATATTTCCTTCGACAAAATCCTTGTGTTTCAAAACAAAACTAAAAAATGGTATATTTGTTTTTATTCCTTCAATTTTTAACTCCTTAAGTGCAACAAGAAGTTTATTTATAAGGTCTTGTCTTTTTTCAGCCTTAGCAATAAGCTTGAGCAAAAGCGGGTCATAATGCGAAGGCACAGTGCAACCTGAGTAAAGCCAACCATCACATCTCACTCCAGGAATATTTGGTTCCTTATAGAAGCTTATAAATCCTCCAGATGGCATAAAATCGTTAAAAGGGTCTTCAGCATATATTCTAAGCTCCATAACATGTCCCTGAGTCTTTATATCATCCTGATCTATGTCTAATTTTTCTCCTTCGGCTATCTTTATTTGCCTCTTGACTATATCAACGCCTGTAATAAGCTCAGTAACCGGATGTTCAACCTGAACTCTGGCGTTTATCTCTATAAAATAAAAATTCCAATCTTTGTCAACTATGAATTCCACCGTTCCTGCATTGGTGTAATTTATTTTCTTCATAATAGCTACTGCAGCCTGACACATCTTCGCTCTGACATTATCAGGAAGATGGGGCGAAGGACTTTCTTCAATTACCTTCTGATTCCTTCTTTGCAAGGAACAATCTCTCTCAAAAAGATGGATATAATTACCATACTCATCAGCAAGAACCTGAACTTCAATATGTTTTGGGTTCTGGATATACTTTTCTATGTATATTCTTGGATCCCCGAATGCAGCTTTGGCTTCCTCAGAAGCCTGTTTGAAAAGATGAATGAAGTCTTCTTGCTTTAAAATTGGTCGCATACCTTTACCCCCTCCACCACCTGCGGCCTTCAACAACACAGGGAAACCTATTTTCTTCGCAACCTCAAGACCCTCCTCAGGTGATGAGACGATATCACTTCCTGGGACAACAGGTATCCCCGCCTCCTTTGCCTTTTGTCTTGCAACAGCTTTGTCCCCAGACATAAAAAGAGCATCGGGAGATGGACCTATAAACTTTATACCAGCTTCCTCACAGGCTTTTGCAAAATCTTCTCTCTCTGAAAGGAAACCATAACCAGGATGAATAGCATCAGCCCCAGACTTTTTAGCAACATCTATTATCTCCTCAATATTAAGATAATTTGAAACCTGATAACTCTCATCCGCAAGATGCCTCCAAATTCCTCCAGAATCCTGCGGAGTATAAATCGCAATAGTTTCCTTCCCTAGTTCTTTTGCCGCTCTTATAACTCTTAATGCTATTTCCGCCCTATTTGAAACAAGAATTTTCTTTATAGCTCGCCCAAATGGCATAAATTCTTGAGTTTAGAAAATATTGACAAAAATTCAATTTTTTCAATTTTTTGTAAAAATCAACTTACTAAGATCCACATTATTTTGCTCCTCAAAAATGAAATTACTCTGTGGTAAAAGTAAAACAATCTCTCTTTGAATCTTGCAAAAATGAGACTTCAACAAGTGAAAAAATGAAAAAATACCATGAGCTATTATCACTCTGAATAACAAAACGTAGAAAAAAATCAAAAAATTCCAAAACCGAAAAAATAAGAAAAGATCTATAATAATATAAAAAGTATGGAATTCAACTTTGAGGAGATATTAGAACTATGCAATATTGATATTGCTCAGGAGAAAAAGGAATATTTCAGAAAGCAAGTAGAAAAAATCATTGAGTTCTACAACACACTTTCTGAATTGAAACTGGAAGATGTAGAACCAACAACATGGAGATTTGAACAAACGCAGGAGTTTAGAGAGGATGTTCCTGAAAAATTTGCTCGGCCAGACCTTATAGTAAGCGGATTTCCAAAGTCTGTAGAAAATTTTTGTGTAGTGCCTCAAGTCATTGAATACAAGAAATAATTAAAATAAAAAAATAAATCAAAATAATCATTAGTTTTGTTGCATCTAATAAAGATTTGTTTAATTTACAAAGATCTATACGCTATCTCTACTCTATTACAAAATTCTGCTGTAAGATCATTAAAAACTCACAAGAGTTTGCAAATAGAATATTGCTTCTGTCAATACACCGGTAAGATAAAAAATCAAAACGCGCTAATCTGACAACTTTTCAGTCAAAACTTTAACCAGATGCTTGATTTTATATTATTTTTATATTGCTACAACTATCTCTATGAATGGCAACGAATTTTAAAAGAAATTTATACTATGCGTTGATAATTAAGACAAAGTATAAATCAACCGTATTGATGATTTTAAAAGATTCAATGGGGAATTGTCAAATGAAGGGAAATTGTCAACTGAACAAGGTATGGGATATCTTAAAAGGAGAATTTGAAAGAAGTAAGATGTTATGGTAAATGATTGAAAAGATTCAAGGCCACACAGCTATATGGGGTTATGGGATTCCTCCGATATAATATTACTGTTTCTTTTCTTCCTTTTTATCCTTCTTTTCTTTGTGTTCTTTCTTTTCTTTCTGTTCTTTCTTTTCTGTGTATTCTTTCTTCTCTCCAGTTTCTTGTTGCTGCTCCTGTTGTTGTTGCTGCCCATGTTGCTCCTGTTGTGCTACAACAAGAGCTGGAGAAGCAACCAAGCCTAAAATAAACATTAATGAAAGTATTTTTTTCATAGCTTTTAACACCTCCTTTCTTTAATTTTCCCCCATACAGCCGTGGACCTGAAATTTATCTTTTCTTCCACTGTTGGGTCTTTCTTGACTTTCTCCTACCATACTTCTTTCTCTCTACCTCTCTTGGATCTCTTGTAAGGAGTCCCAGTGGTTTTATAACCTTACGTAAATCTGGTTCTTCTCTAACTAAAGCTAAAGATATTCCATGGGCCACAGCCTGCGCTTGTGCAGAAATCCCACCTCCCTTGACAGTTGCAAAAACAATATATTTCCCCCATCTATCTGCAACCTCAAGTGGTCTTTGAACAACTCTACATAAAATCTCGTCCTTAAAATAGTCCCTGTAATTTATTCTATTGACATAAATCTCAAAGTTCTGAGAATTTTTTTCTTTCCTGAGAAGCCAAACCCTTGCAACTGCTCTCTTCCTCGCTCCTCTAACAGGCTTCAAGTTCGGTGGAACAGATAAATCTACCTTCTGATACCCTATCATCAGTTATTATGCATTAAACAATACACAAAGCATAAAAATTTGCACTATTTTCAAAATCTTTCGAAACTTAAAGAATTATAATATACCAAATGCTTCGCTCTCATTAATTTTTCCTTCCTTTACTTTCTTGGTAATTTCATCTGATAACAGAGAGATCCCATAATTTTTAAAAATCTTTCGTAGTTCCATCTCAACAAACTTTCCATGTCTCGCACAGTCTTTTATATCTGACTTTATGTCATCATCAAAATAAACAACCTCAAAAACTGCTTCAAGGCTACTGACCCCAAGATATTGACAAAACTGACAACCAGCTCCTAGGCAATGCTTACAAAAAACACGAATGAGCCTTTGAGATATTCCAAGAAACAAAGTTGAAAGTAGTATTTCAACAGAAGCCCCAAGATCAATCAGTCTGAGTATCCCGGAGGCAACATCCCTTGAATGAACAGTAGTTAGAACAAGATGTCCTGTCAACGCAGATTTTAAGGCTATATCTGCAGTTTCGGGGTCTCTTATTTCTCCAACAAAAATAACATCTGGATCTTGTCTTAGAACATGTCTTAAAGCTTTGGCAAATGTCAGGCCTATATCATCGTTGATTTGTATCTGGGTCACATCAGAAAGGCTGTACTCTATTGGATCCTCTATAGATATGACATTCAGAGAATCTCTATCTAATTGTTTGAGCAATGAATATATCGTCGTTGTCTTACCCTGACCAGTTGGACCTGCAACGAAAATAAAACCAGATCTCTTTTTCAAAGCGCGAACAACAAAATTTTTCTGCTCCTCAGAAAGTCCGATATTTTCCAAAGAAAAGCCAAAATCTCTTTTTAATATCCTCAGAGCTAATTTCTCTCCCTGAGCTGTAGGAATTACAGAAACCCTTATATCATAGTTTGAGAAAGAAAACCTACCGTCTTGAGGCAATCTCTTTTCAGTAATATCAAGACCAGACATGACCTTTATTCTGTTCAGAATAAGCTGGAACGATAGCGGAGAAAGCTGCATAAATCTGTGGAGTAATCCTCTTATTCTAAGTTTCACAGATCCAGGAAATATATGAATATCTGTTGCTCCCATTTTTATGGCTGAATCAATTATATGTTCAACAAGATCTTCAATTCCTCCTCTTTTTCCATCCTTGAAAACTTTTTCTAAAACCCTCTGAAGCATCAATGGAGAGCAAACCCTTGTTTCTACCCTGACAGAACCACAGAACTCCTGAATTTTCCTGAAAGACACAGAAAAAGGATTTGGAGAAGCTATAACCAACCTATTACCATTTTCATAAGATATCGGGAAAAACTTTTGTTCCAAGATAACATCCTTTGGGAATATTTGGACAAGAGATGGATCTGGCTCCACCGAATAATCAATTTTTTCAAAACCAAAAGTTCTACAGAACCAATCACAATATGAACTCTCACCGAAAAAACCATTTTCTATAAGGTATTCGGAAATATCCTTACCAGATCTTTTAATCTTTTCTACATCCTTTTGAGTTATTATGCCTCCTTCTAAAAGAGCTTCAAGAACCTGATCCATAATTTATACCCTGATACACACCCTTTCTTTCAAGGTAGTTATCTATTGCCCGTATGACTTTGAATTTGTTTCTACACCAATCAGGTGCAATAAGAAATTTATCTGGAGCCTCCCCTGTAAGTCGCGCAATCAAAACAGAATCAGAAAGATTCTCTAAAAAAACTGAAACATAATGAACATATTCAGAAAGCTCCATAGGGACATACTTTCCTTGCCTATACCATAGTTCAAGCTCTGTAAATTTAACGACATGTAACGGATGAATCTTAACAGCAAAAACACCAAGATCAGAAATAAGCCTTGCAGAATTCACATAATCTTTCTCTGTATCCCCGGGCAAACCAATAATAACATGTGAAAGAGTCCTTATTCCTCTTTTGTGTAATTTTTCTGTAGCTACAACATAATCTTCAACAGTGTGCCCTCTCTTTATAATTTCAAGAGTTTTATCATTTGAGCTTTGCAAACCAAGTTCAACAACAAGAAAAGTTCTCTTGTTCAAATCTTCAAGGAGATCTATAACATCATTTGGCAAACAATCAGGTCGTGTTCCAATAAATAATCCAACAATATCTGGATGAGCTTCAATTGCTTCTGTATAAAGCTGTCTTAACCTATCAATATCCGCATAAGTATTCGTATATGGCTGAAAATAAACTATATATTTCTTTGCTTTCTTATATTTCATGACGTTCTCTATACCTTCAAGAACTTGATCCTTTATGCTTTTCCCGCGCTCAGCGTAAATTGGAGTGAAACTTCTGATATTGCAAAATATACAACCTTTCCAACCTTTTGTTCCATCTCTGACAGGACAGGTAAATCCTCCATCAACAGACACCTTATAAACTTTCTCCCCAAAAAATCGCTTGAGAAAAGAGTGAAGAGTTCTATATCTTTTCTCGTAATAATCACTCTGAATCTCAAGCATAAATATAAATTATAGGGTTGAGGAGATGAACATAGGTTTTCCAGAATGAATCACAAATTGAAGCGAAGTGTTCATTCAGTTAGAGAAAGTTTAAGAGTTAGCTTATGAATTTGTAACAGTGAGGAAAATATAAATGAAGATAACATCAGCAAATTTCAGATGAGAAGAAACTTAGAATAGAAATAATCTTAACTCATCCCCTATTACTATTTGATTAGATTTGCCTTCATGGACCTTATCTTTTCTTCCAACATCTTTTATTTTATTTTCTCCCAATTTTTTGATTTGAAGCTTCTTTTATTCAAGCTTTGATTCACTAGACTATTTATGAATTTAGACTATGACTTGTTGCTTTATATGGAAGGAAACATCTTAACATCGCAACAGAGAAAACAAAAATCCTCCTAAAGTCTGGAATTTTATATGTAGATTCCGATAATCAAATTTTTGATGAGAATGTAACACTCAGCAACCAAACTCTTAGAATCGATTATTGATAGATTAATACTATTTCGAAATGTGGTTTTCCCCTTTAATATGCCACGCACCAAAATTTATTGATGCTATAGGTAAATTTTCAAACTGAAAACAGTATTATTTTACAAAGCACTTAACCCATACCTAAATGTGTAAAAACATAAAGTTTTATAAAAAATCTAATTACAAATAAATCTCTTTTGTTCTTAAATTAAAAAATAATGATGAAGATAGGAATAGTATCCCCATACTTTCTACCGCATTTTGGAGGAGTATCAACTCATGTATATCAGAAATATTGCTTTCTGAAAAAACTTGGATTTGATACAAAGATCATATCACCGGATTTTGGAAAATGCCAGATTATAGATGAGAAAGATCATATAAAATTGGGGAAACCTATAAAGATAATCTATAACGGTTCTTTATCTCACATAGCTTTAGCCTTTGGAGCAAAGGAAGTTTTGAAAAACGAAGCTTTTGACATAATACACATACATGAACCTTATCACCCCTTTTGCATACCTTTCATCTCAGATGAGAACAAAAAAGGATATGTATCTACATTTCATGTTTTCAAGGAAGAAGTGGAAAAGACGGTTATACTCATAGGAGACTTACTTATGAAATCTCTGAAGAACAGAATAAAAGTGTTCATCGCAGTTTCAAAAGCTGCAGCTTCTGTGATACAAAAAAGTATTGGAATACCTGAAGAAAAAATAAGAATCATACCAAACGGTATAGATTATGATTTTTTCAACAAAGCGAAACCCCTTGAGATATTTGGCAAAGATGAATTCAAAATACTTTTTGTGGGAAGGCTGGAACCTCGTAAAGGTGTAAAACACCTCATAAGAGCCTTCAGAACTGTAAAAAAAATAATACCAAAATCAAAACTGATAATAGTCGGGAAAGGCCTAAAAACTTACTATATCTCATTCCTTACAGATGAAATAGAAAAAGACGTTTTGTTCCTGGGGGAAGTTGGATACTATGAGCTTCCACGAATTTACAAGTCAGCAGATATATGCGTCTTTCCATCTACAAGGGGAGAAAGCTTTGGAATAGTTTTGATTGAAGCTATGGCTGCTGGAAAACCTGTGATAGCTGGTAATGCTGAAGGTTATGTTGAAACTTTACAGAACGGTAAATACGGAATAATTGTAAATCCTCAAGATGAAGACTCCCTGGCAAGAGCCATAGTTGAACTATATTTCAAGGAAGATCTGAGAAAGGAACTTGCTGAAAAAGGGGAAAAATATGCTCGGGAGTTTGACTGGACAAAAATCGTAAAAAAAATATTAGAAACATACAAAGAACTGATATGATTAGCTTTTCCGAACTTTTACAAAATATGAAGAGATTCAAGTTTTTTCAAATGCACTATAATAAATCTAAATAATCTATTCCTTTCTCACACCACCATTCCCGTTTTTCCCATTCTTTACCGCTTTCATAATATAAAGTGCAAACAAAATAACACTTACCGGAATTAAAGAGTTCAGAATTCCAAACACAACTTTTATATTATCTTGCGTTATAGAACCTATAATTGGGCACCCTATAACCTCGTCTCCCTTAACATAAACAATCTCACTGAACTCTGATTCATTCCCGGCTAAATCCTTAGCCTTTATTGTGAGCCTGTATATACCCTTTGGTAATGAGAACTCCAAACGGTCTGTCTCCTCCCATTTGTCAAATGTCTTACCTTCATCTCCCGACAAATCGCTAAACCCAACAAAATATGAAACCTTTACCCTTTCCGGCGGTGTCATATTGTCATATCTCCTCAAAACCAATACCTGCTTTTTATCTGAATGAAACACTCTCATCCCAAGCTTACTATCATAGTATCCATTTCCTCCTGCTATCCAAACCCCAGGTTCCAATCTATCTAAATCAAACTTTATCTTCACTATATCCTCCCAACCTCTATCTTCCTCATCTATCACAAAGAAAGAAAGTTCATTCCTACCATCTAACCAAACACCTGTATTTATTCTTATATCCCCAGAATAAGACTGTATAGGAGTTGGAACTCTCCAGAGCGTCTTCCCCCTCCTGAAAGATACCTTCCTTATACCACCATAAACAACCTGAACATAGTTCTGCACACTATCTCCAAAAAATCTCTTTGCTTCATCATAACCTATATAGCATTCCTCCCCCGCCTTACATCTCTTATCTCCAACCAAAACCTCAAAAGGTGGGAAGCCACTTGATGGTTTAGCAACACCATCCCTCAAAACAGGTGATAAAAATCCTCCACCAAAAGCATTTAAAATTGACAATAAATCCAATGACCCCAAAATTGAATAGTCTCTACATTCAACTATCGGATCTATAACTCCATTCTGGTTAAAGTCAATACATCCTACATAAATAGCTAAATAGTCCGGCATAGTTGTAACCCAGGGGTATTTTGTTTCTATCAACTGCCAGCTTGTGGTGTTTGGAAACTCATCTATGGTCACATCAGGTCCCTCAGGTCTTATATACTTTATAACCGGGTGGAGAACGTTTGTTATATCTAAAGGAAATGAAACTCGGGTTCTGAGCATAGCCTGAAGATATCCTGAAAGCACATCTCCTAAAATATCAGAAATTCCTCCTATTCTTCCGGACATAGGAACTGATGCATTCCAGTTTATCTGCCACACATAAGGTTTAACATCTATGAAAAAGTCAATGACCTGGGTTACCCTGGATGGAGGATTAGAAAGCCAACCTACTGATGGATCTTGTCTGAAGTATTCAATATCTGCTGCCAGGAACCAATCACCAATTCCCTCAAAAAGCTGAACTGGTGTTGTTCCGGGGATACCATCTTTACGGAAAAGTGCTGGATTCCCAACTCCAAGGTTATTCTGCATACACCAGAATCCCGCAGCATAATTTGGAAGGACAAAAGTGAAATCAGAAAAAGGTTGAACTGCAAATTGCGATGGGAAAGAAGGTAAAGGTGTTCCACTACCTGGGGCAGGCGGAGTTAAAAGTGACGGCCAGGCGGTTCCTGTTCTTGCACTTGCCGGAGATAACCCTGTTGGATAGAACCTTATCTCCGCTTCAGAATCTGGATCACACATGTATCTTACAGAATTGAAAAAATATGCCAGATTCTCAACAGCAGACAAATTAAATGGTAAAAATGCACTTATGTCGTTGTATTTATCAGCTCCTGATGTCAAAACTCCACCTGGATTCACAGCCAAGCACATAAGGCCAGATGAGTAGATCATCTGTGCCGCATCTGAAAGTAGATCTTGGGAAACTCCCATACCAACAAAGTATAAAAACGCAGGCGAAAATCTCATTACTATACCTGTTCCATCCGGGGGAATAAAACCATATTGCCCCATTGTCCCTGCCGCATTCTCAACTCCAACAGTTCTTAAAAACATAGTCTGCCTTGCTATCTGCGACTGCTGAGCTGGATCTGAAACCCCCGGAATTGGAGCTTTGAAATCTCTCATGTAAAAGACTATGTCGTAGTTCTGATTTGATGAACCAGTCCAGGCATTATATAGCAGAGCATACATATCAACACATATCGCTTGACCCTTCACATGGAAATGATGCCACCTGATAACTCTACAACTTCTGTCAGGTGCAACCCCAGGTTGCAATGTATCAGGACAGTTTGTAAATTGCCCTGTCTGCAATGCAGCCGCACCACAAACTGCAGAAGCATACCCCACCCTTATAAACCTATATGTTGTATTTGGACGCGGGTTCGGAATGCCTATACCCTGCGTTCCCGTATAGTTCTCTATACCAACATAGTGCGGCCGAGGATTTGTCTTTGGGGCACAGTCACAACCAGAAATACACAAACCGCAAAGATTACATCCACTCCCACCAGGTCCATCAGGATCAATCAGTATATTAGTATTTGTCCAGTTTTCAAGATTTATATCGATCGTCCCATCTGAAAAAAGAACAACCTGGAATGTGTTTTTGTTTGTGCAAGGACCTGATCCACCATATGATGGTTCTGGATTTAAAATTCCTGCAGCTCTTAATCGGCACAAAGCTCTGTTATCTGAATCACACGGACCGCAGTTCTGGCACGCCCCACCAGAACACTGATCAGCAGAACAACAATCTTCATCTGTATCAATACAATCATTATTATCATCATTCCCGCAACCGTTGTCGTTTATCGCATCAAAATCTGGGATCTTATACCAGGTTATAACTATGGCTTGGCAGTTTGCAGCAGCAGAGTCATCATCATAGTAGTTCCCATCATTATCATCATCAAAAACTCCGTCAGCGATATCCGCACTTGGGCAATCAACAGGATCGGCTGAACCATTATTATCTTTATCTATAGATCCCAAAAGAACATATCCAGCACCAAGGACTCGGAATAGACGCTGCTGTGGCTCTGGATCAAATAGACTATTATCAGCTTCACAGCCCCCTTGGCAGTTCTGGTTAGATGCGCAAGCACATTCCCACCCTCCACCTCTCCAAAAACAACATTGGTTCTGCGAGTAACATCCACCTGCTCCACCTGTAGAATGACAGCGGAGGTCGCAGCTAGTGCAGACCAAAACACATGTCCCATGACAGTGTTGAGTTCTTTGATTACAACCACATTCATCACCGTCGCATGGACCTACACGACAGTTGACATCATAACTCCCTCCTGAATCCGGAACACATCCGGGAACAGTGTAGCAAGTCCCACTACACGTACCATTTGCGTTACATGTCCCAGAACAATCTCCTCCGGCACCACAGCAAATATCACTATTGGATGTATCATAATTTTTACACCATCTATGTGATCCGCAGCCCGTGCATCCCCCGGAACAATATGTCCAACCGCAGTTTACAGATTGGCCAGAATGGCAGAACCAGGAGACACCATCTCCTGTAACACAGCTTGCCCCTTGGCAACCATCTTCACATTCTGGACATCTTCCATCACAATCTCCTCCACCACGGAGCTGTCTGTGAGCGGGATCAAGGTCTTTCCAAAGAGCAGCGATTATACCGTTTGGAGCTGCTCCATTAGGTATTGGATCCCCCGTTGGATCAGAAACAACACCACCACAGCCACCAACTCTCGGTGCTACCCAACCGTTTGAATCTATACAAAGATAGTTGTTATTCAGCTGATCGTAGAAAGGAAAATTAAAGGGTAAAGGATAGGCATAGACATAGTTATTAAAATCAATTCCGTTTTCACATATGTTTCCCTCTGTGTTTCCTGAAGGGAGATGATAATAATTTGCCTCTCCGCTCCAGCCTATTGCAACCTGCGGGTAATTGTTCCCTGTCCACGACGCTCCCGGCTGCCTTGATTGCTGTGTTCTTGGGATAAAAAGTGGAGGTAGACTGACCATATAGTACAAAAACTCATTCCCATCCCCAGAGAGATCGGCCCAAAGGGGAGCTATGTATGGATCCGGGGTGGTCGTGGAAGGTATAGGATCTGGATTAGGATCTGTGCACTCCCCCGTATTCCCCTGCGGCAAAGTTATATAACCGTTAGTTGAAATACATGCATCTATATAAGAGTTATTATAAAACAAGAAGTTAAAACCTATACCAGTTTGAGCATATCCATTATCCCAATTTGTAGGTGTAAGATTAGAAAGTGTCCAGGAGTTTATTCTTGAAGTTAGCAAAGCATTATCAGGAAAAGGAAAAGGAGAATAGTTATCTATAGAAAAAGCAGGGCGAGGGAAAAAACCAGACGTGTTTGTACCTAAAGCAATACCACGAGTCATAAATCCCGGATAGCAAGTCTTTGATAGATCCTTTGCCCTTATACCAGCATCAAAAGATATAGAACAGCCAGTCCCCGTTACAAGGACCCTATGAGGATAAGTATAACAACCTATGTCATATTCTCCAGAAAAACAACCAAGAACACCATAGTAAGGTCTTTTTGGAACACTCAATAGTCCAACATTTACAGGACCTGGATAACATTCTGAAGGATCTTCATGAGCGTGTCCAGAAGGTGGGTCTTGAGCAGAGGTAGGTCTACCACAGAATTGTGATACAGAAAATGCCCTACCTGTGACCAAAAATTCATTCAGGTCTATCGGTAAAAGTCCGTGTTTACACCCTCCGCTCCCCCCAGTATTACACTCCATACTCCCTGTTGAATAATTCCAGCAGCATTGCCACGTGGCTGACATATTAGGACAAGGGGGTAAAAGTGCCGAGCAATTACCCCCACCTGGCCCTGAACCTGGCATCGCCGAAGGTTTTTTTGGGCACAAGCTCAGATTTCTGTCTGTTATACCAGGTCCAGCTCCAGGTATAGGGCAGTTTCCGTGTAAAAATCCATCTATAGCACCTTCAATGGTAGGTCCAAGTCCTTCCAGAAGTGATTCAGCTCCAACGCAGTCTGTAAGACAGCCTAAAACAGGATGATCAACATCTGAACCAAGTATATCAAGGTCAGCGCCGGCGGCGCAAACATCAACCAGAGAACCTTGAACTAATACCTGAAGCCTCACCCGAAGCAACACACCCTCCACATAAGCTCTGAACTGTGTATCACCGTGTCCGAATGTCCAACCATCAGCACAAGATCTGGCATCAAAACAAACCTCTGAAGATGGTCTTGAATTACCAGAATCAATTGTGTTATGTCCGGGAATCATAGGAGATGGGAAAGGATCAATATTTGCAGAATCGTTCTCAGCCCAAAGAGCTATTATAGCTGTAAGATACCCAGCAGTTGGATCTGGGAAAACCTCAACAAAAGATCTGTTGTAATACATAACATATCCATCATTAACGGTATTGCATGTCCCACAAACATCTTCATAACATTGATTACCCGCAGTACTTGTGTGATCCCTAACTACAAGACACATTGTAACACCTGCCATACTTGAACATGTTCCCTGCCCAATAAGCAGTCCTTGAACAAACTGAATCAGATTTGAACTCGCAAGGTTCTCTTCTATCTGATCAGCTAACCATTGGAACAAACCATAGAATTCTCCTGAAGTTGGGTTTATGTTTTGTTCAAAACCACAGTCTCTTTCGCTTGCGTTACATCCAGGAGCACCAGTATCAACCATATCAAGTCCAAACCAAGATTGAATATCGTAAGGAGCTCCCTTTCCAAAGGCAACATTCAAAAAATGCTGATTAAAATTAGATACTGTCATGAGGTTTCCGTTCGTCAGGGCACAACCTATTCCTTCTACTGCGAGCTTTTGGGTTGGAGGTAATTCTTTTGCAAAAATGCGTGGAGCATAAAGCCAGTTTTTCTCTTTAAGATCTTTGTCTTTCATCAGGGCCAAAATTGGGAGCATCATATACTGCTTTGCAGCCTCCCTGTAGCATTCCTCCTGATCTTTTATATTCATATTTATAGGACAGATGAAACTCACAGGTTTCTTATTACCTTCATCTATAGATGAGAGCAATTTATCACTCAATCCAAATGCTAAAAGAGCTAACTTAAGATCTTCAACTATTCTTTCAACACATTTTTCAAAGGAGTCTGCCCTAACTGGACAGCCATTATCAAAATAATATTTCTGAAGTATGTTCAAAGTACGCTGGTCTAAGTTCTGTATTATATCCTGAGCTGTTATGTTTTTTATACCTTTAGCTTTCACAAGTTCATAAAACTTTGCTTGAACGCTTCTAAAAGATTCCTGAAGATGAACTTCTTCAGAGACATCTGCTTCTGCACTTATTAAATTTAGCAAAGCTAATGGAACAAATGGAGAAAAAATAACAATTGAAATGAAAAGATATGAAAAAAGCTTTCTCATAAATACCAATAAATAAAATATAATCATTGTAAAAATAAAAGATAGCAGAAATCATAAACTCTCACTAAAACTTGCAGAGCTATAACCTCTTCTTTTGAAGATCCTTGAAAGATAGATCTTGTAACACCTTGCAAAAGTTTAATTCCATCATCAGATTTTACACTTTCATGTTAAACTATAGCTGATAACTTAAAGTTAAATGCTTTGTCAAATAAATATGCACCAAAAATTATCAATTTCCTCTGGCATTGTAAGTAGAGGATAAAAATTTTTTGACACAGCAGTTAAATCAGAAATGAAAATAACAACCAAGAAAACCTAAAATAGCAATGAAATCAAGTTGAATAATCTTTGCCAAAAATCCTCAAGTTTGAAAATCGGAATGTACATCTTACGACCGTACACAAATATCAAAATAATGATCTGTTGCAAAGATACGAACTGTTACCATAGAGCCAAAAATAATTCTTCAAATTGCGCGAATTCATTTCGGATAACAATTATAGTTTAATTTTTTCAGAATTCTTTGATATATCTTGAATGAACTTATGATGGACAAAAAAATTGAAAATTGTTTAAAAATTAGAGAAAATCAATAATTCAAGACAAATGCGCATCAGCGTCATAATTCCAGCATATAATGAAGAAAAGTATATAAAATACTCTATAGATAGTTTATTGAATCAAACCATCAGGCCAGATGAAATAATTATAGTTGATGATGGGTCATCTGATAGAACGAAAGAAATATGTAGTTCTTATGGTGATCCTGTAAGAGTTTTCTCAAAGGAGCATTCGGGAGCTGGAGCATCAAGAAATTTTGGTGTCTCAAAATCAACAGGCGATATCATTGTATTTTTTGATGCAGACATGGTCGCACCTCCAGAATACATAGAAAAATTAGTATCTCCTATAATAAAAGGAGAAGTCATAGGGACAGATCATGGAGACGAGCTTGTAGCAAATCCTGAAAACATCTGGGCAAAATGCTGGAGTATTGAATTTAGAGTTCCCCCGGGAAGAAGAGTTCCAAATCCCAGAAATGGTTGGAGTAATGTATTCAGAGCTATAAGGAAAGATGCCTTCATAAAAGTTGGTGGCTTTGATGAAAAAAAAGGATACTGTGATGATAATCTTGCAGAAAAAAATGTAAAATCAAAATTCGTAGAAGATTGCCTATGCTACCACTACAATCCATCTACCCTAAAAGAAGTATTTCAATCTGCGATGTGGATAGGTAAAGGTATAATTCCGACATTTCCAAAGATATCAACTCCGAGAAAAATAAAGAAAATTATCTCAAGGCTTTTCAAACACAGTTTTATGAGTATTCCAAACGGTATAAGGTTCTCGGTCAAACATAAAGAACCTTTCTTTATCATCTTCAAAATCATATATGACCTTGGAATTCTTTCTGGCATGATAAGATACATATTATTCAAGGAGACCACCAAATGAGGATACTTTTTGATGGAACATCTATATTTGAAAAATACAAAATGGGACTGAGCACATACTCTTTTGAAATAATAAGAAATATCACTGAAATAGACAAGCAAAACGATTACTTTATTGGAGTAAGAACATCTCGCTGGAAAAACATCCAGAAAATTGATTTGAATGCCAAAATAGAGAAAATCTTTTCACTTGAAATAGCAAACATACCTTTAGCTTTTCTCCCAAAAAAATTTGATATATATCATGGACTCTCAAATCGCCTTTGTTTTGGAATATTCGCTAAAAAATATATACTAACATTACATGATACACATGGGAAAAAAGAAAAGCTCAAAAGATTTTGTAATCTTGCTGACATTGTTATAACAATTTCTAATTTCTCCAAAAAGAAAATATCAGAAGAGTTAAAAATACCTGAAGATAAAATAAGAGTTGTCTATAACGGAGTATCTCCTGTATTTTCAATAAAGGACAAAAAATATGTTGGAATGAAAAAAAGAGAATTTGAAGAAATAACTGGTGTTCGGAGATTTATCCTATGCATGATAACAGATGATACTTACAAAAACATTAAGAACATTGTTTATGTAATGAAACACGTAATGGGAAAACATAAAGATGTTGCAGCTTTGTTTGTTGGGAAAGATGTATCTGAATATATCAAGGAAGGGAGGAAAATGATAAACATAGGTTATGTTTCAAAGGAGATTTTAAGTGATCTTTATAACATATCAGAAGTTTTATTTTTCCCTGCAACTTATGGAGGATTTGGGCTTCCTATTGTTGAGGCTATGGCTTGTGGCTTGCCTGTCATAACATCTCGTGGAACAGCACAAGATGAAATATCAGGAGATGCAGCTATAAAATGTAATCCGAATTCAATTTATGAAATGATAGATGGAATAGAAAAAATTCTCAATTCCCCGCAAAAACAAAAAGAACTATCAGAAAAAGGAATTGAAAGAGCAAAGATTTTCTCCTGGAAAAAATCCGCTGAAGAAATCCTAAAAATATACAAAGAAGTATTAAATATAAAATGATAAGTATAATAATTCCATATTACAATGGGAAAAAATTTATTCAGAATTGTCTAGAAAAATTATACCAGAATACAAAGAATGATTTTGAGATTATAATCTCATCCGATGGATATGACGACAAGGAATTTCTTCAAGATCTAAAGAATAAGTATCACTTCAAACTATTATTTGGAGAGAGAGTTGGTTTTGGTGGAAACTGCAACAGAGCTTTTGAACATTCAAAGGGTGAAATCATAATATTTCTCAATCAAGATTTAATGGTTGAAGAAAATTGGGACGACCCGATATTAGAAATAATTAAAACTAAAACTATTGGAGCTGTCGGAGCAAAGCTTATCTACCCAAACAGAAAGATACAACATTGTGGCGTCGCTTTCTCACCACTTCTTGATCCCATACACATTTATAAAAATTATCCAGAAAATTTCCCTCCATCAGAAAAAGAAAGAGAATTCCAAACATTAACAGGCGCTTTACTGGGAATAAGAAGGGAGGTTTTCGAGATATTCAAGTTTTCAAGTGAATACTTTCTTTATTATGAGGATACAGACCTTTGTTTTAGCTTGCGTTCGAAGGGACTAAAAGTAATATATACACCAAACAGCAAAGCTATACATATAGAAAGCTCCTCCTCAAAACCAAAATTCATAAAAGAAAATCTAAAAAAATCAAAAGAAATATTCCTTAAAAAGTGGGAGGAATATATAATTCCAGATGAACTTGAAATTTACCTTAAAGATAGGCAAATTCATCTCTTTCTAAAGAAAACAGCAAAATATATCAGGAAAAGGATCAAATCAAATTTGAGAAAAATTCTAAATTTAAAGAATTAATCAAAGTCAAGCAAAAATTATACTAAAGATGATAGGACATTTTCATACACATACTCACTACAGCATACTTGATGGAGCAATGACAGTAGATGATCTTGTAGAAAGGGCTCTGAGTAGAAAAATAGATGCTGTTGCGCTAACAGAACATGGAAATATATTTTCAGCTGTTGAATTTTTCCTCAAAGCAAAAGAAAAAGGCTTAAAACCAATAATAGGCTGTGAGATATATATTGCTCCCGGAAACCTTGAAGTCAAAAAAAACGATACAGAAGAAAGCAATTATCACGCCACAATTCTCGTAAAGAATGAAATTGGATACAAAAACCTCTGCCTGCTTCTGAAGATTGCAAACACCGAGGGATTCTACAGAAAACCCAGAATAGATTTCAAGACCCTTTACGAGTATAGGGAAGGACTCATAATGCTATCTGGTTGTCTTAACGGCATAATACCAAGATATATAACTCATGGGAAAATAGATTTAGCTTTTCAAAAAGCTATAGAGTTCAAAGAGATTTTCGGAGATGATTTCTATCTTGAAATAATGCTTAGTGAACCAGCAGATCCAAACAGAGAAGAAGATATAGAAACTGTAGCGAAGCAGAAAAAAGTAAACCAATATATTTTGGAATTCTCAAAGAAGCTAGGGATAAAACCTGTAGCAACGGGAGACTGCCATTATGCAGACCCAGATCACTATGAACTCCAAGATATGCTCGTAGCGATAGGACACAATGAAAAGCTAAACCAAGAAAGAAGATTCAGGTACAGAGTAAAAGGACTTTATGTAAAGTCAAAAGATGAAATGATAAAAATTTTTGGTGAAGTTCCCGAAGCTTTGGAGAATCATGAAGAGATAATCAAAAAATGCAAATTTGAATTCAAAAAATCTCAAGGTCTAAGATTGCCAAACCCCTATAATGAAAATCCAGATGAGTTGCTACGGAAAAAAGCATATGAAGGATTGAAAAGAAGGCTCGAAGAAAAAAAGCAGAAACGAATAAAATTTAATGAGGAAGAATACCAAGAGAGAATCGAAAAAGAACTTTCAGTCATATCGAAGAAAAATTTTTCTTCCTATTTTCTCATTGTTGAGGACTTTATCAAAGAAGCGAAAAATAGAAAAATACCCGTAGGTCCGGGGAGAGGTTCGGCAGCAGGTTCAATTGTATCATGGGCTCTTGGAATAACAGAACTTGACCCAATAGAATATGGACTTATCTTTGAGAGATTTCTTAACCCAGAAAGGGAAAAAATTCCAGATATAGATGTTGATTTTTGCAAACAGAGAAGAGATGAAATCATTGAATACGTCTCCAATAAATATGGTAAAGATTGCGTATGCCACATAATAACTTTCGGAACTTTTGGAGCGAGAGCTGCAATAAGAGATGTGGGGAGAATATTAGATGAACCAATAGAGGATGTATCGTATCTGGCAGAACTTGTTCCACAGGAGCCATCAAGAAAATGGACACTCAGCGAAGCCTATGAAGAAATACCAGAATTCAAAAACGCGGTTGATTCAAATCCAAGATTCAAAAAAATATTTGAAAGAGCTAAACTACTTGAAGGGCTTATAAGGCATGTCGGCTCTCATGCATCTGGATTCTTGATATCAGATAAACCAATAACAGAATATACATCAGTTTATAGGTCCAAGGATGGTCTCACCACGCACTTTGAAATGGAATACCTTGAAAAAATTGGTCTTGTTAAGTTTGATTTTCTTGGACTTGAAACATTAACTGTTATACAAAAAACATTTGATCTCATAAAAGAAAGATATAACATTGAACTTTCATATAGCAACATACCGCTTGATGATCCCAAAACATATGCCCTTATAAAAAGAGGAGACACTTTTGGAGTATTCCAGTTTGAAAGCGCCGGAATGAGAGATATGCTTATGAAACTTGAGCCGTCAGAGTTCAACGACCTTATCGCTGCAGTTGCGCTCTATAGACCAGGGCCAATTCAATCTGGTATGGTCAATGACTACATTGAAAGAAAAAAAGGTTTAAAAAAAGTTGAATATCCTCACAAACTCCTTGAGCCCATCCTAAAAGAAACATATGGAAACTTCCTTTATCAAGAACAGATCATGTTCACAGCAAACATACTTGCCGGGTTCTCCATGAGCGAAGCTGATATCCTCAGAGAAGCCATGGGGAAAAAGAAAGCAGAGCTTATGTCCTCTATGCGCCAAAGATTTGTATCAGGATGCATATCAAACAACATAGATAAATCCTTAGCAGAAGAAATATTCGACATAATGGAAAAATTTTCAGGATACGCATTCAACAAATCTCACTCCGCTTGCTATGCATTCATCTCTTACATAACAGCATATCTTAAAGCCAATTATCCTCTGGAATACATCTCTGTTCTACTTTCATCAGAGATAGGAAACCATGAAAAACTTGTAAAATATCTTGAAAATGTTCTTTCACTCGGTTTTAAGATCCTTCCTCCATCAATTCTGAAAAGCAAATTTGAATTCACCGTTGAAGGGGATGCAATAAGATTTGGTCTTGGTGGCATAAAGGGTTTCGGTGAAGCAACTGCTAAACTCATTGAAGAAATAAGAAAAAAGATAAACATCACATCTTTTGAAGGTTTTATAAACCAAGCGCAAAAATTCGGCATAAACAAAAAAATTATAGAGGTGCTCGCCAAATCTGGAGCTTTTGATGAACTCATCGATAGGAAAAAATGCCTTGAAAGAATAGAAATCTTCCTAAAAGGTGGTGGAATATCATTATTTCCGAAAAACGAAACAATCAGCGAAAAAAAAATTGAAGAATATGAAATAGAAAACATAGGCATACTCCTATCAAAAAACAAACTCACTGAAAAACTTCAAAAAGAACAAGATATATTCCCTCTTGGCAAAAGAGAATTGATCGAAATATATGGAATTGTAAAAAAGATAATCCCAACAAAATCTGGTATGATAATAAATCTACAAGTTTCAGAAAAGAAAAACTATAGTGTCTTGCTATGCAATAAAAATCTCAAAATAGAAGAAGGAGAAATCTATACATTTATAGGGAAAATAACCGGAAATTTCATGGTATCCAAAATAGGATTCAAATTTCAGAATGACAACAATATACTTTTAGCAAAAACAAACATGGTAGAAGAAGAAAATATCAGGAAACTTGTTAAGTTCATGACAGAGCAAGAAGAGGGAAAGACAAAAGTTATTGTTGAGATTAACGGGAAAAGTTATCAATTCAAGAAAAAGGTAAAAATCACAAAGAAGCTAAAAGACGAGCTTGAATCATTGGGTTTCAGTCTACTGATGATCCCTGGTCATACCTCACCAAGCTGAAAAGTATCCTTGAGCTTTTGGATCTCCGGAACTATAGTCTCACAAACCTCTGCTATATGGTCAGTCTTAGAATCAAGTTCAAGTATCTCAAAAGCCTTCTGATCCACAACATAGAGCATACTATCCATAGGTGCCCCCTCACCTATTTGCATAGCAACAATATCTCCAAGATGTACAGCGCTTATAACCTTTGCCAAAGTTTTATCCCCGTTAAATCTTGAAGGATATGGATAAAAACGAACCACTGTAACAAGGTCATCTGGTATGTTCCACTCTTTGAGAAGTTCAGCTGTTATATCGCTATGAGAGAGTCCCAAGACCCTTTCAGTTGCTGTGTAAAAAGAGACCTTCTTCTCAAAAACTTCATTCATAATTGATGAGACAACACCTGCACCCATGTAGTCTATAACAACTCTGCCAAGTGTCCTGAGAACTCCTCCGGTAAAAGCCATATCGCTTGCAAACTTCACATTCCCCCTATTAGCAAAATGAGTGGCAGCATAAGCTCCAACTAATGAGAAAACAGCAAGCTCACCAGGTCTTATCTTGAAAGATTTTACTTCCTTTGAAGCTACCTTTTTCGCCCAAGCAGCAAGGACAAGTCTCAGAAGTGTCCTTGTGCCCATCACAACAACTGCCTGTTCCAGAGACTTTATCTCCTGTGTCAAAGCATAATATGCAGAATTCACAACCCTCAAAGTGTCCGCGGTAAGAACTGGATCTTTAGCAAGCTGCCTTGATATTTCTGGAACAGTAACAATATCATTCTTCAACATCTGAATAAGATTCGCGAGATTCTCAGGAAGCGGAATAACATCCTTTGCAACCTTAGATATTATAGCCTTTATATTCCCTGAAGATGTCATATTACTGCCTATCATATCTCCTTTGAGCTTCCTATAAGATAATTAACCACACACTTACCTGTTATAGGGTCAAAGATTATATTTCTTGTAATATTTCCGCCTATGTCATATCCTCCAACTGGTAATCCTAACTTCTTTATGACATCAAATAGAATAAAGGTAAGTTTTTTACCAATTTGAAGACCTGCAACATCTGAACCTCCCGCAATCTTAGCCCTTAATCTTGAAATCTGGCTGTTCTCAACACCTAAAAGTGATATAAGCTCCTTTAGTTTTTCCTCAATCTTTTTCTCATCTCTTGCAAAAAAGTGTGTACAAGCACAACGCTTCTTCAGCGGATCCCAAATAATAACAGCTAAACCGCTTGCTACCTTTTCTATTACAACCTTTTCCCCCCCCGCCCAAGTCTGAAGTAATTTAATACTGACCTCTTTTCCTCCATTCATGACAAAACTACCCCATCAGTTATTTACTTATACAAAAAATAATCACAATAAAAAATTTTTGTGATTTTTTTCAACTTTTCTCAAAAATAAACCTTATAATATTCTCTTACACTATTAATACATAAAGTAATACCTTGATTGAAAATTTTGTATCTAAACCTTACAATTTTGATATATATCAATTCACACAATTACTCAAGAAAGTATTTATAATACCTTCAAGTAGAATAATTCTTCCAAATTCACTTACCTCCAGAAGAGATTTTTTCTCAAGAATCTATACAATGGAAAGTTGTCATATAAGAATCCTTACTCCAATTAAGAATAAAAGCTGAATATCAAAATTCTACAAATAAAAAATCTATTGAAAAAATGATGGTTAAAATACTATTCATACCATTCAATTTGATCTCGCATATAGGAAGGTGTATAACACTAGCACCTAGAGAAAATTTCCAGATATACTTTCTTATTTCAAAGGAATATATAAACTTCGTATCAGCTCATGGATTCAAATTTGAAACTAACGAATTAGAAGATCTCTCCATATTGAATAAAGCAAAATCTATCGGTTTTTCTTGGATGAAAAAGGTAGAGATAATCAAAAATTTTCAATATCTTGTGTCAAAGATCCAAGATATCAAACCAAACATAGTAATCTCAGACTCCAACATATTTGCTTCTTTAGCATGTGAATATCTTAAGATTCCGCACATATCGCTTATGAACACGTATATGACAAGATTCTTCAAAGATAGGTATACTGATCTAACATATTTAAAAATTCCGGTTAGACTTTTTCTAAATCTTGTACTCAGATTAGTTTCAAGAGAAAAAGGTATAGAAATTATGAGAAAGGGAGAAGATATGTTTCTCAGGAAATTCCATTCCACATTTAGACAAGTCAGGGAAAAATATAAATTGAAAAGGAAACAACATCTTTTTGAGGAATTTGAAGGAGATATGACATTCTTATTAGATCCGATTGATATATTTCCAGTGGAGATTAATCCAGAAATAAGAGTTGTCGGTCCTACCTACTACTATAGCGAGGAGAAAAAATATGAGAGTATAAAGTTCTCAAAAGATAAACCCAACATCTTGATAACTTTAGGAAGCAGTGGAGATATAAGAAAATTCCTATTTATTGAAAAACTGAACTTAAGCAAATTTTATAACGTAATACTACTTGGTGAATCATCTTTTCCTCTAAAAATAGATGGAGCTCAAAGAGTAAAATTTGCGAACATAAGCCAAATAGCAGAATTTATTGATGTTGTCATATGTCACGGCGGAAATGGAACTGTTTATTCATTCCTAAGTAAGGGAGTTCCATCTATAATGATCCCAGGGCACATTGAACAGTATTGGTTCTCCCACCAAATACACAAGCATAAACTCGGAGTCCTTTGCACGGAAAAAAACAAAAAAATAATAATAGAAATAATCCAAAATCTCATTGAAGAAAGAAGAAGAGGTTTTCTAGAAAAGAAATCCGAACTATTCAAAATAGAGAGATCTATTGAAAACTTTAGGAGATACATTTATGATTTTATTCTCTCGTATAAGAGTTGAGAAAACTTTATTCTTTCAAGGAGCTTTAGTATAAAATCATCTTTATCAGATACAATTAGAGGATTTGATAACCAAGATTCTTATCAAGGCAAAAGAGAAAACAGCCGATACATCTTTACAGAGAAAATATAATAAAAACATTTTTTAGATTTGTGAAACATAAATTATTCTGACCTACATATTTTGATATGAAAAGGGTTTTAAAATGGGTTATTTTCCTGATAATCTTTCTTCTTGCTCTGAGAGGTCTTTCAAGCATAATAGGAGAAGGTGAGAAAAGAGATTCAATATACATTATGAACCTGAAGGATACGATAATTTTTTCTGAAAGCTTCATAAAGGAGCTGAGAAGTATAGAAAAAAGAGAAGATATAAAATCAGTCATCATCCGAATAAATTCTCCAGGGGGAGCCATAGGAGCATCTCAAGAAATATATCAAGAAATTGAGAGGTTCAAAGAGAAAACAGGGAAAAAAATAATATGTTCAATAGAAAACGTAGGAGCGTCTGGTGCCTACTATGTATCACTATCTTGTGATAAAACCATAGCTTTGCCTGGGTCAATAGTAGGCTCAATAGGAGTTATATCCGTATTCTTTACCGCTGAGGAGCTATTTGAAAAGATAAAACTAAAGCCATTTGTAGTAAAATCTGGAAAATTCAAAGATACTGGAACTCCATTGAGGAAACCAACAGATGAAGACATAAAATATCTGCAGGGAGTTGTAAATGAGCTATTTGAACAGTTTAAGCAAGATGTAGTGAGAAAAAAACCACAACTTGCTGATAAAATAAATGAGATAGCAGATGGTAGAGTCTTTTCAGGAAAAGAAGCACAAAGACTTGGTCTTATAGATTTCGTTGGAACATTCTCGGATGCAATAACAATAGCAAAAAATCTTTCCGGAATAGAAGGCGAACCAAGAATAATATGGCCACAAAAGAGAAAGTTAAGAATCCTTGAAGAAATTATCGGAGGCAAAATTTCTGAATTCATAATCCCATTATTTATGCTCGAAAATGTTCAAATTAGCTTTTGAAATAGATGACCAAAAAATAAAAATCGGCATAAATTTTTTTGGAAAACATATTCTCTTTCTCTACACAGAAAGCATATATGAACTGATCTTCTCAAAGGGAAAAAAGTCAGAAGTAAAGGAAAAAGAGATAAAGGATAAAAAAGAGTGGGGAAAAAAACAAATAAAAGGATCTGAATTCAAAAAGATTTTTAGAATCATTCAGAACCTCGGTAAGACGATAAGATATGATTCCGCACATATAGAAATTCCTACAAGTATCATAGATGAGCCTGATTTGTTTCCTTTATTATCAATTCTTCAAGGGATTCCAAAAATGACCATAGGTTTGTCTCATGGAACAAAAATCAAAATACTTTTTAAAGTGAGATTTATATCAGCATTCAAACTTGTTTTTATGCTTCTAAAACCTTAATTTAAGTTGGCAAAATAATTGAGTATTTCAATAATTTGTATTTAATTATCACATTGTTTTGTTTATAGAGATATAGTCTTCTGTTATATCTGTTATAAGCATAGAATACTTCCCCTTTTTCCCAAGTCCTACATCCACATCAATTTCATACTTTGGTTCTTTCATTATGTTTCTCGCCTTCTCCAAACTCTCTATAATCAGTTTAGAATTTTTTGCGACAATAACCTTATCACCATTTTGAGATAATACAGTAATCTTGACCTTTCCTATTTGCTCTCCAGAAGAGCCTACTGCAGAAAGAACTCTTCCAAAATCAGGCGAACAGCCAGCTATAGAGGAACGGAAAAGAAATGAAAAAGATATGTTTCTACAAATGCTTCTTGCAGCGGAATCATTTTTAGCTCCATGAACAAAAAGTTTAACAACATGCTTCACACCTTCTCCATCTTCCGCGATATAAAAAGCAAGTTCAGAGAGAACTTTTTCTATTCCCTCTTTTAAAACTTTCTTGTTCGACTCGACCTTGTTTTCAAAAACAAAGATACAAGAATCGTTCGTGCTTTGAGATGAATCTATATTCAAAGTTCCTATCGTCCCCTGAAGAATATCAAAAGCAACTTTTTCAAAACCTTGTGGGAGACATGAATTTGTAATAATAAAAGATAAAGTTGTAGCAGAAGAAAAGTCAGGAAAGATCATACCTGCCCCCTTAGCAATTCCAACTATAGATATTCCATTCTTTTCAAATCTTGAAATCTTAGGCTTTGTATCCGTTGTCAAAATGGCTTCTGAGAAATCTGAAACATCATCGCTCAAATTTTCAAGGACGCTGTAAGAATTCTTCAAAACATCCTCAACTTGAATCTTTACACCAATTTTACCAGTGGATAAAAGTATTATTTGATTTGGATTGACTTTCTTCCCAGAAAACCTATGGATGTCTTCCGAGAACTTTTTCACAATTGTTTGTATGTCTTTTTCAACTCCAAAATATCTACAGAGTGCATTTCCAGATATAACATATATAGCTCTTATATTTCTGTTAGCCTTTCTACCTATAATTTTTTCACTTCTTTCTATCGCTTCGCTTTTTATCTTGTTCGATGTAAAAAAACCGAAAACAGAAGATCCATCTTCAACAAATATCAATCCCAAATCTTTCTTCCCCTTCTTTATGCCACAAGATATTCCAGAAAATTTTGCCATATCAGTCTCTGAAAGGCATCCCCATAAGCTTCAGAAGCTCCTTTGCTTCCTTGTCTGTTTTAGCTGTTGTGACAATAGTAACAGTCATACCCTTGACATATTTTATCTTCGTGTAAGGAACCTCAGGGAATATAGTATGCTCTCTTATACCTATTGAATAATTTCCCATACCATCAAAACCTTTTGAATAAAATCCCTTGAAATCTTTTGCTCTGGGCATGGCTATATTTATGAGCCTATCAAAAAAGTCATACATCATTTTTTTTCTCAAGGTAACGCAAAGCCCTATTTTATCTCCTTTCCTCAAATGAAAAGCAGCAATAGATTTCCTTGCTCTTCTGAAGGCCGGTTTTTGACCTGTTATAAGCATAAGATCTTGAATGGCTTCCTCTATATACTTCTGATCATCCTTCATCTTCCCTATACCCATATTCACTACTATCTTGTATAACCTCGGAACCTCCAGAGGATTCTTATACTTAAAAATCTCCATCATCTTCGGGATAACAAAATCAAAATAATGTTTCTGGAGTCTCGGGACATAATCAGTTTTTATATTTTGTTGAGCAGATACCATAACTATAGACCTCCTTTTAATCTAACAAGTTTCTACATCTTTTACAATATCTAATTTTTCTTCCATCTTCCAAAATTCTAAAGCCAACACGAGATGGCTTCCCGCACTTTGGACACAAAAGCATAATTTTTGAAAGGTTTATCTTTCCGAAAATCTCAATGATCCCTGCTTGAGGGTTAGCCGGAGTTGGTCTGACATGCTTTTTAACCTTATTTACACCCTCAACAACTGCCTTCATCTCTCTTGGAAAAACTCTCAAAACTCTTCCTTTTTTTCCCTTATCTTTCCCAGATATAACAAAAACTTCATCGCCTGTTCTTATTCTCATCATAAATATCACCTCAAACGATTTCTGGAGCTAATGAAGCAATTTTCGAAAAACCCTTTTCCCTTATCTCTCGCGGGACAGGACCGAAAACGCGTGTTCCCTCAGGCTCACCTCTATCATTTATTATGACAACAGAATTCCTATCAAACCTAACATAAGTCCCGTCCTTTCTACGGTATTCCTTTGCAGTTCTTATAACTAGGGCTCTTTTAATATCTCCTTTTGAGATCTTTGAATTCGGAATAGCATCTTTAACAGCAACTACTATGACATCACCTATATAAGCATATCTTCTTGAATTTCCATGAATTATTCCTATGCATTTCCCCCACTTTGCACCAGAGTTATCCGCAATCTCAACCTTTGTCTCCCGCTGAATCATAAAAATCTCCTCCTTTCTTACTTAATACATCAACCAGATAAAATCTTTTAAGCTTAGAATAAGGTCTTCCTTCCCTTATAAGAACTTTATCTCCAATTTTAGCTCTGTTCTCCGGATCATGGACAAGATAATTCTTTGATCTTTTAATATACTTCTTATATTTTGGATGCATAGCAAGCGTTTCCACTTTAACCTTTATCGTCTTATCTGCCTTACCAGCAGATAGAACAATTCCAACGAACTCCCTCTTTGGCATAAAAGAAAACCTCCTACCTTGAGTAGAACTCAATTATATAATTTTCATTTATCTTAAGGTCAAAATCTTGCCTTTCTGGTAATCTTGATACCTTGATTTTACCTTCATCTATTTTCTCGATCCACCCTGGCGTTTTAGCTATAGTGCTCTGCGGAATAACACTCTTTTCAACTTCTATCTCATCACCCAAATCAACGATGTATGAAGGTATATCGGTTCTTAATCCATTGACTTTGACAAAACCATGAGAAACTATGTTTCTAGCATGCCTACGAGAAAGAGCAAAACCAGCTCTGAATAAAACATTATCTAACCTTCTTTCAAGTAGCTCTATAAATTTTATTCCTGTGTTTCCCTTAACTTTTTGTGCCATATCAAAAAATCTTCTAAACTGTTCCTCGCTCATAAAGTAATAGTTTTTCAGTCTCTGTTTTTCAAAGAATCTGATAGCATAGTCAGACATTTTTGCAAATCTTCTGGTTTTCCCATGAAATCCTGGCGGGAAAGGTCTTTTCTCAAATGGACATTTCTCAGTAAAACATTTTTGCCCCTTGAGAAAAAGCTTCATCCCATATCTTCTGCACTTTCTACAAACTGTTGTTCTGCTACCCATTACAATATATCCTCCTTAAACTCTCCTTCTTCCTGGAGCCCTACAACCGTTATGAGGTATAGGTGTTGTATCCTTCAGGAGGACGATCTTTATTCCTGCACTTTCTACAGCCCTTATAGCAGTTTCTCTACCAGGACCAGCACCTTTGACAAAAACCGCACATTTTTCTACACCATAAAGATCTTTTGCCTTTTTAGCAGCAGCAAAAGCTGCACGCTGAGCAGCAAAAGGAGTACCCTTTTTTGTTCCCTTATAACCAACAGCCCCGGAAGAAGACCAGGTCAAAACATTACCTTCAAGGTCAGAAAAAGATACTATAGTGTTATTAAATGTAGCCTTTATATGTGCAATAGCATATGGAACTTTCTTAAGCTTCTTCTTTCTTGTTTTCTTCTCTTCTGCCATAATTTTTTACTCCTTTTTCTTCTTCTTTCTTGCCAAAATTTTATGCTTCTTCGGACCTTTTCTTGTTCTTGCGTTAGAGTGTGATCTCTGCCCTCTTACAGGAAGACCAGCTATATGCCTAAGTCCCCTGTAGCACTTTATATCCTTCAACCTCTGTATATCTTCAGATATCTCTCTCCTCAAATCTCCCTCAATCTTCAATCCTAACTTTTCTATTGCAGAGTTTATTCTTGCAACATCATCTTCAGTAAGATCACCAATTCTCTTTGTGTAATCAATGCCGACCAGAGAAGCTATTCTAAAAGCAGTTTCCGGACCTACTCCAAACAAATCAGAAAGACCAGGAATTATTTTCTTGCTGTCGGACAAATCTTTTCCTGCAACTCTCATCTTCTTCCTCCTTTATCCTTGCTTCTGCCTATGCTTAGGGTTTGAGCAAATTATATAAACCCTCCCCTTTCTTCTTATCACTCTGCAATTCAAACATCTTGCCTTAACTGATGCCCTTACTTTCATAAAAGTATTTCAAATGTAGCAAAAATAGAATCCAAAGATAATTTTTTCAAATTTTTATCCCTAACCAAACCAATTTACAAAATAAAACATTCCCGAAATTCTCACAAGAGCATATTTACTGTCATATATTTCTCTATGAAAATGAAAATCGTTATCAAAATCTTAACAAGAAAAGCAAAAATATTAACCATAATTCTTATCATATCGCTTACTAACAAAGCTTATGGAGACCAGATGAACGAAAAAATTTTCCTTCTTTCTAACTACATTATGTCCGACTACGAAAATGCAGTGAAAGATGGTAAAGTAATATCTGAATTTGAATACAATGAGATGAAAGAATTTTGTATGGAAATATTAGAGATATCAGAAGGAGATATAAAAATGAAAGCAGAAGAATTGTGCAAAACTATAGAACAAAAAGGCTCAGTTCAGAGAATTCAAGAAATATCATCAGATATAATAAAGTTGGTTAGTAAAAAAGGATTAATCTCACCTACACACATACCTAACATTGAGATTGGTAAAAAATTATACTCAGATCTTTGCTCAAGTTGTCATGGAAGAAATGGAGAAGGTATAATATTTAACACATCAAACAATTCTCCCCCACCACCTCCCCTAACAACCGAGCACATATCACCACCCAAGGTTTATCTCACAACAAAATTCGGGATAGAAGGGACAACTATGCCAGCATTTTCCTTGGGAGAAAAAGAAAGATGGTCGCTTGCATTCTATGTAGCTTCACTAAGATATCAAAACTCCAAAAATGAGGAAATACAATACAAAATTCCTGATCCATTCTCACTTCTTTTTGAACACGGAATAAAATCAAACAAACAACTGGAATCTGAAAAATTAGCAAAAATAATAAGAGAAAAAGTTTTTGAGTTGAAAAATCTTGATGTATTTAAATACGGAATCCTGAAAGCCATAGATAAAGTAAAAGAAAGAAATTTTGAGGAAGGACTCAACATTATCACAAAATCATATATGGTATTTGAAGACGCAGAAACAGAATTCAGAATAAGAAATCCCTCAAATGTAGTTCAGATAGAACTTTTATTTCGTGATGTTGTTTCTTCAATGAAGCGAGCCGATATAAGCGCTGAAGAAAAACTCTATAATATGCTAAAAAATCTTACTCCTCTTGAGAGAGATGAAAAAATAGGGAAAAATTTCATTGCATTCACTGTAGTTCTTAGAGAGGGTTTTGAAGCAATAATAATAGTAGCGGCAATACTCGCTATCATCTCTTCTGTTGGTATAAGGAAATCACCAGTCTATATTGGAGCACTTACAGGTATTATAGCTGGTATAACTTTGTGGGAAGCAACAGGTAAGATAATATCCATAAACAGAGAATTAATGGAAGGAATCTTTACTATTCTTGCATCGGCACTGATAATATGGGTAAGCTTATGGGTGCTCGAGAAAATTCGCCAGAAAAATCTAAAAAGATTTACAGAAAAGGTAAAGCATGCAGCAAAGGGGAGGAGATATATATTTCTCTTCTTTTTATCCTTTTTGAGCACATCAAGAGAAGCCGGGGAAACAGTACTTTTTCTAAGAGCTCTCGGATCTGGTATAGAAAAAGGTGTGATACTTGGGTTTCTATCTTTAGGGATAATTGCTCTATTAATATACACACTCAAAATGAAACTTGAAATAAGAAAGTTCTTTATCTTAACAAACATCATACTAAATATAACAGCAGTAGCATTACTCGGAAAGGGAATAGTTGAACTTCAGGAAGCTGGCCTGATTCCCATCTCAATGATTGATATACCACATATAGACATAATAGGAATATACCCAACTTTGCAAACCATCATCCCACAGATAGCACTTGCACTAATACTCTTTGGAACAACTGTAACATATCTACTTAAAGAAAGAATTAAAGTCTAAACTCAAAATATAGAAAAAACTATTCTTGAAGACAAATGAATAAGTGATATGATCCTTTTCAATATGGAAATGATTTGAAATTTGATAAAAGTGATGAATATAGGAAAAAACATATTGAACAAATAATTGAAATTACAGATTATCTATTAACCCCTGATAAACATAAATATTTGACTCAAATCTCTGCATGAAATATTGAGTGAATCAATCTACATCATCTCCATCTAACTCTTATTTTTATCCAAAAAGTCAAAAGTAAAGCTTTTATTTATTGATACAAGCAGATAAATAAACTTTAACTATTGAAATGAGACTAAGGATATTTATATCAAGCTCCAAATTTGTCTAACCTTCCTGCAAACGCAAGCAATAATGGTAGAATCTTTGTAGCATATATCAAACCGATAGTTCCCTTCATACAATCTCTTTCTGTAAATCTCCCCTCACCATCTCGAAAAATTCTATTCTTTGAATAAATAAGAAGAGGAACTGGATGGAAAGAGTGCCCAGCCATAACAGAAGGAGTAGAATGATCCCCAGTAATAGCAATGACATCAGCTCCTGCTGAAAAAATTTCATCAACGAAAGAATCAAATTCCTCTATAGCTTTTATTTTAGCTCTAAAGTTTCCATCCTCACCAGAAGAATCTGTCTTTTTAAAATGGAAGTAGAAGAAATCATATTTGTGGAATTTATCTTTAAGAATTTTTACCTGTTCGGCTAAAGTACCGGTCTTCACATCTGCTATATCCATTCCAAGAATTTTCGTCAATCCCCTGTACATAGGATATGAAGCAATAGATAAAGCTTTAAGCTTCCATTTATCTTCAAACTTTTGGATATTTGGAAATTTTGAAAAACCGCGTAGCAAGATACCCTGAGCGTATTCATTATTCTTTAGAATTTCCGATACCTTCAAAGAAAGCTTATACGCTACAGAAGAAAGTTTTCTTTTCTGATCTGTTTTTTCCCCAAAAATCTCCGGCTCCTTTATATAAGAACCTTCTTTCTGAGGATCTGTATCACCTATATCATCTGAAATATCTTTTGCCCTGAAAGAAACACAAACTCTATGTTCTTTAACAGGATAAAACTTTATTTCTACACCATCTACAGACTGAATATTCCTGTTCAAAAGGTCACAAATTTCCCTATTTATTTCAGTTGATATTCTTCCAGCTCGGCGATCTATAACTTTTATCCCGGAGTTATCAAAGACACACTTTGCGAAATTTCCTCTTGCAAATACCTGATCTTCTTCGGGCTCAATACCTATACCGAGAGCTTCCATTATACCTCTTTTTATTGTATTCCTAACCGGATCGTAGCCAAACAAAGCAAGATGAGAAGGACCAGAACCAGGAGTAATACCAAAATCAACGGGTATATGCATTCCTTTTGCAGAAATCTTTGATATCCTATCTAAGTTGGGAGTATTTGCTACCTCCAACTCCGTCTTTCCGCCGAATTCTTCAGAAGGTATCCCTCCAAGACCATCCAAAACACAAAGGATTATCTTCCCACCAGAAGGTCTTATTATATCTTTGAAAACTTCAGAAAAATCGTAATTCATAAATAAAAACTTGATAAAGCTATGAAAAATAGAAAGCTAAAACAATATCTTCTCGTCATACTTTTTACTCTCATCGCTTATCTCCTTGTAGAGGATCTTGCTATCTGCTATCTCCCTTAGGGCAAGAACGATCTCCTTATTACCCTCAAGGTTATCAACAAGAGGTCTTGCATTCCTAACCAACTGATATGCCCTTATTATAGCCATCCTTACAAGAACAAACTTATTAGGGACTTTTTCCAAGCAATCCTCAATAGTTATTCTTGCCATCTTTTTATAATAATAATAACCAAATAAAAATATATTTTTTACAGATTCTTTGTAATCTCCTATTAAAAAACATGCAAAGCTGTAATGACCATATAAGTCTAAAACCAAAAAAGATTTCAAGGCTACAACATTAAGGAATCAAAGCAAACCTCGCGAAACAAAATGATAAAAAATATCAGAATCCAAGGGATCTCCCTTTTCTTATTCTATATAATTTATTTCCATAAAAAGATCCAAATCATTCAAGTGAATTCAAAAGAATTCAATGAATTATAAAACAAATAATTCAAATTTCCAAAATTCTATTTGTGACAGAGATACTATACATTCCAAACATATTAACTGCTTTCCGATTGATTTTAACTCCATTTATGGTGTATCACATGTATCGTGAAAACTGGGAGATAACATTTTTCATAGGATTTGTCGCGGTAGTATCAGATTTTTTAGATGGAACAATAGCCAGAAAACTTGGTATGGTTTCTGACTTCGGTAGAAAATTTGACCCGACAGTAGATAAGATTGCACTCCTATCTATATTTCTTTTGATCTATCACAAAAAATTTGCACCAGACTGGTTTTCTATTCCCGTTATAGTGAAGGATATATCTATACCATTAGTTCTTCTTTTGGGGAAAATAAGAGGAGTGAAAATAAATTTCTCTCCGACAAAAATGGGAAAAACAACAGTCGCTCTTCAATTCTTCTATATCATATTACTTATATCTGAAAAATCTATAGGAGTGAAAACATATCATCAATACCTTATGATACCACTTCTGATCCTTTGTTTCTTTTCTGTTATGAGCTATGTGATACTAATGTACAAACTTGTGCGAAAAATCAGCAGAGAAGGAGAAATAGATATATAAACACCCATTGATTTTCTCCAACTTATCGCTTCTATGTATAAAAACACTAATCTTTTGGAAAAGATTCAGGAGAATACCTTGATTGCATTAAATCTTTCCTTTAGTATTGCATTACACACTGCAAATTGTTTCCCCACTCGAGGTTCTATTTTAGGTTTCCTTAAGTGAACTACTCCATCTTATAGAAGATTGGGCCTCCTGCTTCAAAGAGGCTCATAGGCCTCTCCACAGTTTGGTTAGTTCCTACCCTACCACCCTTGACAACCCTTTGATTATCAGGGTTATATATTATATTAAATTATAATCCGAAACTGACTCAAGTTTTTGCAATTCATCTCCACCCTGTAGAGGATTGAGACTTCTTGCTAAATTTATGTTAAATTACATATAATGCTATATATAAATGAAATATCTAATTGAAAATAGCATCAGATTATATTCAAAATAAAAAAGAATAAATGGATTCTACTAATCGCAATAATGTAAAAATCTTGCTTTGTTGCAAACATAGTTAAACACGTTGATTATTGGAAAGTTGAGGGGAACTTTTAAATCTTTTCGCATATCAGACTTTATAAGCTCATCAAGAACTCTCTATTAGTAAATTTCAAAATGACAGAAGCGACTTCGTAGTTATGTTTGCTTTCTGGGATTCCGAACATAAAACAACCTTTACTCCTCCTCTTCTGTTGTGGGCGTTATCTCAACTCATTGTTCAATGTTTCATTTTTGATGAATGAGCATTCCCGGTTATTCTTATAAAATTCCTGCCATACTCGTATTACATTTATGAAAAAATTTATAAGAACTTATGAGATATGAAACTTCTTTCAAAGAACTAATCTTGGGTGCAGAGCAGGAAATCCTCACCCTTATCATCGGTCTTAATCTTAAAATCCTAGAAGTTAAAAATGTTGAATTCCCCCAGGTCAGAGAAAAAAGAGTTGATAAACTCTATATCTCCGAATACAATGGTAGAAAAGTTGCTTTACATATAGAGTTCCAACTCTATTATCAAAAGTTATTTCCGATAAGAATGCTGAGTTATTTTGTAGATATAAAAAATCAATTCCCTGATACCGAAATCTGGCAAATTGTTTTTACATTAGGACAAATTACAGAATCGTCCCTCGTTCAGAAAACTCCCGTAGGTGGAATAGAACATTCTTTCAAAGTTATAGATCTATCAAAGATACCATCGGAAATATTTTTATCAAGTTCAAATCCCAACATAAATGCTTTTGGGATACTTAGCTCAGACATAGATGTGAAAAGATTGATCCAAAAGCTTTCAAGCTACAATCTTGACGAAGATAAATTTTTGTCAATATTGTCTAAAATATATTTGCTAAGTTTTGCTGTAAAGAGGAACAAGGAGGTGTTAAAAGCAATGGAAGATTTTTCAACCATAGATATAACAAAGACAGAACTGTTCAAAATGGGTGAAGAAAAAGGACTAAAAGAAGGGATTGAAAAAGGGATTGAAAAAGGAATTGAAAAAGGACTAAAAGAAGGAATTGAAAAAGGTCAGAAGGAAGGAATGCGTGAAGCGATTCTTCTTGATATGAAAATTAAATTTGGTTCAAAGGCAAAAGCTATGATTAAAAAAATCAAGGAAATAGATGATTTAGAAAAGCTAAAAAGAATAAAAAAAGCTATAATTAAAGCAAAAAGTATAAAAGATATAGAGAAAATTTTAGAAAATTCCTCAAGGAAATAAGAATAAATTGCTCTGTTGCAAT
>Ga0209289_100051_pt1 | contig 75661 bp, 73 predicted proteins | sample GXS110809BmetaG_FD_184121 | JGI IMG/M metagenome (GOLD analysis project Ga0209289, IMG submission 184121) | Hot spring microbial communities from Gongxiaoshe hot spring, China to study Microbial Dark Matter (Phase II) - GXS 110809B (SPAdes)... ... | reverse complement strand
CCCGTGCTTTCTGAAGCCATCTCGGCAGCTGGTCGTGGGGTATGAAGCCCGGCATCTCAACCCTCGCGCCAGCATACTCTATTAAACGCCGCCTAACAGCTGGTGGAATATCACCTATCAACAGGAAACATACATCTTTTCTCATCTGGCTGAGCATCCTCACAAACTCCAACAACAGCCTAGACCTATGAGGTTGAAACGTGCCATAGTAAAGAACGACGGGTTCTTCGGGAAGCGGTGAAGGCCTGAAAAACTTCGTATCGGCGCCTTATGGAATTACTTCAATTTTATCCTTTAAGAAGACCCATACACAGCTACAGACAGACCAAGTTACTAAAAGCCATTATTAAACAAATCATGCCAAAGGCAAAACACAGCTTTTTGATACCTTTAACAGCCTTTCACGGTTTTCTTTCCTTATTATCTTCCGTTTGTTCACTTAGCGACGACTGTGTCATTCCGTTGGCTTTGGTGGTAACGGTGGCCACTTCGGGAACTGTTGCGCTACTAGCATAGGTCTCGAGAAGGGGGATAAGACTTTGGAGATGCTTCTCACCCTTCCCATAAGCAGGACCAGCATCCTCTCAGCCAAGCACACAGCTTCCATGGCTGTGGCGTTGATGGAGACTGCTTCGATAACCAGCTCCAGTTTATTTTATATCTCGAGCGCTTCTTCTATCTCTCTTCCCAGCACAAGCCTGAACCCGTGTCTGTCAGCCTCCTCCACCAGCTTTTCCGCCGCCTGCTTCGACGCAGTAGCTACGGAGAGGACCGCCAGCAGCGGCTTCCGCCCATACTTCTCCTCCACAACCCTCACCCTAGTTAAGAGCTTTTCAACCTCTCTGGACGCTGAGGCTGCATCCTTAAGAGAGGCGGTGACCTCACCTACAACCAAGGGATCTTCTGAGAAAATGTCTATCTCAAGAACCTCCCCTTCGTGCAGGATGTGCTTCTTCTCAACCTTGGCTCCCTCGTATCCCATCTCGTAAAGGATTAACTCGATGTAGGCTGCAGCATGCATCTCGAATGTGACGCCTAGAGCGGACTTAAGCTCGCTAAAGGCCGTGAGCATGTAGCCCCGCATCCTCCTCATCTCTTCCCATAGCTTCTCCTGCCCTACCCTCAAACTTCTAACCTCCTCCCAAAGCCTGTTATTGCTCTCCCACAGCCTGTTGCTATTATCCCACAGCTTCTCCTGACCCTCCCTAAGATTCTTCAGCTCCTTTAGTATTTCGGAGAGTCCTAAGTAGCCTGCCACCGTATAGCGGAACTCCTCATCCTTCTCCAGGAGCTCGATGAACTCGCGCCTGAGCTTTTCCGTCATTTAACAGTCCGATGTAAGTTATGTTGAGCAGGTTATAAAGTGTTTATTAAAGGCGGTCTGTCGGATAGCCCGCAGCATACTATTAAAAGGACATTGCTATGTGATCATGCTTGGTTGAATTAGTCAAACTCCCATATAACGGTAATTGTCTCGTCATCTTTAACCTTGGTTATCCTTCCGGTTCCAAATCTTTGCTCGAGTCTTTGTAGAAGTTATCTATGTTTTAATCCGCCTATGTTGTGTATCTGTAGTATAAGTTTCCGCACGCCTAGTTTAGGTAAAGAAAGCAGTTCGTCGGCTAGGAAATGCTCGCAGCCCTCACAGTTAATTTTAACGACCTCAGGCTTGTAGGTCTCTACTAGTTGGGTAAAGTTTAGCAGCTGGATGTCGAGGTATTTTTCAGAGCCTTTTGCCTCCCACACACCATAGCGCTGGCTACCTATCATTTCCGGTAGCTCAGAACCTGTGAGCCTACGGAAGCTAAGATAGGGATGACCGGAAGCCCTTTGCAATTCTCTACTAGCAGCCTATAATGCTGGGGAACAGGCTCCACGGCTATCACCTTCGAAGCACCTCTATAAACCCAGTATATGGGGCTGTCCCCTATATATGCCCCAACGTCCAGCACAACGGCTTCCCTAACATCCACATCATACACTCTTTTGAGATGATCTTCTTGCAGCGCTATGTTTGGGAGCATGTCTGCCGTGAATTGTATCATTGAGCCGAAAAAGGGAACTTTCACAACCTCGCCTTCTACGACTAAATCCCTAAGACGAGGAAAGCGTACAAGACATTTCAAAAGAGTCCTGCCATTTGCTCTGATGCTCCCTCCCTTCCTCATGTGGAAGATGGCTTCTCTTCTCAGAACAGCGTAGAGCAGTAGTTTAAAATAGTTCCGGCAACTGGCTTTGGCAACTTTATAAGCATGCACGTAAGCCCTCAGCTTAGTAAGCAACAATATCAGGTTATTACGTTATATTGGCGTTTATAAAGTTTCATCACAGGCTCCAAAAACATTGGAACAGCAATAATTCTATCTATGGCTAGCCGCTTCCTGCAGCACCCTCACGTATTCTGCCACCATTCTCTCCCAGTCGAACCTAGCAGCATATTCAACGCCTTTCAAGGCGAGCCTCTCGCATAGCGGCCGGTCGTCGAGCAGCTTGACGACGGCTTCCGCCATGGCCTTGGGCTCCACGGGCGTTATAATCCCGGCTCCAGACTCTTTGATGGGGAATGATTCGTCGACGTCGGTTGCGACAACAGGCCTCCCCGCCGCCATATACTCCAAAAGCTTGAAAGATAGTCTTCCGCCAAGTGATTCATCTTGTGGAAGGATGCATACCCGCGCTTTCTGAAGCCATCTCGGCAGCTGGTCGTGGGGTATGAAGCCCGGCATCTCAACCCTCGCGCCAGCATACTCTATTAAACGCCGCCTAACAGCTGGTGGAATATCACCTATCAACAGGAACTTCACATCACTCCTCATCTGGCTGAGCATCCTCACAAACTCCAACAACAGCCTAGACCTATGAGGTTGAAACGTGCCATAGTAAAGAACGACAGGCACATCTGGCAAAGACGTAGGCCTAAACAGCTTTGTATCGACGCCGTATGGAATCACCTCAATCTTTTCCCCTTCTAATCCGAGTTTCATTAACTTCTTTCGAATAATCTCGGTAGTAACAACTATCTTAGCAACTCTTCTATTTCTCAAAACCCTGTATTCATTAAACCTCGAAAAATACGTTTTTCTAGCTGTCGTCTGCTGCGGCAAAACCAGAACAGAATCCTCAGCATCCACCACCACAGGCCTTCGGAATAAAAGCGGATGCATAGGTGCAGCGGTGTCAAAAAGCCAGACAACATCATGCTCCACAGCATTAATCCAAAGCTCGCTTAGATAGGGCCAAACCCTATATGTCACTCGTCTCGGGAGAGTGAAGGGCAAAACATGGCGGACATAAGCCGGCCTCATAGGAGCTACAGCAGAACCCTTCGGCATCGACCCAGCAAAACAGTAAACTACAAACCTTTTAGAAAACTCGTGTAGAAGCTTAAGATAGCGGAAGTTATAGAACGGATACGCCGAAACAGCCGTGGCGAGTCTAAGCGTCATGTAACAGCTCAAAAGCCCCCTCTTCTTCTATTATATCATCGTTTCTTCCAAGCCTCTAGCCCATAACTGACGCTTGGAATGATTCTGGAAAGGCTTGTCCAAGCGAAATCAATATTTGAAACAAGCCGTGAAATCCCGCCAGCCCTTCTTCTTAATGGAAAGCCGTAACCTCTCACCTCAAAGCCTAGTCTTTTAAGCTCATGTATAGTCCATCCCGACTTGTGAGTTAAATGAGCTGCCCGTCCATGTGTTTGGGCGAAGCCGTTCGGCGTCGTGAGATAAACAAAACCTCCTCTGCGAGTAACTCTCTCCATCTCCTTGACGAGCCTATAGCCCGCGGCCTTGCTCAAATGTTCTAAAACCTCTATAGCCATGGCAATATCAACCGATTCATCAGGCAACGGTATGGGATCAGTCTCTAAGTCTATTTTGACTAAGTCATACATCTTGCTCATTGCGGCCAACTTCTCCAAATATGGCTCATAAATATCCAACCCAGTTATCTTCAAAGGTTTACCGGCGATAGACGCCAGCAAATGCCCAGCCCATCCAAACCTACATCCCACATCCAGCACACAGTTCAGACCCTCTTCTAACTCGCTCACAAACATACTGAACCTGCTCGCCACTAAACCTTCAAGAAGGCCCATACATGACCACAAACAGACTAAGTTACTAAAGCCATTATTAAACAAATCCAGATAAGAGCAAAACACAGCTTTTTAGATACCTTTGACGGAAATAAGGCTGAGTCTTGTCGGGAAGCATCAGGGTACGGTTCAGCGGCATTCTCCTGTTCGTTGGCAACCTCGTCACGCTTCTCACAGGGCTAATCTTTAACGTATTGATAGCCCGCAATCTTCAGCCCGCGGCCCTCGGTGTCTGGTTTTTCATCGGTAGCGTAATCCCATACTTCCAGATACTGGAGAAGGCAGTGCCCTACTGGGCTGGGCGCGATATACCGAGAGGGCGCATAGTCGGTAGGACGACGCTCCAATTCAACCTCCTGATATCGATACCAATAACCCTAATATTCATTCTGCTCTCAAACACTCTCTCAGCCGCCATAGTCTCGGAGCCGCGCGTCTTCATTCTCGCATCGATCTTCATACCCGTCTATTATGCGACAGCCGCCCTCACATCCGTCACATACAGCACGGCCCCCCACAAACTCGGCCCCAGAACAATAATTATAGACGGGGTCAAGATACCCCTCTCACTCGCCCTACTACCCATAGGGCTCGAAGGCGTGATTACAGCGGTTATAATAGGGAACATCGTCTACACGGGCTACCTCTACGGAGTCTCTCGACAGTATCTTCGCGACAGCTTCGACGTCTCGTGGCTCAGAGTGAGCCTGAAGAGAATCTGGCTCCCCCTTCATGAGAACCTCATAAGCTACCTCTCGATGGCCGTCGACGCCCTAATAGTGGGTGTTATGCTCTCAGCCACAGACCTCTCGCACTATGGAATAGGCCTGGCTATATCGAGCGTCGTCGGAACAGCGAAGGGCTTGACAGGGGCCATCTACCCCAAACTGCTTAAGGCGGGAGCCGCATCGGAGAGCGAGCTCAAATCTCTCTTCAAGTTCCAGCACATCTTCGTCACACCGATGATCGTGGGCGGCATAGTCTTGTCAACCCAGCTGGTGGAAATCTTCGGGACAAGATACCTTCCTGCGGCGCCTCTACTGCCTATCCTTGTCTTCTCTCCGGCCTTGGGGCTGGTCTCACTGACCATGAGGACTGTAATCACAGGATTAGAGAAGGCTGATAGGGGGGCCTCTGGTTTGAGTCTGCTCAGAACAACCCTCTTCACGACTCAGCTGCCGGGCTATCTTCAACTAGCAACTCTCGTTTCGGTGACGGTTTTGTCTGTCGGGCGTCTCGGAATAATGGGCGCGGCGATAGCCCGTCTAGCCGCGTCGGCTCTGAGTCTCGCTCCCATGTGCATGCTCTACTCGAGGGTGGCGCGTCTGACAACTGTGCTCCATGGGCTAGAGAAGGCCACCGTCGCATCAGCCATCATGGCGGCTGCTCTAACCCTGTTAAATCCCCGCGGCAGCCTCCAGACTTTAGCCTCTATAGCCGCGGGGGCAGCCATATACTTCGCGACCCTTCTCCTCATAGACAGGGACTCGAGGCAGCTGGCGCGTAGGGCGGTGGATGAGGCTAAGAGGCTCGTGATAACCCAGGCGGAGTAGTGAGTCTAAGGGGACTCGCGGGCCCTGCGACCTGCCCCGCGGCTGTGTCCGGGGGCGCTCAAGTTTTTTAGCGGCCCTCTGATGCTCCTCTCCTGTGGGATGATTATCGTAACCGGGGCCTTCGGGTTCATAGGCAGCCACGTTGTAGAGCATTTAATTAAAGCCGGTGAGGAGGTTGTCGCCGTAGGGCTTGCACCACCCTCGGAGGACAACCTCAGCTATCTTCTCAGATATAGCCAATCGGGGAGGCTCCGAATAGCTCGGTTGGACGTTGGCAGCTTAGAGGCCGTGAAAACCCTCCTCAAAACACATCAGCCCCCCATAGTCTATCATCTGGCCGCGATAGCCTCTCATAGGCTCAGCATGCAAGACCCATACACCTATCTTCACAACAACTACAACACGGTCTTAACCGTTCTCGAGGCGGCGCGCGCAACGGAGCCATCTCCGAAAATCGTCTTTTCATCAAGTAGCAGCGTCTATGGCGACAACCCCCCGCCACTGAGGGAGGACATGCCCCCCAGGCCCAGAGGCCCCTATGCACTAAGCAAGCTGATGGGTGAACGGCTCTGCGAGATGTATAGCGAGGAATACGGTCTCAGATGCCCAGTAGTCCGATACTTCAACGTCGTGGGTGAGAGGTGCAGGAGGAATATCGTCTTCAGGGTATTTGCTGAGAGGATTCTGAGGGGTGAGCCGGTCGAGGTCAACGGCAGGACTGTAGGAGGGGTTTTCAGGTCTGCCGAGAGGGATTTCACATATATCTCCGACGCAGTAGAGGGGACTCTCCGCGTAGGCGAGAGGATTGACGGGTTTGATGTCATCAACATCGGATTCGGCCGGCCGGTCAGCGTCAGGCGGATAGCGGAGCTAATGATGGAGAGCCTCGGCAGGAGGGTTCCAATACTCGAGAGGGAGCTTCTGCCTCACGAGTCGCTGTTGAGTTATTCGGACAATTCAAGAGCTCGTGAACTCTTGGGATGGAGCCCGAAGATAAACGTTGAGGAGATGGTAGCTAGGTACGCGCAATGGGCTCTGGGCGGCGGGCTGGCTCTCTGAGGACGCTTAGATAAACCCTCAGCAACTCCGCAGCGACAACCTCTGGGGCAAACATCCCGGCCACCCTTTTCGCAGCGGCCGCACCCATCCTCTCCCTAAGCCCGGCGTCAGAGACCAGTTTCTCAATCTTCTCGGCGAGCCCCCTGTAATCATCGGGCTCGAACAGGTAACCCGTGACACCGTCCTCCACTATCTCTTTTAAGCCGCCGGTCGATGAGGCTATAACAGGCTTCCCCGCGGCACCAGCCTCGGCGGCTGTCATTCCGAAAGGCTCGTATCTCGAGGGGACGAGAACGATGCCCGCCTCTCTGATAAAGGCTTCGACATCATACCTGTGCCCGAGAAAATCGACTTTCCCCGATATGTCCAAATCATCCATCATCCTTCTTAAATTCTCCCCCTCCTCACCCTCTCCGATGATCAGGAGCCGCGGCGCCCTCCCAGTCTTCTCCTTCAGATGAGCCAAGGCCCTAAGAGCCACATCTACTCCCTTTACCCTATGAAGCCTAGCGACGAGCACCAGCGGGCCCTCCGCGGCCCTTTCGGGCGGGCCACTGAACCTCTCGAGGTCGATGGGGTTGTGGACGGCCGTGAGCTTTCCCCCATAGCCGTGCGTTCTCTCCACAATCTTCTGGAGCCACCGCGAGCATGTTGTTACACTGTCAGCGAGTTTGAGTCCCAATATCCAGGAGATGACGCCTAGCACTCTCTCCCGGAATCCAGCTTCCTTAAGCTCGTAGGGGGGGTAGCCCTCGAGCGTCAGTATCCTCCTCCTGGCCGCTAGCAGCGCTGAGGGATACATGAGTAGGAATGTTTTGGGTGTGCTGAAGTGGGCTATGTCGTGTCTGCCCGAGACGGCTAGTCTCAAGGCTAGGAAGAGCCAGTAAAGCGGGCTTGGATATCCGTCGATATTCATCACGTGGCAGACAGCGCCGGCCTGCCTCAGCCTCCTAAAGGCAGGATATCTGAGGGCCGCTGCCGATGTTATCACTGTAACTCTCACCACCCCTCTAGCCCTTCTAACGACGCCAAGAAGCAGGTGGACAAGAGCTAGCGAAGCGCCTGTCAACCCGTGCTTGGCTGGGATGACTGAGACTATCTTCACCATGTTGAGGTGGCTCCGGCTGAGCTAAATATTCATATCAGCCCAGGGACTGCGAGGCTGTCATGGTGTTATGACGATTTTTATCCCCTCCCCGTTCTTGAATGTCCGCAAAGCCCCTTCGAACTCCTCTATCCTGTAGCTGTGGGTCACCAGCCCTCTCAGGTCTATCCTCGAGTTTACGATAAGGTTTAGCGCCTCCGCCATCTCGCGGTCGGTTGCTGCGTTACTGGGTATTATCGTGACTTCTCTGACTATGAGGTCGCTGATGTCGTGTTGGAGTGTTGAGCCGTGTGGAGGAACCGCGAAGAGCAGGACTTGGCCCCCTCTCCTCGCGAGTCTGATTCCTAGGGGGAGGGCTAACGGTGAGCCGGCCGCGATGATTGAGACATCTACGCCTCTGCCGCCCGTCATGTCCCTCACTTTCTCCACGGCGTCTATTGTTGATGGATTTAACGGCGTTGCTCCGTATTTCTCGGCGACCTCGAGGCGCAGGGGGTTTATGTCGAGACCAAATACCTGCTCCGCCCCATTCAATCTAAGTATCTGTGTGAATGTCAGCCCCATCGCGCCGAGCCCGACGACTGCATAGGACTCCGGCTCCTCCACGGCGATTCTCTTGATTGCGCGGAGTATGCAGGCTGTTGGCTCTGTGAGGCAGGCGTGGATTGGGTCTAGGCCGGGTGGTATTTTATGGATTCCTCTCCTCTCGACGATGAATTTTGGGACGATGAAATATTCGGAGAAGCCTCCGGGTGTGAAGTTGTATTCTCTGTAGCTTGGGCACATGGTAGGGCTGCCTTTGATGCAGTAGTAGCATGAGCCACAGTTTACGTGGTGATGAGGGACAACCGCCTCCCCTATTTTGAGGCTGGTGACGCCTTCTCCGACCGCAGCCACTATCCCCGCGGCCTCGTGGCCTATGACCGGCTTCGAGCCCTTATACCTGCCCTCAAGCTTCTCAACATCGGTGCCACATAGCCCGCAGGCAAGCATCTTGATCAGAACCTCGCCTGGGCCCGGCTGCGGAGTCTCTAACTCAACTATCTCGAAGCCCTCAGAGCCTATAACAACGGATTTCACGAAAACCCATTCATGGCGCGTCGATTTAAGCTATGCCTCTTTGCGTAGGTTTATTATTGCCGTGTGCCAGCTTTAGTGCGTGCATCGCATCGCGACGCTGTCCACGCTTACCTTGCTTTTTAGCCTGCTGGCTATCCCAGGCCTTGGAGTTAGGTATCTTGAGGAGTTCGAGTATCCGCCTCTCGAGTCTCAGCCGAGTGCAATGGTTGTAGATGATGCGGGGGGCATTTGGCTTGCTCTTCCGGAGGAGGGCTCAGTGGCCAGGTATGTTCCTGAGGCTGGGTTGAGAATTGTTGACTTAGGGTTTAAGGCGACGGACCTGGTTTACGCACATGGCGTTGTTGCAGCTTTTCAGCCTGGCTCATCCGAAATTGCCTTCGTTGACGCTGCTCGGAGCGTCGTTACGTGGAGGTCTTCCGAGGCTGGACTCATTGATGACGTTGTCGCCGTGAGTGGCAGCTTTGTACTCGTGAAGAGTTTTCCGACAATGTCTCTCTTAGTGCAGCTCACTCCGAAGGGTGAGGCTATCTGGGAGAACATGATTGCGGATAAAGTGTTGGAGAGGAACAGGGTCGCGGCTGGCTCTGATGAATATGTCTGGCTTCGGACATCTGAGGGCAGTTTGCTCGTGGTGGAGCTGGGGCGTGAGGGGTACAAGGAGTTTAGGATGGAGAAGAAACCGGTTCTGCTGGCTTCACGTGAAGGTAAAGTGTGGGCTGTCGACCCTGAAGGAGGAGTAACACGTATATCGATAAGGGGCGTCGAGGCTAGGGTCAATACGGGCTTCACTGCTCGTCTTGGCGATTATGTTTTTGCGCTCCCATCTAACAGGCTTGCTATTCTCTCACGCATCGAGAACATATTAGTCGAGATTAGCGGCGACAGGGTGTCTAAGGAGCAGCTTCAAGTAAGATTTCTCCTCGCGGCAATGCGCGGCTCGTCTAGCATTGTGCTCCTGGATGCCAGTGAAAAAAGAGTCTTGGTTGCCTCACTCTCGAGACCACCCGTAATCTCGGATGCCTCTGCTCAAGTCCTCAGTGATGGTCAGAGAATTCAGGTGAGGGCTAGAGTCTCTGATCCTGATGAGGATCTGGCTAGTGGCTATCCGAGGGCCGCAGCCCTTCTTGGCACACAGGTGGTCTCTACAGAGATGTCCCGTGAAGGTGAGATCTATACCGCGGAATTGGCTGTACCCGTCGGTGACGGCGCCTTAAGAGTCTATGTCCAAGCTTTGGACCTCGGGGGCAACGATATGAGGCTTGATGTCGCAAGTTTCGAGGTTATGGGTGGGAAGGTTGTGGGGTCAGGCTCTGTGCAGCCACCGCCGCAGCCCCAGCCATCTACGGGAATATCTGAGATCTTACCTCTGGCTGTCGAGATGGCCTTTTTCGTGATTCTTGTCACGACGTTGACGTTGTTCTGGGTGTCAAGGGCGAGGAGCAGGGGTAAGAAGAGGAGGCGCTAGGCGTCCTTTTATTACCCGCTTGTGCGTGACATGGCCTCTACGCTAAACTCTCCGATGCCGTCGATTGAGGATAAGTAGTTCTCCAATGCCTCAGTTACGCCTTCCTGCTCGGGGACTGAGAACCATACTAGGAGGCTTTCGAGGCCGAAGGCTACCGCCTCTCTGCTTATTGAGAGTATCTTGAAATCTTGAGGAAGCCTCCCCTCCAGCTCCGAGCTCAGAGCCTCCAGGTCCACCTCAGAGTCTTGAGGCATAACTCTTACCGCTAGCACTACGCGCGCCATATCAGGGCCCCTCGAAGCCGCAAGCTGGACACGTGTAGAGCCTCGCAAGCTCTCTGCAAATCTCGCATCGCCATATCGAGACTCTGGCACAGTTTGGGCATGGGAAGTGGACAGACTTCATGTCTGGTGTTATGGGCCTATTGCATGATGTGCAGCGTGGGAATGTGACTGTCTTTACCGCCATTCTTTCTATACTTTTTACGACTCGTATTTAAGTGTCAGGAGACAGGTCTGCTGAGAATAGGTAGGCGTAAGCTACTCTCTGTGAGTGGGTCTCAAAAAAGTTGTGACTGATGGATGTTTTAGCCCCTTGGGAAAGGTGACTCGATATACTCGACGAAGAAATTCATTGTTTTGTCGCTCCAGAGGAACTCTCTATTGGCCCTCTGGCCTTTGTCGATTCGTATGTTTCCGTCCTGGTCTCTGATGGGCTCTCCTAGGTTGCCTTCGGGCGAGAAGGGCTCGAATACCAGCTCTTTCATCTCCTCATATCTCTGCTTGATCTCTCTTGTTGTCTCTGCAGGTATGGCTGGGCTGAGCGGTGCGAGGTAGACTGTGCCGTCGGGCTGTCCCGCCAAGCTCTCCGCGATAGGCCTACTCCACCTCCAAGGCGTCATGTCTCCTAGCCTCGTCCAGATGTCCTCGGGCTCCCAGCTGTTAGTGGCAACCAACCTGTAGAAATGAGCGTAGATTGGGCCCCAGTTAACTATCTGGCCTGTGAGATGCGCATTCGGTCCGAACTGTGTCATGTCGCTGTAGTGGCTGAAGCTCCATACTCGCCTCCCTTTCTGTGTGGTGTATTCCTCCGCTACTTGGAGAACTGTGGGTGTGTCCTCGGTGTATCCTAGCACGTCGGCGTTCTGGTCCTCAATGAGGGCTATGGCTGCTTCCCGAGCTTTGGGTGGGTCGACCCAGCTGTTAATCCATAAGACATAGGCCTTGATGTTCTTGCCTGTTCGTCTCTTGTATGTCACGTTAGCTCCTAGAACGAAAGCGTTTATGTGCCTCACGACCTCAGGTATGGGGAAGGCTCCCACATAGCCCACCACTCCTGTCTGCGTTACTGCTCCCGCGGCCAGCCCGTTCAGGTAATAGAGCTGATAGAACTCGGCGAAAGCTGTGCTCATGTTGGGCGTGGTTTTGTTAGGCTCTGGGGCCGCGCCACTCTTATACCCTGAGATGTGGACGAAATATTTATCAGGGTTGTTGCGGGCCGCCTCGACCATTGCATCCATGAACCCGAAGCTGCATGCGAATATCAGGTTGGCACCTTGGTCTAGGAGGCTCTTGATGGCTGAGGAGGCCTCGGGGTCAGGGACCAGCTCGATATAGGCGCTGCTCGACCCTGGAACCTTGGAGTCTGCATACCTCCGGCCCAGGTCATGAGCATAGGACCAGCCATAGTCTTTGGCGGGGCCTGGGTAGAAGTATCCTGCCCTTATAGCCCCCCTCTCAGCCGTCACGGTCGTGGCCACGGTAGTTGTCTTGGTGGTTACAGGCGCGGTTGACTGACCCGCGAAATAGCCGCCCACACCCCCTATCACTAGGCCTGCGGCGGCGCCACCAACTACTGCGGCGCGAGAAGCTCCCGACAGAAATCTCCTTCTCGAGATTTTTTCCCGGCTCATCGGCCTGTACTGTTGCTGGGCATTTAAAAATATGCATTTCAGCCGTGGCGAAATTTTGCATGTTCATGTTCTTTGACACGTTCGTGTAAAATTGAGGGGTACTCGGATACTCCCCTTTATGAGCTGGTGAGGAATTCTAAGTCTGGGGCCCTTGTTGGACCGCGGCGCTGAAAAGTCAGGCCATTCCCCCTCTCCAAGCCCTAAGGTGGAGATGCGGGGCATCGTTAAGAGGTTTCCCGGAGTTCTGGCCAACGACAACGTGGATTTTACGATCTATGAGGGCGAGGTCCACGCGCTGCTTGGGGAGAATGGGGCGGGCAAAACAACCCTGATGAATATCCTCTACGGAATCTATACTCCGGACTCGGGGACCATAAGGGTGCGCGGAGTCCCCGTCAAGCTGCGGAGCCCGCGCGACGCGATCAAACTCGGAATCGGTATGGTTCACCAGGACTTCAGGCTAATTGAAGCACACACGGTCGTGGAGAACGTGTTTCTCAACCACAGGGAACTCGGATTTGTCCCTAACTGGCGGTCGCTTGAATCAAGACTGGAGGAGCTTGCGTCAAACTATGGCTGGAAGCTGAATCCGAGGGCGCGGGTTGGAGGCCTCTCACCTGGCGAGAAGCAGCAGGTTGAGCTTCTTAAACTTCTGGTGAGAGGCGCGGACATTCTTCTGCTAGATGAGCCGACCAGCGTTCTCACACCGATTGAGACCCGGATGCTCTTCAAGACGATGAGGCGGATGGTGGAGGATGGAAAGAGTGTGGTTCTGATTACGCATAAGCTCAGCGAGGCTCTAAGCGTGAGCGACAGGATTACTGTGATGAGGCGGGGCCGCGTAGTTCTCACAAGGCCGACAAGCGAGGTAACGATTGAGGAGCTATCGATAGCGATGGTGGGGACGCAGATTGAGGGAGTGGTGTCCCGGGCTAGGGGGGAGCAGGGCGAGAAGGAGCCTATCCTAAAAATCTCTAACCTCTCAGTAATGGGTGATAGCGGCGTCCTAGCTGTCAGGGATGTGAATCTAACAGTCTATCGCGGAGAGATACTCTGCATAGCTGGTGTCAGCGGTAACGGTCAGGTCGAGCTCGTCGAGGCTATCACAGGCCTGAGAAAACCCTTGCGCGGAAAGATAATTCTAAACGGGTTGGACATAGCAGGCGCGTCTCCGCGGAGGCTTTTTGAGCTGGGGCTATCATATATCCCGCCCGAGGGCAAAAAGTGGGGTATAGTGCCGGAGCTCAGCATCTATGAAAACGTGGCTCTGCGCGTCATAAGGAGGCAGCCGTATTCGCGGCTAGGTATGATTAAGTGGGAGAGCATCATCAAGACTGCTCAGCGGGTCGTCACAGAGTTCAGAGTTGACGCTTCGTCGGTTAAGGCTCGCGCTGGGTCGCTCTCGGGCGGGAATGTTCAGAGGCTCATTCTGGGCAGGGAGTTGACGACCTCGAATCCTCTTCTCCTTGTCGCGGCCTACCCTACGAAGGGCCTCGACATCGCGGCGACTGAGCAGGTGAAGCGCATTCTCCTCGGCCTCAGAGACGAGAAGGTTGGGATATTGATGGTGAGCGAGGACCTTGATGAGGTGCTGGAGCTCAGCGACAGAATCGCTGTGATGTATGGTGGAAGGATCGTGGGGGTGATTAAGAGGAGTGAGGCCTCGGCCGAAGTTCTCGGCTCCATGATGTCGCGAGGTGTTCCCGTTAGTGCAGCGGCGTAGCACTCTAAACTCGCTCGGACTGCAGGTGAGTTTCGAGAGAAGGGCCGAGATAGGCACGCGGTTCTCCATATCTGTAACACTCGGAATGCTGATACTGGCGTTCCTGGTCTCTGGGCTAATCTTCCAGCTCTTGGGATTCAGCGCGCCTCAGATATACAGGTCCTTCTTTACAACGCTCACAAGCGCCATCATGCTTGAAGAGGTTTTCAGGCGCTCGACACCTATCATCTTGGCCGCAATCGGGCTCTGCTACTCCTACAGGATGGGCTTCTGGAACATAGGTGCAGAGGGACAGCTATACCTGGGAATGATTGCTGCCACGGGGGTCGTCATACTTCAGAAAGCTGGGATTGGTCTTGGGGAGGAGCTCCTGCTACCCGCCGTGGCCGCGGCCTCTATGCTTGCTGGAGGGGTTTGGAGCCTGATTCCGGCCCTCCTCAGAATCAAGTTCGGCGCCAACGAGATAATCACGACGCTGATGCTCAATTACACAGCCATCCTGCTGGCCGACTATCTAATCCATGGCCCCTGGAAAGACCCGGCCGGATACGGGTTCGCCCAGACCGTCGCCTTCCCCGCAAGCTCAAAGTTTATGATACCTGGAGTATCCGAGGCTATAACCTACCTTATGATAGTCGGAGTAATCACCGCGCTCACCTATCTAGTCTTCAGATTTACCGTCTTCGGTTTCGAGTCAAGAGTCCTTGGACTGAACATCTTTGCCTCGAGATACGCGGGGGTGCCGACAGCCTCCACCCTCCTTAGAGGCGTCTTCATATCAGGCGCTTTGGCGGGGTTGGCGGGGCTTATCGTTGTCAGCGGGCTAATCGGAAGGATGCGCCCCGGGGCCTCGCCCGGCTACGGATACCACGCAATAATAGCCTCGATGCTTGGGGGCCTTTATCCACCCGCCGTCTTCATGTCTTCCATCCTATTCGGCATGCTACTCACAGGCGGAGACCTCCTTCAAGCAGGCATTCAGATGCCCAAGTCAGGCGTCGAGATAATAATGGCGTTGATATTCTTGGCCACCATAGTTGCCGAGTTCGTGAAGCGGTATAGGATCAGGGTCTTGAGGCTGGGGCGGGGTGTTGTGGCTTGACATTTGAGGCGTTCTCAATCGCTGAGGCTATCTTAGCAAGCGCGATCTCCGCGGGCACCATCTACCTCATAGCCTCCGTGGGCGAGTGTTTCACAGAGAGGGCTGGGGTAATCAATCTGGGGCTTGAGGGCATCATGGCCATGGGCGCAATAACCTCCTTCCTTGTAACCCTCGCCTACGGCCACTTGGTAGCTATACTCAGCGCGGCTCTGATAGGCGGTCTGCTGGGACTGCTGCACGCATTTCTCACAGTATCTCTGAGGCTCAACCAGATAGCTGTGGGCCTCGCGATAACTTGGCTCGGACTTGGCCTCAGCGGATTCATGGGCGCGCCCGAAGTTGCCAGAGACCTTCTCAGAGCCCTCAACCCCAATGTCCCATCACATCTCGCTGAGCTGAAACAGGCGCCCAGGCTCCCAGACCTTAGATTAGGACCTCTCGCTGAGACCCCAATCATCGGAAGAGCCTTTTTCTCTCAAAACGTCCTCGTCTATGCCGGAGTAGCACTAGCTATCCTGCTCTGGTTTGTGCTCTTCAAGACCAAGTGGGGGCTCTCTCTGAGAAGCGTCGGCGAGAACCCGGCCTTGGCGGACTCGGCTGGGGTCAACATCTACTTGGTGCGATATCTGGCCGTCATGGTGGGCTCAGCCCTCGCAGGAGTTGCGGGAGCCTACCTCTACATCGGATATCAGCCCTTCTGGGTTGAAGATCTCACGAGGAGCAGGGGGTTCATAGCTCTAAGCCTAGTCATCTTGGCATCTTGGAGCCCCCTCAGAGCCATAGCCGCCGCCTACCTCTTTGGGGGAGTAGAGGCGTTACAGTTCCGCATCCCACTTCGCGGCTTCGGCGCCGAGACACCTCAGCTCGTGATGATGCTACCATACGTTATAACAATCTTGACCCTCATAGCCATATCACTGGCTAGTCGAGGTAGGATACCTGCGCCCGCGGCTCTCGGGAAGCCATACTCCAGAGAGGAGTAGCTGGGGAGTTCATCGCTGCTGCATACGCTTAGCAATTGTCAGAGGGATGAGGGACGCGAAGCCCATAATGGAGAGGAATGTAAAGCCGTACTGAAATCCTCCGACATCTATCACGTAGCCGACGAGAGGCGCAAGGAGTCCCCCACCCCCGAGGGCGACGCCATAAATCACGCTGGTCGCTAACCCTTTGAGACCCGGCATTATCTCATGCATTATTAAGATGAGCAACGTGTGAAGGGACACAGTGCATGCCCCTATACTAATCACGGCGCCAGCCATACCCACGGGGTCGACAAAGGGGAGCGGAAATATGACCGCCGAGGCCAGCACCAAAAGAATCACCGAGATAGTATACCTGCCCTTGAGGTCTGAGAGATAACTGGTCAGGGGGACACCGGCTATCGCGCCTACAAAGAGTAGTGTTAGGAGAAAGCCGCCAAACTCGCTTCCAAACCCGCGCCAAACCGCCAAGAAAGAGAGGAAGCTCACAACGCCGTTGGCGGCTATCTGAAGCCCAAGCCCCGACAAGGCCACCAGAGAAGTTAGAATAAAGACATCTCTACGCGACAGACAAGGCTCTATCGCGCCCCTCCCCTCGCTCATAGCTCCGTTGGTTCGCGCCCCCTCATATTCTCCCAGCCTGAACGTGAAATAGAGCAGTAAAACCGTGGGTAGCGCGAAGATGGCAAGCCCCCGTAGCCCGAAACTCTGAGCAGCCCACAAAGAAAGGAACGGGGCGACGGCGGCGCCCACCCGCCCGGCTATCATGAAGATGGAGAAGAGCAATCCACGCCTCTCCGACTCATATGAGGAGTATGCGCTGGCTATGGGGTGATAGATAGCTGACCCCATCCCCGCGACCGCAACACAGACGAGTGAGGCCTCAAAACTATCCATAACTCCTAGGACGCCAATTCCCACCGCTCCGAGGACAAGCGAGAGGGGGAGCATGAATCTCAACTGGTATCGATCGAATATGTAGCCGAATAGCGGCTGCAGGAAGGCAGATGCGAAGAGGTAGGCGGCGGTGTAGAGGCCGGCTGCGGCATAAGTGAGGCCGTAGATGGTGGCTAAGAGCGGGTATAGGGGCGGCAAGACACTGCCATACATGTCATTAACTAGGTGGCTTAGAGAAAGGATTGATAGCTGCCTTGCTCTTCCCATGAGCCGCTCGGCAGATAAGAAGAGATAACACAGAGCTATTAAATGTATAATCGAGCAGGGCTGCACAATTCAGAAGATAGGCGCGGCATAAAGAATGGAGCTGGCCTAGATTTTCAGAATCGTGGACCGAATCTTAGCTATGGTCTGTGAAGAGAATAGCCGAGGCGCTAAGAGAGCTACACCCCAGACACCCAGTATCGATATAGTGATCGCGCCTCCCGTGAATGTTATTTCCTCCAAGAGGGGAAGCAGGCCCTCAGCCGGGTTCCAAGCGGTTAAGAAGGGAGGCCATGGGACAAGTTCACCGGTTATCACGTGGTCTGCGACGAGGGCCGCGGCTCCACCCCACATCAGCAACGTGAGCAGTCTGAGACTGCTCCTCCACTTCCCCGAACGACGGTCAGCCAGGCTTAGCAACACCGCAGCGACTAGGGGGGTAATGAAGCATGCCATGGCAGACGGCCCTATCGTAAATATTCTACTTTATTAACATAGGTATGTCCTAGCATAGTTTTCTAGTAAAAAATATGTATGCCGGGTGAGAACCGTTAAGACACCAGTATTGCCTTGTAGCGGGTCAAAGCTATCCACTTATACCCTCCCATCCAAGTATCTGGGAGCTATGCCGAGACGGCCTGCAACCACGTTTAGGCGCTCCTATAGGATGCGGATAGGATACGAGGGGGAGTATTACCTCATGAAGAAATTTACCTCACTTCAGAGGCCGGGCTACTATGCTGTGAGGACCCCGGGCAGCGGGACAGGTAAGACATTCAAGCCTGACCTCCTAGTAGTGGAGGCGGGCGAGCTATACGCCATAGAGGTCAAGTCAACCAACAGGGACTCAATCTATGTTAGGCCCGAGCAGCTGGAGCGGCTCAGAAGGTTTGCAGAGCTATTCAGAGTCAAGTGTCCACATTGTGAGAAGGAATTTGGTCCCCGGCCAGTCCTAGCTGTCCGCTTCCTCGGGAAAGGGTGGGTTTTCAGAGAGGTGAGAGACAGCTCCGATATCCATATAAGCGTAGGAGGAGCTGGAGGGTCAGCTGAAGAAAGAGCTAAAGAATACTCGACGCTTGAGAATTATTATGCTTCTGAGCGAGAAAAGAGTTCTCATCGCGGGGGCCACGAGCGAGGTAGGCCAGGAAACGGCTCGGCTCTTCGCAGAGCACGGCGCCAAACTAGCGCTGGCAGCGAGGAGGACGCGGCTCTTGCAGGCATTGACCTCAGAAATAGCGGCGAGGGGAGGAGAAGCCACACCTCTAAGAGCAGACCTGTCTGAGCCGCGCGAGGCCAAGAGGATAGTCGATGCGGCTGCACAGAGACTAGGCGGGCTTGACGCACTCGTCAGCTACGTGGGCGCGAAGCTTGAGCCTCGGACCTGGTATGCAGGAATTGATAAGATTGATGAGGAGAAGATTAGGGAGATAATGGATGTCGACTTCTACTCCGCCTTGAGGCTTGCCAAGGCCGCTCTCCCGGTTATGCGGAGTGGAGGCGGAGGAGTTATTATCTTCACCTCGTCGACCCCGGCGATCACGTGGTATAGACATGGTATGGCATACTCTCTCGCAAAGCTAGCAATCATTGGCCTAGTTAAAGCAATAGCTGCAGAGTATGACAGGTTCCGCGTGAGGGCTTACGCCCTGGCGCTCGGCAACATCAAGACCAGCGCGACATACGATAGGCTTAAGCCGGGTGAGAAGAGGCGGCTCGCCGAGGAATCTCCGATGAGAAGGTGGGGTGAGCCCAGAGAGGTGGCCTCTGTGGCGCTGGCCCTGATCTCAGACCTGTACAGCTACGTAAACGGTCAGGTAATCGTTATAGACGGTGGGACAGTGATGCTTAGTTGATCTTCGCCAGAATCTCCTCTATCTCCTTATAGTTGGGCTCTTTTACCGGGTCCTCCGATATCCAGGCATATCTTACCACGCCGTCTCTGTCGATTACGAAGACAGACCTCTTAGCCACAGAATATCCCTTCATTCCGAGGAAATCCTCGTGTACTCCACCATACGTCTTTGAGACCTCTCTCGTATGGTCCGAGAGAAGCGTGAATCCAAGCCTATTATGCTCTGCAAAGGCCTTCAACGTGAAGGGGTCGTTAACGCTTATTCCGATTACGGTGGCGTCTAAGGCGGAGAGCCGAGCGAGGCTGTCCCTAAAAGTGCACATCTCTCTGGTGCAGACGGATGTGAAGGCGCCGGGGAAGAACGCCAAAACAACCTTTTTACCCCGGAAATCGGAGAGTCTCTTCGAATTCCTGTCAAAATCGAGTAGCGCAAAGTCCGGAGCCCTGTCACCCACTTTGACCGGCATACGACATGCGGAGTGCCCTCACAATATTTATTTTTCCAGACTACGCACTTCCAATAAACACTTCAATCCTCGAAGGGCTAGGATGGCTGCCGAAGACTGCGGCTCACCTATATATGTGAGCGCTTAATTATACAGCCGAAGTCCCATGCAGACAAGGCCTCTACTACCTGGTTTATTGCTCGCGCTGGCCTCCCTACCAGCTGTCTACGCAGTCGAGGCGACATCTGACATCTTCAGCAAAGTTTTCGCCGCCGCAATCGCTTTCAGCGCAGCGGTTTTAGCATCGGGTTTCGCGATCTCTCGCGCAGGCTCCGCTGGACTTGCAGCCTCAGCAGAGAGACCTGAGGTAAGAACAGTCGCGATCATAATCGCAGCCTTTGGTGAGGCCCTCGCTATATACGGTATAGCGATAGCCTTCTTCATACTTGGAGCATCGTAGCTGACCCACAGGAAACACCTCGCCGGAAAAACTTGGGCGGTGAAAAAGGCGCCTCTGAGGTTGCGTAGGGGCTGCCCGCGCTTGGCTAAGAAAGGCTGGACGCATGGAGAGAATCTAGATTTTTGGGTTAAAAACTAGGCAGGCTCAAAGATGGTTCTCCCAAGTCCTAAATGAATTCTCGAAGAACCATTACCTCTTCAGTAGCAGTCTCCTAAGGGTGTGAGCATCCTTGCTGATGTTTGTGGTCTGTAAACCCTTATATCAGAAATTGGTGTTCTCCTTGCGGAGGCTTGGTGAAGAAGTCGCAGCAAAGCCCCTCCGAGATAGTTAGGCAGCTGGAGAAGATAGTTGGGAGGGAATACGTGGCCTCAGACACAGTTGACCTGCTGGCCTATACCCGCGACGCCAGCCCCATGGAGGGTGTCGTGCCGATGGCGGTCGTGAAGGTCGGAGACTCCCTCGAGTGCTCTAGGGTTTTGAGTCTGGCTAACGAGTTGGGCTTCAAGGTCTACGTTAGGGGTGGAGGGACGAGTGCGGGGGGAGGTGGAATAGCTTTCCAGCCCAACTCCGTGATACTTGATACTACCAGGATGAACAGAATTCTAGAGATTGACGAGCGGAACATGAGCGTGACGGTTCAGCCGGGGGTCATCTGGTCGACGCTCAACGAGGAGCTTGCCAAGAGGGGCCTTAGAGTCCCGTTTATGGGGCCGGAGAGCGCTTACGGTGCCACGGTGGGTGGCTCGATAGCCTTGGCCTCGATGTCCTCGCAAGGTGTTACCGAGAGTGGCGGGACTTTCAACCAGGTATTGTCTCTCGAAGTTGTTTTGCCTACAGGAGAGATTACGAGGGTCGGCTCCGACGCGCTTCCTACCGCGGGGAAATACGCTAGAGTCTGTTGCGGAGGCGACTTCGCAGGCCTCTTCATCGGCTCGATGGGAGTTTTCGGAGTAATCACAGAGGCCACGCTGAGGCTGGAGGAGCTGCCCACGAGCTCACGCTACATAGGCGTCGTCTTCGAGAGCTGGGAGCAGGGGCTAAGGTTCGTCCAAGGCATATTGAGGAAGAAGCTCACACCCAAGTCGCTGAACATAACGCCCGGCAGAAAATCCACCGAGTCGTCCTGGGGTGTGGCTGGTGAATGTGGGTGCCGCATCGTGATAGAGGAGCCTGACGATGGCATAGCTTCTCGGAAGGCTGAGGCAATCATCTCGATGGCAAGGGAGCTGGGAGGAGTCTTCCCGACCTCGCATGAGCAGAATGTTGAGAACTGGTGGAAGAAAATGTTCCTTAGGCTTGTTTCGCAGGAGCGGGAGAAGGGGTTTGCTGCGCACGCTTGTCACTGGCTCCCTGTGTGGAGGTTGCCAGAGATCGCTGAAGATGCCGAGAAATATTTTCATCAGACATGGGGGGTTGAGGAGTATGGAATGAAAGTGAGCATCGGTGCATACGTGGCGGACCAGAGGCCGGCAGTGGGTTTCTCTCTCTTCCTCTTCTATAGGGACGATAGGGAGTCGAGGCTGAGGGCTAGGGAGATCTGGGAGAAGTGGTTGGCTCATATTGTGGAAAGGTATGGAGCTGTTCCTTATTGGATGGGTATGGCTTGGACCAGAGCGCTTATGACGCGCGTCAGGCCGGAGTACCGTGATTTCCTGAGGCGTCTGAAAAGGTCCCTCGACCCGAACGATGTCTTGAACCCTGGCATGCTGGTCTAGACGCCGACCACCGGTGTGGCGGCCTCAAGCATCAAGCTTGGCGAGGAGCTCAGAGATGAAGACACACGCCTCTCTAGCCCCCTCCTCCAGACCCATTAAGGGGTCTTCATGCTCGAAGGATAAGGCCCCGCGATAACCCAGCGCAACCAGGGAGCCGAGAACCTCTGACCACCTAATCACTCCTTTACCCGGAACCCTGAATCTCCAGCTACGCTCCGCTGAAGACCACTTACCAACCGAGAAGACGCCGTTCTCCCTTAATACCCCTTCGTTAAACTCCACGTCCTTCAGATGTGTGTGAAAGATCTTCTCGCTAAACTTTTCTACGACTACTACAGGGTCGATGAGCTGCCAGGCTAGGTGTGAGGGGTCAAAGTTGATACCTAGAGCCCTGTGGTCAAGCTCCTTAAACATCCTACTGATGGTCTGGGTGTTGAAGACCAGCTGGCCGTAGTGAGGCTCGACGGCAACCTTGACATCGTGCTGAGCGGCGAAGTCCAGCAGGGGGCCCCATACAGCCCTAAACTCGCTCCAAGCCCCCTCAACTTTGTCTATATTCGACTCTGGGTAAGGGTAGAGGTAGTCGAGAGGGACAGGCATCCCCGAGAAGGTAACCACAACCGGAACATCCAAGAGCGAGGCGGCCTCCACAACTCTCAGAAACCTCTGATTGAAAGACCTTCTCCGCTCCTTATCTGCGTCGAGATGGTTGAAGTGGGATGAGAGCGCGACGATTTCAAGCCCACTCTTCTCAGCAATACCCCTCACATTCGACGCGCCGCCCGAAAGAACTCGCTCAACATCTAGGTGCCTTTTCGCAGAGACCTCCACTCCCCCATAGCCAAGAGCCCTGATGAACTCAGCCATCCTCTCAGACCAGACCCACTTCTCAGCCTCGATGGGCGGCAGGCAGTAGCTGAAGGCATTTGTGAAGAGGGAGAGAGTCAGCATACCCTCTAGGCGAGAGAGGATTAGAGACGGATTAAGGTTGTCTCTCATCCGGCAACCTCCAGACCGGCGAAGGGCTTAGAGCAGGTCTATGACGTCCACGACAGCCGGCCCTCGTCGGCGGCCGCTCCGCCTCAGACCTATTCTCAGCGTTGCGATGCATGCGGGGCAACTGGTGGCCACAATATCAGCCCCCGTCTCGGCTAGCATAGCGGCCCTCTTCATAGCGACCTTGTGAGCCGCACCCGGGTGAGTCACCTCGAGCCCGCCGTCGCCGCTGCAGTATGTCTTCTCCTTAGACCTCTCAGGCTCAACGAGTACCGCGCCCCCAAGACTCTCGAGAAGCCTCCTCGGCTCGTCGACTAGGCTCAGGTAGCGGGCCATGTAACACGGGTCGTGATAAACAATCTTTAAGCCGCGGCCCTCCCCGCCGCTCCTCCTCACCTTGGCCTGCCCGTCAAGCATAACCTCGACCATGTGCTTAACATCTACGTCGAAGTTCCCCAGAAATGCAGGGTAGAGCCTCTTGAAAGTATACATGCAGATCGGATTGTTGACGATGATGCGTCTCACGCCCCGCGCCCTGAGAAGATTTGCAACTCGGCCTGCGTGCTGCTTAAACTCGTCCAAGAGGCCGTAGGTGTGGAGAGGTTTTCCACAGCATGGCTCCTCGCGCGAAAGATAGGCAGGCTCGATGCCCAGCGACCTTAGAATCGAGACGCACTTCCTCAGCGTAGAGTTGTAGGCCCTGTTAGGCCTCAGGATCTTCCAGACAAGATATCTTAGCGGCTTGTCGAGCCGGATCTTCTCGAATAGGTCAAACATCTTGATTATGGTCTCCAAAGAGATTCCAGTATTATCGAGGAGCTCCAAATAGCCCATCGTGGAGCCCATGCATGAGGCAAAGAAAACAGTCTCACCCCTGTTGCTCAGGTTGAGCCCATCGGCCCACTCCACTCTCTCATGAGAGAGTGAGCCGAAGGGATTCCCCCGCCTCAATACGTAATCTGCAACCTTCTTGACGCTGCGGGGCACCGCCCCCCTCTTTGCGGCCTCATAGCGGGCTAGGACAAAGATGTCCGTGAGGGGTATGGACTCTGGGCACTTGCTTGTGCACCAGTTGCAGAGCGCGCAGTTCAGCACCCTATCCCCGAAAATCTTGTCCAGAAGCTCAAACCTCCCGGCCTCCAATATCTCCTTAAAAAGAATCATCTTCCCACGCGCACCATAAACATCAAAAACACCTGCATCCCTCGTGGGGCAGTGCTCAAGGCAGTAGCCGCAGTGAACACATCTCTGCACCTCAGCGTTGGCGTCGAGGAGGCTTTGGGCGGTTGAGAGCTGGAACGACTGCCCGGCCATCCTCCACCGATTTCCCGGGATGGTATTTAATCATTGCCTACGGTGTTCAATCAATGGATGGTGCTAAGCTGGGCTCTTTTGACAAAAGGCTAAAGTTTTAGATGAGGATTAAAGCGTGTGTTAAGAATCGGGCTGGTTGGCTGTGGAGTTATAGCCAACGCGCACCTGAACGCCTACAGCCTCATGGGGGATGTTGAGGTCGTGGCTCTTTGCGACGCCGTGGAGTCTTCTGCTGTTAGGGCTGCAAGGCAATATGGGGTGGCGAGAGTCTATCTCGATTATGACGATTTCCTGAAGAAGTGCGAGATGGACATAGTTGATATCTGCGTCCCCACGCAGTTTCACAGGGATTTCATCGTGAAAGCCCTCGAGGCTGGTAAACATGTTTTTTGCGAAAAGCCCCTGGCTGCGAATCTGCGGGAGGCCGACGAGGTTATCGACGCCCAGAAGAGTAGCGATAGGCTTGTATTCATAGGCCAGTCAAACAGATACCTACCCATCGCCCTCAAAGCCAAGCAGATTCAGCGGGAGGGTGGTTTGGGTGACGTTATCTTGGTGCGGGCCGCTCATCGATTTGATAACCCGCTTGAAAGATGGGCCGAGAGCCCGGACCAGAGCAAATACCACTGGGAGAAGGGTGGCGGGCCGATTATCGATAGCGGAGTTCACTGCGCCGATCTCTGCAACTGGTTCAGCGGAGGAAGACCCGCCAGTGTAACCGCGGATGGCATCCGTCAGCCCAGAGCACTCCCATTCTTCACCTCAGCCCACATACACATAGAATATGAAAACGGCGTACACGGCATCGTCATAGTCAACAGGCAGACGAGAGGTTACCCCCAATATGAGCGTTATCTCGAGGTCATCGGCTCCTCGAGAAGAGTCTGGGGCTTCGACAACTTCTACCGCCAATCAATAATTCCCAACAGCCTCTCCCTGAGAAGCCTATTCCCAGCGAAGAACGGGCCCAAAGAGAAGCCAACCGCTCACAGACAGTTCGTCGAGTATCTGCCAGCCCTAAGCGAGATCTATGCGGAGCTGCTAGACTTCGTAAAGGCCCTCTCCAGCGGCCGCCCTCCGCCAATCAGGCTCGAGGAGGCCCGCAGCGCTCTGGAGATATGCGTAGCGGCTGAGAAATCCGTGAGGGAGGGGAGGGAGGTTGAACTGCCCCTCGGGGGTGAAGGTTAAATGGCCATGGAGATTGGAGTCTTCGGCGCGCCCAGAGGAGCTTTGACGGGCTATCTCGACCGCCTCAGAGAACGCTTCAACGCCAAGCTGGTCTTCTCGCCTCAGCGCTCAGAGCGCGAGAAGCTGTCAGGGCTTATCTTACTGGATGCGCCGTCGGAGGAGTGGCTCCTGGAGCTGGCTGAGGACGGTCTCCCAACCCTGATAGAGATCCCCTTCGCCGCCTCGCTGCAAGAAGAGGCGAAAATCCTCAAAGCCCTCAGCGAGAAGAATAGGCAGGTCATCATACCTCTCTACTCCCGACACAACCCCAAACTTCTCAGGCTCAGCTCACTGGTGAGGGAGGGCGTCTTAGGCAAGGCCTGCTCGATATACGTTACAGCCCAGCTAGACAGCTCTCTCCTAAGGGAGGAGCCCTCAACTCAACACAATCTGTCCGGCGAGATAGTGCATCAACTCATAAACACGGTAGACTTCATCAGGTCCCTTGAGAGGCAGGGAAATCCGCAATACAGGGCTTGGCTACTATCCGGTGAAGTATTAACTGTTGACGCACGAGTAGGAGACACTCTAGTCACGGTAGTATCCCAAGCCTCGCGAAGCCTAGTCGAAGAGGCTAAGGTCTGCATAGAGGCCGTCGGCTCGGAGAACATTCTTGTTTGGGATGGGACCGAGCATAGTTTACAGATCGATGACGGAGGAGCTGAGCTGAGATATTGGGGGCTGAGCCTAAACGACGTCCTAGCGCAACACTTCTTCGAGCTAGCCCATGGGATGCCGCTGTTCAGCCCAGAAGACATCTATAAGTCCTATCACGACGCTCTGAAGCTCCTAGGCCGTTTGAAGGCAGTCAAGGCTCGGAGGTGAGGCCGCGTGAAGCTTCTCGGAGTAGGACTTCTAGGGACCGGGTTCATGGGAAGAACACATACGTACGCCTACAAGAACATAGCCTTCTACATCTCCTCCATCAAGGCAGCCCCCCGGCTCATAGCTGTCTACAGCAGAAGCTCAGAAAACGCCTCAAGATTCGCTGAGCGATATGGGTTCGAGCGGGCGTACTCTGAGAGCTTCAAGCCCGTCATAGAGCTGCAGGATGTCGATATAGTTGACAATTCTCTGCCCAACTTCCTGCACTACGAGCCGTGCAGATATGCTCTGGAAAAGGATAAGCACGTGATATGTGAGAAGCCTCTCGCGACGAGGCTGAGTGAAGCCCGGGAGCTGTATGAACTCTGGAGGAAAACAGGTGTGAAGACCGCGACGGTCTTCAACTACAGATTCCTGCCAGCCGTAAAATACATGAAGGAGATAATAGACTCCGGGGGAATAGGCAGGCCCCTACAGGCCAGGCTTCTCTACGCCCACTCTGGCCACGTGAACCCTGACAGGCCATGGAGCTGGAAAGAGGACTTCACATCCTCGGGCGGCGGAGCGTCCGCAGACCTAGGTATACACGCCATAGACCTCGCGAGATACTTGGTAGGCGAAGCCATTAGAGTGGCCGCAGTAGAGAGGATATTCTTCCAGGAAAGGAAGGATAGGAGCGGCCAGACCATGAAGGTCACGGCCGACGACTACTCAGCGTGTCTCATCGAGTTCAGCGGCGGCGCGCTCGGCATCGTTGAGGCAACGCGCGTGGGGACTGGATACAAGAATTACCTCCGCGTAGAGGTACACGGCACAGAGGGTGCGTTGAGCTGGGACTTGGAAGACCTCTGCCGTCTCAGGTTATTCAGAGTGAGAGGATTCGACTCTAAGGTGGGGTGGGAAGAGATACTGGTCGATATGCCCTGGTGGCCGCCTAGAGGACACTTAGGTGGATGGCAAGCAGGCCATGTCCTACTGATACACAGCTTCCTAGAGTCCATAGTGAGCGATACGCCCTTCGAGCCCTCCTTCTACGACGGATACCAAGCCCAGAGAATACTGGAGGCGATACATCTGTCCAGCAAAGAGAACCGCTGGGTTAACCTAGACTCTGTGAAGTAAAGCAACACGTGTCTCCGCATCGACTAGCCCTTCCTGTTCTTCCGTCTCCTCGCCACGTTAAGCCTTGCCCGAGCCCTAATGAGCCTCCTTATCTCCTTCTCAGGAACCCTCTGGTCAAACCTAATCCGTATAGTCTTCTTCCCAGTCACATAGCCCTTGCCCCCCAGCTCTTTACGCATTCTCTCAGGGAGGTCGGGCCCTCCGAGGCCAAAGGTAACGTGGCCCCTGAATACTGCGAAACCTGCAAGAGCTCCCTGATACCAGTAGAATGGAACACCCCAGCTTATCCTCTCCTCCACGCCTGGAACCGTGGATTTTATGACGCGCCTCAGCCTCCTAAGTATGGGCCGCGCCTCGATGGGCGCGTCAGCTAGATATTCATCGACGCTCCTCGCAACCGGCAAACAGAACAACGCTGTTAAACCTTGATATTAAATCCTCATCTATGCACCGTCATTAGGAGTTGCTCGAGACGTGACGCGGGCTACCAAATATTATATAACGGTGGGGAGGGCTGACTGCGTGTGAGACGCCTCATCCTAGCCGTGGACCTCGGAGCTACCAATCTTAGGCTGGGAGTATTCGACATCGAAAAGTCTAGATTCGTTGCCAGGGCCGTGCAGAGGACCAATGTCTCCCAAGGCCCTGAAGCCATATCCTCCCAGATAGTTGAGGCTGCGCGCCACGTTCTAGGCGAGGCGAAGTTCGCGATTCAGGAGATTGAAGGTGTAGGAGTGGTGGCCCCCGGCCCCTTAGACTTGAAGAGGGGCGGAATAGTTCGCTCAGTCAATATTCCATATGACTTTGTGCCTGTAAAGGAGCCTCTAGAAGAAAAACTCAAAAAGCCTGTCTACTTTATGCATGATGCAAAAGCCTCCGCTATGGCGGAATACATGTTTGGCGCCGGCAAGACTATTGGGACCGAATATTTGGTATTCATCACTATCAGCACAGGTATTGGAGGCGGAATAGTAGATGGTGGGAGGCTCGTTATTGGTGTGGATGGAAATGCGGGAGAAATTGGATGTATAACAGTTGATTACAGGGGAAAGATGAGGTGCGGCTGTGGCAGCTACGGACATTGGCAGGCCTATGCCTCCGGAGCCGCGATTCCCCGATACGTAAAGCATCTGGTTGAGGAGGAGGGGTTGAGGTTTGAGCAAGACAGCCCCCTCGTGAAGGCGACTCAAAACCTTGCGAGCCTCTCAGCCGATAAGCTTTATCAAAGCGCGAGAACCGATCCCACAGCCATGAAGATCGTAGAGGAACTGGCCACAATAAACGCGGCAGGCGTAGCTAACGTCATCAACGCCGTGAACCCTGAAGTAGTTACATTGGGCGGGTCAATAGTGTTGAACAATTTAGACTTGACGATAGACAAGATAGCTCCGCGGATGAATAACTTCCTGAGAGTTAGAGCACCAACTCTGCTCCCGACGCCGCTCGGAGGAGACATAGGCATCTATGGCGCTGTCGCCTCAGCCCTAAGCCAAAAAACTTAGAGAGACGAGAAGACAGCAGGTTGGAAGAATTAGGCCTCAACATTCAAGAAGAGATATGCGGGAGGCGGCGAGGAGAAACTCGTTAAATGCCGCCACCGCGACACCGCCTTCACCACAAAGCAGGAGCTCTCCAAACACGTAAACCGTGGGCGTCGGGAAGGGACTACTGGGGGAGAAAGAACTAAGTGGTAAGGGCTGCTGCAGCCCCGGCGAAAGCATCAACATTTAAAATTCTTATCGGCCCCTATGTATTGTGAGCCAGATGAGGGCGGCAAGGCTATTCGAGTATCACAAGCCCCTGAGGATAGTTGACGCCGATTATCCGAAGATTAAGCGGCCTGACCACGTCATAGTTAGAATAAGAGGTGCAGGTGTCTGTCATACGGATCTGCATGTGGTTGAGGGCGTTTGGAGGGTGTCGCTTCCACTTACACTAGGGCATGAGAACACGGGAGTAGTCGAGGAGGTGGGTGAGGGTGTTGAGGGCTTTAAGAGAAACGACCCCGTCGTGGTGCATCCTGTGATGACTTGTGGGGTCTGTAGGGCTTGCCGCGCCGGCGAAGACATGTATTGCGAGAACCTTGAATTCGTAGGCATGGGGAGGGATGGAGGCTTCGCGGAGTTTATGCTCACCTCTGTCAGGTCGCTAATCAGGGCGGACGGCCTGGATCTGGTAGAGGTAGCTCCGCTCGCAGACGCCGGCCTCACAGCCATCAGGGCGGTGAAAAAAGCCGCCCCAGGTCTCTATCCAGGCTCCTTTACCGCTGTGATAGGCGTCGGAGGCCTCGGCCACATCGCAATTCAGCTACTAAAACAGATGACAACAACTAACATCATAGCTGTAGACATAGTGGAGAGCAAGCTCAGACTCGCCGAACAGCTCGGCTCAGAATACGTGGTCAACGCCAGAGACGACCCCGTGAAAGAGGTTATGGCGATTACTGGGGGAAGAGGAGTTAACGTCGCTCTAGACTTCGTCGGGACTCAAACAACACACGAAACCTGCCTCAGGATACTGCGGAAGGGGGGAAAATTCATCGTGGTCGGATACGGAGGCGTCATAAATTTGAGGTCAGCAGACATGATAGCTAATGAGCTGACAATAGAGGGGAGCCTAGTCGGGAATTACATAGAGCTTCAAGACTTAGTGGAGCTTACACGCCTAGGGAAATTAAAGGTAATCACTAACAGGTATGGCCTCGACCAAGTGAATGAGGTCTTAGACAAGTTAAAGACCGGCGAGCTAATCGGCAGGGCTGTCCTAACGCCTTAAAAGACAAGCGGCCTCGCACCAAAATCAGGCCTCTTCGAGAGGAGACCACTATCTATTTGCGGGGGGTGGGATTTGAACCCACGAACCCCTAGTGTCCAGAGGGGTCGGCAAAACCCCCTGCGGGACAGGGGCCTCAGCCCTGCGCCTTTGACCAGGCTTGGCGACCCCCGCCTCTTCGGCCGCTAGTCCTGCATGGGTGAATATTACGGTATCTCCGTGGATTCGTCTTCGAGGCCGTGGCACCAAAGGGGATGGGGTAATGTGGGAGAAGCCGTGGTCTCAGATACGCGTTGATGTTTTTGGCTGGCTGAGGCTCGCCTCCCTCTGCCCTCGAATGTGGCGGCGAAGTATTTTTTAAGGGGGAATAAATTGTTTGGGAGGTGTTTGGGGTTTGGGTCGGACAGGAAAGTCCATAGTAAAGGCAGACATTAATGAGGTCATATCAGACCTGATGAAGGCGTATGCCGACGAGTGGCTCGCGCATTATCAGTACTGGGTTACGGCCCAGTGGATTAGAGGAATCGACGCAGATACGCTGAGGGCGATTCTCCTCAAGCAGTCGGAGGACGAGTTGAAGCACGCTGAGAAGCTTGCACAGAGAATTATCCAGCTGGGTGGAGAGCCTGTTCTAGACTTCTCGAAGCTCCTCCAGACCTCTGGGTGCGGATACATCGCGCCGCCAACGGACCCAACAGACCTTAAACGCGTTGTTGAGGACGTGTTGAAGAGTGAGGCCTGCGCCATCAAGTTCTACAACGAGATGGTCAAGAAGTATAGAGAAACCGACTATGTGACGCACGAGATCTTCGAGGATCTGCTTGAAGATGAGGTTGAGGATGAGGAGGAGTGGGACAAGATCTACTCCAAGATGTAGCGTGTGAGTTAGAAGAAAAGCTTCTGCTCCTCTGATATTGAGGAAGACTTGATTAGCTTGGCGGTGTTGGGCTTAGCCTTCCTCAAAACTGGGAATCCGCAGAACGGGCACCTAATCCCGGTCCCCTTAAAGACTTTATCTTTCTCAAATTTTCTGCCGCATTTTACACATTCGTAGAGAGTCCTCTGGCTTGCTGCCACGGTAACTAGGTCGTGATGGTTTTTTATATGTTTATGGTTATTTAGTGTCGTAGTGGGTTGTATGAGCCTCCGATGGCAGAGAAGGATTAAGCTGGTGGCCATGGACTTGGATGGCACACTCTATTCTTCACGAAGCTATGTGGAAGAGCTGGAGAGGGCAATAGCGCGGCTTTTGGCCGAGATGCTAGGCGTCGATGTTGATGAGGCCGTGAGGCGCTTGGTGGAGGCGAAGTCTCGCGTGATGACGACGAGCGCCAGCCTCACACTGCTAGGCGTTAAGAGGGAAGTGTTTTACGAGAAACTCGCAGGAATGGTTGAGCCCTCAAACCACATACAGCCTAGGCCCGAGCTTGAAGACCTCTTAAGGAGGATTAAGGCACTGGGAGTGAAGGTTGCGCTACACACGAACGCCGGCAGACCGTTAGCTCTCAAGGTGCTGAAAGCCCTCGGCTTAAGCGTGAATGTCTTCGATATTGTCGTCACGAGTGATGAGGCTGAGCCGAAGCCCTCCCCGCGCGGCTATGAATATCTGCTCCTGTCAGCGGGGTGCAGGCCTGAGGAGTGCGTGTATATTGGGGACCGCGCGCTGGCTGAGCTTAGGACAGCCAAGTTCATGGGAATGCTCACTGTGAAGATTGGCGGGAGAGTGAGTATCTGGGCAGATCTTCATGCTGGGGACATAGTGGAGGCGTTGGGGAAGGTTGTCGAGCTGATTCGCGAGTCATCCGAGGCTAAGACTTGAATGTGCGCTTCACTTTAAAGGCTCCGACATGTATTCTTTATATCTGCGGGGGTGGTTCTGTGTTTGGTGATGAGTCTGGGTAAGGACGACACTGTCAGGAGGATGAGCGAGGCGCTGAAGGCTGGCGGCAAGATGCTTGCAGAAGCTTGCCCCGTGTGCGGTAACCCTCTCTTTGAGATTAAGGGAGAGCTGAGGTGCGTCGCCTGCGATAAGCCAGTGGTGGTTGTGAAGGACAAGACAGAGTCTGGTAGGGCGTTAATCCCGATTGTTTTGACGAGCCTTGAGGGGGTGGTTGTGGAGAAGCTTGACGAGCTTACTGGGAGGCTGGCAGGGGCCGTGGACCTAGGGGAGATAGACGAGACGGCGAGGACTATCGACTCGTTGCTGAGCGTCTTGAGAAAGAGTGAGGAGATTAGGCAGGCCTTCAGGCAGAGGGATTAGGGCCATAGACGTAGAGGTCCTCATATATCGGCCCCTGAGGCGTCAAAGTACTCTTCTTAAGCTTCACACTATTGACTACGACTTCTCCAATAAAGTGGCTAGAAAGCTGTGAAATCTTGGATAGCACGCCCGACTTGTTCCTAACACCTTTAACCCTGATTATTGTTATGTGGGGCGTGAAGTCTTTATCAGGCTTGAACCCGAGCGCCGAGACCCTAGACGTGACTTCTCTCTGAACAGCCGCTAGCCTGTTCTCAGTGTCCTCCACGCCTACCCAGACAATGTTTATTCTGGAGCCGCCTGGAAAATATCCGACCCCCCTCAGAACTAAGCGCATCTGCCCAGCCTCAAGACCCATCAGCCGCTCCTTAACCCTCTCAACGATCGGCGGCTCCAGCTCACCGAGAAAGATAAGCGTTATGTGGAGGCTCTCCGGATCGACTGGCTTACCTACTATCCCAGACTCAAGTAGCTCCTGCTGAACCGCTCTAACCGCTCTGACAATCTCTGGAGAGAAGATGTCAATTGCCACGAAACACCTGATGAGGGCAGACGACATGTCTGAGACCCTGAATACAGTTCCTCGTTATAAGATTTAAGACGGAGACTTGGCTGAGATGTGCGGCCGGCCTTCTCATACATTAGTGCGTCGCCTTGCTTCTCAGCTCGATTAGTTTTTCTGCAAGTGTCTGTGAGAGTTCTTCAAGCCTGTTCGCCTCGTTCAAGGCCTTATATACCATGTGAGGATTCGCCGCCGCAAACTGGTCGTAAATCTCTCTCACAATGTTCTGAAAGGCTGTGTCGGTCTCGAGGACTTTTTCCTTCCCCCGCTTCCCCCGCAGCCTCTTAAGCCTCTCCTCCTCACCTACATCAATTATTACATAGAGGTCTGGAGGTAGATAGTCGTGTCTACCCATGTTCTCTACAAGTCTGAGCATCTCGTTTATGCTTGGCAGGTCCTGAAGTCCTCGCCTATGCTTTAGTAGGGCTAGCCCGTAGACGAGGGAGCAGAGGTGGTATCTGTCTATGAAAAGGAAGTGTGGCGTCTTCTGATCTATCTTTCTGGCCATCTTGCTGGACTCGTCTACTGTGTTTGCGAGGAATAGGAGCATGCGGGTAAGTGGTGATGTGTTCGGCCTGTTGCCGTAAGAGACGGCGAGCTTTCCACTTGGCGACGAGCCTGGTGTTTTATGGGTGATGACCGAGAATCCGCGTCTCTTCAAGATATGCTCCACCCTCTTCATAAGCGTTGTCTTTCCAGAGCCGTCCGTCCCCTCCCACACCACGACGAATGCCGAGCCTTTCAAACGCCCAGATAAAGACGGGTTATGGTGATTAATAACTAAGAGCGCTAAGGCCTCAGAATATTTAATCCGGGCCTCGCGATAAAGGACTGGATTCCATGAATGTCCGCATCCATGTGAGGGCTGAGGTTTTCCCCACCGAGGATGTTGAGAGGGTGGCCAGAGCTGTGAAGAAGGTTTTCCCAGCTATAGAGTTTAGAGTCTCGGAGCAGGGTGGGCGGGTTTTTCTCGAGGGTGAGTCGAGCGAAGTGTCCGCCCTAAAGTATCTGAAGGAGAACTGGAGGATGAGGAGAGTCAGGTCGACGGTGGAGAGGATGCTTCGGGCACAGGCTAGCGGAAAAGTGGTCAGGTCTAGGCTTAGTAAGCAGGGCGCGTATGTGGGTGTGGCATCATTGCTCGGAGAGGATGAGAGGCCCGGTGTGGGAGAGATATTCCTTGAAGTTGAGACGGACGACGTTGAGGGCCTCATAAGATGGCTGACGAGCTAGTATCTATGGGCGAGAAGTGCTCGTGGACTATTCTCCACCCCTCATCTTCCTTGAGCAAAACTGTGGTGCACCTGGCCCTTCTAAACCATCTCTGCCCCTCAAACCTGTATTGATAGACAAGTATCCCGCTCATCTCTAACTCATATGCCGCGACAGCTACGCCTCCAAAGACCTTGACATGGAGGTTCCTGATGTTATAGGTCAGGTCTTGGACTTGGCTAAGAATACTCATTTTCAGGCTCAAGCCTGTCTCGTCCTCAAGTAGTTGGAATGGAGGCGCATCGTTGAAAAGGGTATATCCGCGCCTTGAGTGTAGCTCTAGGAGTCTGTCTGGGTCCTTGTTCCTCATCGACTCGAAGGAGTCAAACAATGCCCTTAACACATCTTCCTCCGCGTTAACCATATCCCTAGAGCCGCTCTAACACGCCAGATATAGGTTTAACAAAGAGAAGTCTGATGCTCAGTCTTCGGAGAATTTAATCTCGCCGCTCACCCTGAAGCCACCCTCGACGATCTTGCGCTGAACCTCCGCTAAGAGCTGGTCGATCTGCTCTTTTGTGAGGCCCTGAGAGAGGAGCTCTGACTCGTCCTGCCCCTGAAGTGAGACTCCGACGGTCGGTCCTCCAACGGTCATAACCGCGATTCCCGTAAACCTGTATCGCCTACCCCTCAGGTGGAAGCTACCAGTGAAAGTGCTTACCTTTCCGCGAGTATCGGCAGAGTCTATCTCGATGTCCTCAACGTCCATCTCGCCCTGACCCTTCTGACCCATCTACTCAAAAATCCTCCTCGCCGTCTCAGCATCTATCTCGAGCTCGCTGAAGCATAGGCCGCAAACATACATGTTATCCTCCAGTTTTTGAGCGTCCAGTAGATCTCCGCCGCAGATGGGACAGGCGCGGATCGGTTCGCTGCTCTTCTTAAACCTCTCTCCGCAGCTTCTACACTTATCTTCGCCTAGCCGCGTCTCGTTACCGCATTTAGGGCAGATAATTGAGATCCCTGAGCTCTTGACCTTAATCCTACTTGTAGGTGTAGGGGCCGCCTTACTCCCGGTCTCGGAACTCCTCTCTTGAGAGGCCTCGCCCTCGTTTAAGGTTATCAGCCCTCTTCTCTCAAGCCTCTCTAACACCGTCTCGTGCCTCAGAGAAACCTCGCTCTCCAAAGTCAGCTCCTCTCTAACCCCCCTCCTAAATAGGAAGAGACCAGTAATCGCTATCGGCACTCCTAGGATCGATAGTAGGAGGTGGAGGGGGAAACCAGCCATAAGCTCGTGACCCAGAATGCTCTTGACCTCTATTGAGACTAGGAAGATGTGGATTATTGGTGATGCGAGTGAAACTATCATGCCTAGAGACGAGAGTATGAGGCCAAGAGTAATCTTTGACGGCATCTCGCCCATCCATGTCGCTTGCCTCAACATATAAAGTTAAGATTATGCGGAATTGCTCGTAGAAAAACCGTTATATCGCTCAGGGCCACCCTGTAGCTTCCAGTAGCTGCCACTTCCTGCGCGGCCAAGCGAATACATTTAGATAATTACCGGCCACCCTATATGCTGGTGTCTGAGAGGAGAGCTGTCCAGGGCCTGGTGAGGGCTGAGATTATCAGGCTCCTCGAGCAGGCACTCTCGACAAACGATGAGGTCTTGAGAGGGGAGGCGTTCTTACACGCTCTCGAGCTGTCTAGAAGTTTCAGGGTCAGAATTCCTCGGAGGTATGGCTTGATGTTCTGTAAAAAGTGTCTCACACCATACAGGTTAGAAGGTGCTGTGAGGGTGAGGAGGGGTAGGGCGGGCCTAACAGTGGTTGTAACTTGCAGGGCATGCGGTGCTGTGAGGCGTATCCCGCTCAAATAAATCGCGATACGCACAAGTGAAAAACACGTCACGTCAGAGAGCTAGAATCAGGTTAATAAGAAGCGTCTTCGCCACCCCAATGATGTCAAAGGGAAACAACCAAGAGGTCCGCCGGAAGTGTCCATACTGCAATGCCCTATTCGAGACCCCACGCGACCTCTCAAAGCACATAAACCAAGCACACATCGGGAAGGGGCTTTTAGAGGGAGACCGCTCAAAGTGGTGAAGAATCTCTCATCATCACTCTAAGGAATCCTCGGAGCATCTCTATTAGCGGGACGATCTAGAAACTGAGCCTGTGTTTTTAGAATGTATTTAGAAAGAATCAGGCATCGTCGGCGGTTATTGCTTGAAAGTGAAGATACGCGGCTGACCTTTTTAAGCCTTTGACTCGATTGCTCCAGCCAGTATGGAGACACGCTCAACAAGCCTCCTATTCTCCTCCTTAATCCTCTCCAGCTCCTCCCTCAGCTCCTTATACTCGACACCCCTCTCTAGGCTCCTCCTAACCCTCTCAGCAGCGTCCCGGGCCGCCCTTCTATTCATCTCGTATGCGTCGTTCTGCGCGAGGTCTTCGAGGATACCTATAACGTCTGGCGATAGCAGCTCTCTGCACGCAGCTATGACAGCCTGCCTGACTCTGTAGTTGGGGTCGCGGGCATAGTGTCTGAGGGACTCCATGACCTCCCTCCTACCCGGGAATTTTCCAAGAGAGGCTACGGCCGCTGCTCTCGCAGGCGTCTTCTTATCACTTTCAGCATATCTCAGGAGAACCTTCAAGGAGTCCTCGCCGCCCAGCTCTGCAAGACCTCGCAGGACTCCGGCGGTGATGGCTGAGGCGTGGGAGGGTGTGTCTATATGTCGGAGAAGGGTTTCATAGACTTCCGCCTCTTTTGTCCGTCCGAGGCTTATGGCTGCGGACTGCCTAACATAATAGCTCTCCTCGTCGCTCGATAAGACTCTTGAGAGAGCCTCAACTGTCTCGCGTCCCCTGAAGTTCCCTAAGGCCTCGCATATCACGCGCCTAACCTTGGCGTTCTTAACTTTCTCCAGAGCCTCGAGCAGAGCTTTTCTGGCCTCTTCTGTTCTGAGCTCGCCAAGTGCCCTAGCCGCCTCTGCCGAGACACCCCAGAAGCTATCCCCGACTAGGCTCCTCCTCAGGGCCTCAACAGCCTTTGCCCCGCCAATTCTCCCCAGTGCACGCGCCGCCAAGACCCTGCAGTAAACATGCTCGTCTTTTTCCAATACCTCGATGTGCCGCTCAACCCCGCGCGCATATTCAAGGGTCTTGAATATGTCGAAGTTTGGGTCTATGCAGACAAGCTCGGGCTGCTCGTCTAGGCTGAGAACGTGTGTCATCTCTCTCTCCCTGAGCTCGACCATGAATACTTTCTCAGTGGACTTAGTCTTCACCCTCACAGGTATGTCAAGGATATAGACTGGGAGAGAGTCCTCGCCCTGTGTCTGCTTAAACCTCAACAACAACTGCCTGCTACTATCCCTCCACTCCTCCTCAACCCTCAGCGAAGGGTGTCCAGCATTGTAGAAAAACTGTTCAAAGAATAGTTCCAGATTTTTCCCAGAAACCTCCTCCATCACCTTCCTAAAGTCCTCCGTATCAGCGACAGAGTAGGCAAACCTTCTCAGATAGAGGTTCAGGCCTTTCCTGAAGGCGTCCTCTCCCAGCTGGGCGCGGAGCATATTGAGCACCAGCCCGCCCTTCTGGTAAGAATGCGTGTCAAAGAGCTCGGGGGAATACTTGTAGACGCGCGTCACTATGGGCCTCGCATAATTGTCCCTATACTCTCTGAGATACGCGTCCGTGTCTCTGATCAGCTCATAGACGAATTCCTCTTCACCCTTGTCATGTCTCACGAAGAGGTTTTCCAGAAATGTCGCGAGGCTTTCGTTCAGCCAGATGTGGGGCCAGTCCTTGCAGGTTACTAGGTCGCCGAACCATTGATGGGCCGCCTCATGGGCGACCAGCGGGTCGCTGGAGAAGTCTATGTGTGCTTTCTCGTCGTGTAGGGTTAGCTCTGTCAGGGTAGTGGCGGTTGTGTTCTCCATCCCTCCGAATATGAACTCGTAAACGGCAGTCTGGGCATACTTTTTATACGGGTATGGATAGTCCAGATATTTCGAGAAGAACTCAAGTATCTTTGGAGTTTTCTCGAAGCTTAGTCTATAAACTCCTCCATAGCCCGGCGGCACGTAGTAGCTCAACCTCACGCCATTGTATTCCTCCGCGTATTCTTCGAAGATGCCCGCGACCACGCTGATGAGGTACGGAGAGTGCGGCTTATCCATCCTCCAGTGCCAGTAGTCCCACCCATCCCTAGAGCCTCTGGCTACGAGTTCCCCGTTAGAGACTGCAGCGTAGCCCGGAGGGACATAGATTATGGTCTCTGATGTGTGTTTTTGTGAAGGGTGGTCGGTGAGCGGGAGCCAGAACCTGTTATACTCTGTCTCTCCTTGGCTCCAGGCCTGGGGCGCCCTTCCAGGATTGGCCTTGTCAGGCTTTACGAAGTGGAACCCCTTCCTCGGCTTTGCTCTATAAGCTATCTGTATCCTCCCATTTCCCGCATCAAGCTTAACGCTCAGCCGCTCACCGTCATACCTCCAAGACACTCCTCGGCCGTCAACCTTAACATCTTCAATCCACATCTCACAAGCGTCGAACACGACCCATCCGCCGCCCCTGAAGTGCTCAACCTCAACCTCCTCCAACCCTCTGAGAGACTCACCATCGAAATCGATCCACAGCTCTAGCCTCAAATGTTTAATTCGGAAGTCGTTTGAGGGCGTGAACCGCGATATATACTCCGGATACGCGAACCCCCTCCCGGCCCTATAGTAAGGGTATATCGTGGCCATGGAGACTTGAATGGAGTTCGGGGATATATATTCAACCCGTCTTTCTGCGAGAGGTAGATTGGGGTTTTTATCATCCCGGCCAACAATCCACATCGGATATGGCTATACTTGAGCTGAGGGACCTCTGGGCGGGAATCGAGGGAAAAACTATACTGAAGGGCGTCAATCTCGTCGTTAAGGAGGGGGAGATAGCGGCGCTCATGGGGCCTAACGGCAGTGGAAAGAGCACGACGGCGCAGGTAATCATGGGCCATCCGAAATACACCGTTGAGAAGGGGGACATTCTCCTTGACGGAGAAAGCATACTTGACCTATCGCCAGACCAGAGGGCGAAGAAAGGGCTGTTCCTCGCCTTCCAATACCCGGTGGAGATAAGCGGCGTAACCATGGCGAACTTCCTCAGAAGAGCATACTTATCAGTCCGAGGTGAAGACACAAAGAAGCTCACGGTCTCAGAGTTCCACAGGCTACTAGTAGAGAACTTTAGGCTCCTACAGATGGAAGAGTCATTCACGAAGAGGTATCTCAACGAGGGATTCTCGGGCGGTGAGAAGAAGAGGAGCGAGATCGTCCAGCTGGCAACGTTGAGTCCTCGGATAGCAATACTTGACGAAACAGACTCCGGACTGGACATAGACAGTGTGAGGATTGTTGCTGACGCCATTAAGCAAATAAACAAGGACAAGGGGACGGGCTTCCTGGTCATAACCCACTACGCCAGGATACTAAACTATCTTAGGCCCGATATTGTTCACGTAATGTCTGATGGAAGAGTAATAGCATCAGGGGGCTTTGAGCTCGCTGAGGAGCTTGAGAAGAAAGGCTACGCGGCCCTCAACTCGGCGTAAGGTGAAGCTATCGTTTCCGGCTCAAGCATCTTATCACTTCCTCATCGGTGACCTGTGAGAAATTCTCATAAAACTCCCCAACGGCGTAAAACTCCTCCTCGATAAATGGGCATACCAGCTCGTCAACTATTGGCCTGAGCTTCGAGGCGGCTGTCGTGGATGCCACGGGCGCAGACGCTATCAGCTTTGCGGGCCCCTTTTTCCTGATGGACTGGACCGCAGCGATCATCGTCGTCCCCGTTGCCAAGCCGTCGTCTATGACTGCGGCCACCCTGCCCGCAGGATCTACGCCACTCCCTGCACTCCTAAAGGTCTCGGCACGTCTCTTCAGAGTGGCGAGCTGGGCGGAGGCGTGTCTCATAATCTGCTCCCTCGTGATGCCGTAGAATGAGGCCACCTCCTCTTCTACAGCAACGTCGCCATACTCTGTTACGGCGGCCACGGCTAGCTCAGGGTTGAAGGGAGCGCCAATCTTCTTCACTACAACCACGTCGAGCAGGCAGCCAAGCCGGCGGGCCACGGCATCCCCTACTATGACGCCGCCCCGCGCAACACCATAAACTACCGAATCCTCGCGCAGAAAATCCTTGAGCTCGTCCGCAAGCCTTTCACCTGCCTCAACTCTGTCGCGGAAAATGACACGCAAGCCCCTTGCAGCCAGTATCAACGACTAAAGAGTAACATTTACTCTTTTCACGAGGGATAGAGCCGGACAAGCATGTATCGCCTGCGTTGCAAGGGTGAGCGCGTAGGAGGGAAGGCTTAAAGCCCTAGCCAGCAATCTCTTACTTGGGTATCTCTCATGTGCGACATCTTGGTCGCAACACCCAAGGCGACTCGAGGAAATGTTATGCTTTTCGCCAAAAACTCGGATAGAGATCCCAACGAGGCGCAGATATTAGAGCTAATTCCCCGGAAAAAGCACGAAGAGGCCTCGGTCAAGCTAACCTATCTCGAGTTCCCCCAGGTGAGGGAGACCTACTCTATAATAATCTCGCGACCTTGGTGGATTTGGGGGGCTGAGATGGGTGTTAACGAATTTGGCCTAGCGATAGGCAACACCGCCGTCTTCGGGAGGGAGGGTGTCCTGGAGAAGGGCATCCTCGGCATGGACATTTTGAGGCTGGCTTTGGAGCGCTCAAGGAATGCCGGCGAAGCGCTGAGATTCGTGACGGAGATAATAGACAAGCAGGGAGGGAACGCCAGCTATGAGCATAGACTGCTCTACAGCAACTCATTCATCATCGCGGATAAGTCGGAAGCATGGGTGCTTGAGTCCGTCGGGAGACACTACGCGGCCAAGAGGATTACTGATGTATACTCGATATCGAACGCCTTGACGATTGGAAGTGAGTGGGACCTCGCCTCCGACAGTGTTGAGAGGCTCGCGAGAAGGCAGGGCTTCAACTTTGCCAGACACTTCTCCGACAAGTTCTATACGTTCTTCGCCCACGGGAGGGATAGGAGGGCCTACACCTATTCGAGGCTCAAGGAGAGGGAGGGGGAGATAACCGTTGAATACATGATGTCCATCTTGAGGTCTCACTCCTTCGAGCCATACAGGCCCCACAAGGGCTCGATGAGGGACATTTGCATGCACTATGGTGGAATTACCAGGCCATCCCAGACAGCCTCATCTCAGGTCTCGGAGCTAGGGGAGAACGGCATACACTGGTTCACAGGAACTTCTCTCCCTTGCCTGAGCATATTCAAGCCCCTGACCTTCAACACATCTCTCCCTGACTTGGGCGAAAAGCCCACAAACATGTATAATCCCAACAACTACTGGTGGAGAGTTGAGCTCTTCCATAGAAGATTCCAGACAAACTACTCCCACATAAGCCAGTTCTCGATGGAGAGGGATGAGGTGCAGAGGACAGTTCTGGAGGCCGTCGAGGAGTTCCGGAGTGGCCTCGACCTCTCCAAACCTCTCAAACTGGCCTTCGAGAAAGAGAGGGAGCTGATAGATAGGTGGGACGCGATGATAGCTCCGGCCGGGCTTCCGTTCCTCTACAGCGTCAGGTGGCGAACAGTCAACCGGCGCGCCCAGCTAAGCATCTAGACCCCAGATATGCTTTCCCATCTAGCCTGTGGCCCCTCACCTGAGCTGCTCAGCTCTCTCCGACATCAGACTCCTCAGTTCACGGATATCGCGAGGTATAACCAACGCAAGAGCTGTAAACAATATCCCGCAGACAATCCATGTAGATGTGGAGATGTAGATCATTCCAAACCCGAGGCCGTAAAGGTCTGCCAGGTACCCCGCTATTAGGGGCGCTGTTGACGAGCCCGCGGACTCGAATAACGAGACAAGAGACGCTGCAGAGCTCCTCGCCTCAGGCTTGACTGTGTCCATGACAGAGGCTACCACGTTTGGCCCGGCCATAGGCAGAACGAAAGACGTGATCGTTCCCAGAACTATGAAGCCAGCGATATCCTCGACGGGCCAGGAAAGTGTTATGTAAATGAATAATGCTGATAGAAACACCACCATCGCGCCCACTATCGCACGGCCCCTGACGGTCCTTGAGAAGAGTGCGTCGCCAATTGCCCCGCCGGCAAAGTTCCCGAGAATCATGGTGATCAGCCAGATCAACATAGCAACTAAGGCAAGAGTCTCACTGAACATCCTCTCTCTAAGCATGTAAGTGAAGGCCCACGTCTGTAGCGTCATCCACGGAAATACGCCGAAGAACCCTTGTAAGCAGAGAAATAGCATGGATGACTTCTTAACCAGGCCGAAAATGTCTCTAAACCTTATCCTGTATAGCTCCTCTCTTATCCTCAGCCCTGAGAGCTCGGGCTCGGAGCTCCCTCTCGGAACATCCTTTACAGTAAAAAATACCGTGAGCGCCGTCAATATGCCTAAGCCGCCCGTAACTAGGAAGAGGTATCGCCAGCCATACGCATAACCTATCAAGACACCTATAACCGTCCCTATCAACGCCCCAGCGGCTCCCGTGGCCCCGATTAGCCCGAGGGGTTTACCCCTCTTTATCGGCGGGAAATAGTCGCTTATCAGGCTCACTATTCCAGACGGCGGGGTATTGTCTATCCCGGTCAGTGTCCTCGTCACGAAGAAGCCAAGAAAGCTTCGCGGCAGAGTATTAAGCCACGTAGTGGCTCCCCAAATAATGCCTGTAATGCTTATGAGCAGTCTCCTCGAATACCTGTCAAAGAGATACCCCCAAACGGGGAAGAACACCACAGATAAGACAGTGGTAGCCGTTACCAACGCGCCGCCGAGGACGTAAGTGATCTGGAACTCATCTAGGATTTGTGGGAAAACGACGGAGATAACGTAGATATCGGCACTGTGGAGGGACTGAAATATGAAGAGGATGACTGCAACAAACCAAGCATATCTTAGAGAGGGCGAGGACATGCTTGAGTCACCGCGAATAGGGATTCCTTATTATAAAATCATTCTCAAAATTTAAGGGTAGGAGCCTTGTTGCATGAGCAGCGTTCTCAAAGCTAACGGAGAGTGCGCCAACTTATTCAACATCAGCAATGATAATGAATAATGCCATAAGACGCGCAGAGCGAAGAGGAGCCCTCAGCCTAGGTAACGCGAAACTAAGTTTCAAAATATAGCCAAACAGCACTTACCGAGGTGAATGTCTATGGTCGGTGGCGCATATGTGGAGGGATAGTGATGAGCAGTCTATCGATGCAGCTGCAAGAATCTACTCTCAGGGCGCACCGGTGAGTAAGGAATTAATTACCCGTTCCGGCTTGTAAGTGATATGAGGTTGACTAGCCCCTACTCCCTGTTCTCAAGGTCGTTGGAGATGATGGCACTTGAGAACCCGTTAAGGCCGCTGATACATGACCCCTACAGGGTCTTAGAAGAGATGGGCGTCAGGGCTGGCGCGACTCTGCTAGACATTGGCTGTGGATCAGGATATATCGCGATACCTGCGGCGGAGGTTGTTGGGCAAGCAGGGCATATTTACGCGCTTGACAACGATGGAGGAAAGCTCTCAAGGCTGAAGAGGAAGGCCGAGAGGAGGGGCCTCAAGAATCTGACAACCATCCTGACGGATGCGTGGAGAATCAATCAGCTAAACCCGGGCACCATCGACGTGGCCCTCATGTTCTTCAGCCTCCACCACTTCGAGAAAAAGCGCGAATCCTTAAGAATGGCGTGGGAGAAATTGAAAAGCGGCGCCCGGCTCTTCATCTTTGAGCCAATAAAAACCAGAATGGCAGGCCACGGCACAGACGCGGGCGAGGTTTTGAGGGCCTCCGCCGAGGAAGGCTTTATCCACATATCCTTGAGGACCGGCCTGTTAACTTACAGGCTCGAGCTTCTTAAGCCCTAAAGCAAAAAGGACAGTATCTGCACTTCAACCATCTTGGGGGCGTGCGGCCCATAGTCCTCCTTCTGTTTTAGGCGGGATTGGTCTTCTCGGTTCTTCCCGGGCCTCGCCGGCGCTTCTCATAGACCCGGCGCGCCTTTCCCCGCCGGGGTCGCCCGTTTCATCCATTCTCCGCCACTCGTCGCCGTCTCTCTTCGACGGCTCAGTCTCATCTGTGGTGGAGGGGTCTCGTTTCTGTGGCGTTGCCGCGGGTCTCCCCGCCCACCTCGCGGTGGCCGACTGCACCGGTTGGGGGGAGGAACTTCCTCGGGAGTGCCCCGTGACCCGCCCGGCCGCTCGCCCCAGATATAGCTTGTATATGCCGGGTGTTATTATTTGTTTGCGGACTGCTCGGTGGGGACGTCGCAGGATAGGCCTCTCAGAGTTATCGTCTCGGTCTCTTTCTCGGTGCTGATCTGAGGCCTACTCCCGCCTTTTCTCAAGACCTGTGCGCCGCGTATCTTGGCAACTATCTCTGCCATTATTGAGAGCGCTATCTCTGCAGGGGTCTTCGCGCCGATCTCGATTCCTGCAGGCGTGCTTATCCGAGAGACAAACTCCTCCGAGACACCCCTACTCCTGAGAAGCTCCAAGTCCCTCTCAGCCCGCTTCCTACTGGCCACAAGCCCCACGTAGACGGGCGTCTTCCTCGAGAGCGCCTCGAGAACCTTAACGTCTCTCTCACCCTTCGTCAAGACTATGACGCTGTCCCTTGAACCCACATCAAGCTCTGTAACGTCAAAATCAATATCCGAGATCACTCTGTCTGGCTGGCTCTCAAGGACGGGCATAGGGTCCACAACCCAGACCTCGAAGCCAAGCGTCTTACCAATACTGACCAAAGCCTCCTCCACATCGTCTTTCCCGCCCTGACCTATGATGAAGAGACGCCTAGGTGGTAGAACAGGGTCTACGAAGATCTCCATGGTTCCGCCGCAGAAAGTCTCCACAAAGATCTCGTCTCTGCCGGCAGAAGTGGCCATACCCCTCACCGCGTCCTCAGTGCTCTCCAAATGAACCTTCACAAGACGAGGCTCCTCCTCCTTAATAGTTTCAAGCGCGACCGAGATAATGGGCCCCTCCGGGCAAACACCTCCAAGGGTTCCAAATACTACCCTCCCCCCCTCGTCTACAATCATCTTAAACCCAGGCTTACCGAGGCTTGAGCCTGAAACACGAACAACCGTGGCAATGGCGTAAGGTCTCCTCTCGGCCTCAAGCCTAGAGACCGCCTCGCCTAAAAGCTTAGAGGTCATGGACTCTGTGTTGCATTCCGGCGGCTGTGATATATATGAGTTCTACTCCGAAACACTCGTGTGCCTTTCCCTCCTTAGCTCCGCATAGTCACCCGCAGCCAGAGGGGAATAAAGGTTATTTATCGGTAGAGTAAAACCAAATCAGAGAATGACCGAGGTTGTGTTAACCTTCGACCCCTCTCTAGGACACATGTTCCATAACTTCCCACTCCTGAGCTTCCTTCCCTGCGCGCCGGTCAGATTTGTCCCGCCCCCTATATACCGTTACCTGAGCCTTCCAGAAGTCCCCGTGGACGAGCATGGAAGAGCCATTCTGGCACCTTACGGTATAAGGAAGGTTGAGGCATGTCTTAAGATGAGGTCCAAGCTGAGGGCAGAGGTGGTCCATCCCAAATACTTGGATAGGCATATCCGGGAGGATACGAAGCTGATAGCTGTCAACACCATGGACCCCTTGGGGATAGGCCCCCTTACGATCATGTTCAACAACTGTGGGCGCGAGAAGTCTTGGGTGGCGCACGAGTTCGAGACGCTCATTCGGTCTATCAACGTTTTGCGGAGGAATAGGTGCCCAAAGGCTAAGCTCTTGGTTGGAGGCTCGGGTGAGTGGGAGTTTGAGATTCGCCCCGAAATGATTGACTATCTTGGCATAGACTATGTCGTGCAGGGCGAGATGGACGACATAATACACATACTGTTTGATGGCCTCGCTGAAGGCTACATAGACAACACAGTCTTCTTCCAAGGTTTTAAGTCAACTGTCTTCGATCAGCGAGGCCGAGCAACAATAACATATGTCAAGGACCCAAACGGTCATTTCATCAGCCGACACCCCTTCTCCAGGTATAAGATCCCGAAAATATCCGATATCCCCACGATAGTGGGCGGAACTATTAGCGGCCAGGTGGAGATTATGAGGGGCTGCGGTCTTGACTGCGACTTTTGCGAGGTTACGACTCGGCCTCTCAGATATTATCCGCCTGAAAAGGTCCTCGAAGAGGTTAAGGTAAATCTGCGCGCCGGGGTACGGAACGCTTGGTTCATCACGGATAATCAGTGGGCCTACATGCTGCGGGACCCCGATTACTGGCCCAACAAAGAGGCAATAGAGAAGCTCTACAGGACCGTGATGTCGTTAAGAGGAGTAATTCATGCAAACCCTATGCACGCAACGCTCGCGCCTCCTGCTGCTGACCCAGAACTGCCCATGATGATTGCCAAATTAGTCGGCGCGGGGCCTAGAAAGCATATAGGTGTCCAGATAGGTCTCGAGACCGGCAGTGATAACCTTGTCCTAAGCCATATGTCTCGAAAGGCACTGCCCTTCCATGTAGGAGTTGATGCCACATGGTCAGAGATCGTTATTGAGGGGCAGAAGGCTCTGAATGCGGCCTACTGGGTCCCGGCATACACCATCATATTAGGCCTAAGCGGGGAGAGCGACGAAGACATCTGGGACACGATCGGCCTGATAAACTACATGGCCTCCCAAAACCTCTTATTCACGGTCACACCCATGGCTCTTGTAAGCCTAGGCTCGCTACGGGGAAACCAGAGCCTCACAGACGTTTACTCAAGTCTAACACCTGCACAGGCCGCCCTAATCTACGTCTGCTGGAGAAACACCAAGAGAATGGCGGAGATCATGGCTTGGAGGCTCGGAAGCGATAACCCCTTACTAAAGCTCGTCACAGGCGGGATACTTAACCTAGGGGCCAATTTCTGGCTAAACTCATTGGAAAATTATTTCAGCAAAGTGAACCCAGAGGCTAAGAAAGCGATTGAGAAGGCCAAGAAATACAATTCTATACACACTGTAGGAACAGATTTTAACAAATTGAGGGCGCGGTTTAAGGAGATTAAGAGTAGGGCGTCGTTAGTCTCTAACTAGTGCCTTATCTGACTCATACGCGCGGTTATGTGAGCCCTAGACTCAAGCACCATGGAGTGAATAATCTCCCTCACCTGGCTGGGAAGAATGGATGATGAGAGCCACATCCCGAATGCTCTCCTCTCATAGATGTTCGCAGGCTTCCTGAACTTTATAAGATTCCTAATCACCGAGTAGACTCTATTATTGCTGTGGATTTTCGGGATGTAATACACTCTGAGAAGCCTGTTGCTTCCGAATGAGCGGCGCGGGCTTGCAAACCTCCCTAGTCTCATCTCGGCGAAGCTGAGCAACCCGCTATAGACGAGCTTATTCAATATTGCCTGAACTGTGGCAGAGTTGCACCTAGACTTGCGGGCTATATGCCACGCTGGCATGGGGCCATGCCTCCTTAACGTAGCCACTACCTTGTGTGCGGTTGTCCCTCTCATCATTTGAGCTCTGTATATATTTCAGGCTGCTTTGATTTAAATCTACGTAGTTTTAAACCTTTTGATAATACGTCTTAAATATCCTACCAATGTAGCCTGCCGCATCCCATTACTGATAATTTATCTATAGGGTGACAACTAGTTTTATCTCGGTGGTGCCCCTTCCCGGGTCTCCAGTCCCAGAGCACAATACAACGGCTCTTGACAGGAATTAGGGGCTTTGATGAGGCGGTCGGCGGATTGGAGACTGGGCGCTTTCATCTGGTTGTCGGTGAGGAGAAGAGCGGGAGGACTTCGTTTGCGCTGCAGGTTGCAGCCATTGCCTCTCGGCGGGGTGTTGAGACCTTCTGGCTTGACTGTGGCGGTAGGCTTCATTATGCGAGGCTGAGCTCTATCGTGAAGCACTGGGGGGCAGATCTGCATCGTATAAGGATAGCCGTTCCCGAGACTTTTGCAGAGCAGCTGAGACTTCTTGTCTGGGCCTGTGACTTTGCGCGAGCGCCTAAGCTGATAGTTGTTGACGATTTCACGTATCTTAATAGGGTTGAGGCCTTTGGCGACCCGGCGCGCGATAAGAGATTTTACAAGGGTCTGGCTTTTCAGTCAGCTCTCCTGAAAGAGGCGACGAGAACGCATCGTGTAACGTCGATAGCTATTGTTGATGTACATGAAAGGCCGGGACTGGGAGGGCCGGAGCCCACAGCTAACTCCGTCATATCTTACTACTCAGACTCGATGATCTGGATGCAGACAATCGGTCCCGGGAGGAAGCTGTTGAAGCTTCGTTCACATGATCTGGCTAGGGAGTTCTATGTATCAGTTTTTGAAGGCGGCCTCACTGATGCCTAGGCTAAATCTTAGCCGTGAACCCTGAGATGAGGCCCACAGTTGCGAAAAGTATGAGGATTGAGGCCGCGAGGGTGGCGTAGCCCGCCGCTCTGTCAGAGAGGCGTCCGGTAGCTGCGTAGTAGTAGACGATGAGCCCTGTCAATCCGAGTGCGTAGTATGCTGCTATCACGATGAACTCTGCTATCGTCTGAATTGTCTGTGTGGGGGCGAAGATTTCGCGGCCGTAGAATGGTCCAACATTGCTAACGGCTACAAAGACCACGCCGCTAATGATGAGTATAGTCGTGAGCGTTATCGCCGCCATGAGGAAACTCTTCCCCCTCAAAACCCAGTCCAGTGAAAGTATAGAGTCGAGCAGTCTCTTAGTCCGCTCCATGCCAGAAATAGCCCCAAAGTCCCAAATTTAACTCTTAGAATCGGCGACAGGCGCGCTCCAAGGCTAGACTCAGTTTATATGGTGCCTCCCCTTGTGAATTGCGGTAAATGGCTAGGTCATTCGGCCCCTTGTTCGGGCGGATAACAGATGTATTCACGAAGCTAGATAAGGGATTTGGCGGGAGGGCGTTCTATGCGCCATTATCAGTTCTCTTGATTGCCGCGGCGATAGCTTTCATGTCGAGGGCGCTTCCAGCTAGGTGGGGTTTCATTTTGAGCGAGTTTGACCCCTGGTGGCATTTCAAGACCGCGACTATGATAATAGAGAGGGGGTGGGCGGGATTCTTTGAATATGGGAGCCTACACGACTACAAGAGCTGGTATCCGACCGGGTTGGCTGTGGGTAAGGTCTTCTATCCCGGAGTCTCCTTTACCCTCGCATTCATCTACTTGACCCTCTCCTCACTGGGGATTAGCGTCGATTTGCTGGAGCTGGCGTCTATCTTACCCGTGGTTTACGGTGTCTTAGCCATATTCATAACATTTCTCCTAGCCAGATATGTTCTGGGGACTGGCCCAGCCGTCGCGTCAGCCCTCCTCCTCTCAATGAGCTATGCGCACATCTCGAGAACTCATCTGGGCTGGCTCGATGACGAGGCACTCGCCATACCGCTCATGCATGCCGCCTTCCTCACATATCTAGTATCAATTGACGAGAAGAGATCCCTGAAGAGCTCGGCCGCTCTAGGCCTACTGACCGGTCTCTTGCTCGGCTATACGGGCGCGACTTGGGGAGCCCACAGGTTCCCCATAATGCTCGTCTTCCTCTTTACCGCGCTGTTACTTTTCATGGGAAGGTACAGGCGCCAGTTTTTAGCTAGCTACGCTCCAATGCTTGCCTCTTTGGCAGTGATACTGGTTAGCGTTCCCAAACTCGGCCTCTCATACCTCTTCGAGATAACTCTCCTCTCGGGATTTATGGTCTTGGCCTATCTTGCCTTGGCTGAGGCTCTTTACAGGTTCTGGAAAGCTGAGAGGGCGGTAATATTTCTGCGAGCGATAGCCCTAATATTACTCGTCTCGACCTTGGCACTAGCAGTGGCGGCGGTTGTGAATCTTCCGGGTCTTAAGTTCCTCTCTGTGGTTCTGCCACAGCTTAGAGGCGAGCTCGTCATCATCGCTTCTGTGGCTGAGAATCAGGCTGCAACGTGGTCCACGCTCTTCAACGACTTCGGCCTCACACTTCTATTAGTGCCGTTCGCCATCTTCTTGTTGTTGAGGAGGGCTAGAGAGGGTGACGTTTTCTTAGTCGTCTACGCAGTTCTCTCACTTTACTTCGCTTCCTCACTAGTTAGGCTGGCTCTTCCCACCTCGCCCGTTGTCGCGATACTCGCTGGCTACGCCCTGACAGAGTTGCTGGCTCTCGCCTCGAGAAATCTTTCGCCCCCCCGTGGCATGAGGTTAAGGAGGACCGGCGAAAGAAGATACCTCATAGCCGTCCCATTGATAGTCCTGATGTTGATATCGCTCCAATATCTGCCCCGCGGCATGGGTAACACATGGGGCTTTTCCCCGCTCGATGCAGCCTACGCGCCCAGCACGATCTCATCGTCATCCATCCCGACCGGGCGTGACTTCGTGCTGAATGACTGGCTGAGGGCTGTGGAGTGGATGAGGAATAACCTCCCCGACAACGCTGTGGTTGCAGCTTGGTGGGACTATGGAAATTGGATCTCCATAGTTGCAAACAGGACGTCGCTCGTAGACAACACCACGGTAGATAACATCAAGATTGCGAAGGTCGGGTATGCTCTCCTCTCACCGCTCAACGTTAGTAGGAGCATCTTTAAAGAGATGGGTGCGACGCATGTGCTAATCTTCATCTCGCATCGGCCGCAGACAGGTGCGACAGATTATCCGAGGCTCCTTTACTATGGTGATGAGTCGAAATGGTTTTGGATGCTCCGAATAGCGAACCAGCATGCTCGCGAGCTCGGCTACACCCCGATCAGCGAGGTGGGGCTCCTAGGCCCGAACAGAGACCCGATAAATCCGACGAATCAGTTCTGGACCAATACAACTCTGGGGCAGCTCATACCCTTCAAGCCTCGGCAGACATCTGACCAATTCGGAAATATTGTGACGGCACACTACTATGAGGAGCCTCGAGTAGAGGGTTACAGGCTCGTCTTCTCATCCTCACAGCCATACACTAGCCTAGCCTATGTCTATATCTACGAGATAACGGATTAGCCGATATATGATGGGTACCCCCCTTCCCCGCCACCCTTCTCCATCGTTTCGAAGAATTTTCCAGCCTCCTCGATGAGCTGCCGCTGTCTCTGTATCTCAGCGTCGAGCTTCGACGTGTCTATAGGGATGTTGAGGTATCCCGACATTATTGACAGCACCTTTCGCGCAGATGTTAGGTCTGGTGCGAAGCCCACAGTGTCTGATATGAGGAGGTCCATCGGTATATTGTGGAGGTGGAACCTGAGCATGAGAGATGACGCAAGCCTATCGATGGGCAGGGTGTCGATGTTTGTCCCCGATTTAGCTCCGAGGCGGACGAGCTTCCTGACCCTCTCTATATCTGTAGAGGACGCATAGACCTCGCCAGAAGCGTTAATCCTTCCACTGGACAGGAACAAAGAGTCCTTAATCTTGAAAGACGAGAGATACTCCTGGACAAGCTCCGAAATCTCTTCACCAACCTCAACGCTGTCGACGATGAAATTCCTCGTTATCAATATTAGAGCTCTGTTCTGACCGCTTCTAGGCTTTGCGACGTAAATATCGATCTTCGGGGGCATGGCCACGCCGTCATTGTTTATCAGAGTCACCTGCGGGAAATGGGGGGAGTATATCTCAGCTATCTTGAGACTGTCGAGGCTTTCTTGGAGAACATTAGATACGATGAGGGCTATTACGCCGGGCCCCCCTCCAGCATCCACGACTATGTACTCTGTATCATCACTAGGAGGCTTGACCAGCTCCCGGAGCCTACTCCTCTTCAAACCCGGTTAAACTACCCCTTACGCGCTATTAAATGCATCAACTCGGCCGGTAAGGAGGCCGGGGATCTGTGGGTGTGCGGCTCTTCACTCTTATTTGTGTAGGGATATCCTGTTTATATATGGCTATAATGCGCGGCCTATACGATGGCTATGAGCGAGAAGCAGGAAATACAGGTCTTAGTCTCGACCGAGTGGGTTCAAAAGAACATAAACAGGCCTGATGTGCGCGTCGTTGAGGTAGACTATGACCCTCAGACCGCCTACTTTCAAGGGCACGTTAGGGGCGCAATTCTCTGGGACTGGAAAAAGGACATAAACGACCCCATTGAGAGGGACATCATCAGTAAGCAGGGTTTCGAGGCGCTATGCTCCAGAAGCGGCATCTCCAACGACACACACATAGTACTCTACGGGGACTTCAACAACTGGTTCGCTGCATTCGCATACTGGGTCGCAAAACTCTATGGCCATGAGAAGCTGAGCATAATGGACGGCGGGAGAAAGAAGTGGATCGCTGAGGAGAGAGAGCTTGTAAAGGAGATACCCAGCTACCCACCGACAGGCTATAGAGTCGCCAGAGTCAGATACGAGTACAGGATTCTGCTTCCAGATGTTAGGGCAAGGCTCGGAAGCCCTACAGTAAGCATTGTAGATGTTAGGTCGCCCGACGAGTACACTGGGAAAATACTCGCTCCGCCCGAGTATCCGACCGAGCATGCACAGCGGGGCGGACACATACCAGGCGCCGTAAACATTCCTTGGGCCCGCGCGCTCAACGACGACGGCACATTCAAGCCGGTAGAAGAGTTGAGAAAGCTTTACGAGGGGGCCGGAATAACGCCCGACAAAGAAGTGATAACCTACTGCAGAATTGGTGAGCGTTCATCGGTTACATGGTTCGTATTGAAAGAGCTGCTTAAGTACCCCAAAGTTAGGAACTATGATGGTAGCTGGAGCGAGTGGGGCAACGTAGTCGGCACACCGATCGAGAAATAATTAACAAGCTGTGCAGTCGCTAAGCCGGAACTTTAGCCCTAGCAGTGGCCAGCGATAACTACTCCCTGAGAACTACATCACTATGTTTTGATTGCATTTACTCTCCCAGAGTGCATCAACGCGAGCTTCCAATCGCGGCCCAGACAACCCTCACCATCACTCCTCGGCAGGTCTTCAACGAGCCCTTCCGGATAAACGGCCTCACGCAAAGAATACAGAAGCCCTCTAAACCTGCGCAAAAATGCTGTGGCGCCGCCTCTCATCAAGCTGACGTATGTGGCGTAGAATTAAATTAGTGGCCCGCACACTGGATTCTGGATGGAGGAGTTTCACGGCTGCCTCTTCTCAACCGAAGACCTATATTTCGTTGAGGAGATGCTGTGGCTGCGGCCAGTTGGGGGGAGGTCGCTCCGAATAGGCGTGCTCCCAGTTACTCAGGCTTTGTGGGGGAAGATCTCGTCTATGAACGCGAAGCAGCCGAGGTCGGAGATAGCTGAGGGTAGAGCGATCTGCTACGTTGAGGCCCGTAGATTTGTGGGGAATATTAAGGCCCCTTTTGATCTGGTGATAGACCGCCTCAATAGTGTTGTCTTGGAGAAGCCTTGGGTGATTCAGACCGGCCACGGAGAGTCGAGCTGGCTCTGTGAAGTGACCGCCCTGAAGGAGGACTACATGTCTAGGTTGAGGAGTTGGGATGAAGCCAGGCCGGAGGTTCTGAGAATAATCAACGAGAGGGGGGTGGTTTGCTTCAGTGAGCCGCCGGACTACGTGTACGCGGCCGTTGGGATAGACTGTAGCCAGCTCCTAATGGTCCTCTCCGACAGGCTTGAAGGAATGGCCGACGGTAGCGTAATACACGTAGTGGCGGACTATAACGAGGGGGCTGAGAAAGACTTGGAGAAGTGGAGCCAGATTACTGGAAATGAGGTCTTAGAGTTCAGGGTTGAGAAGCGCCTCGCCCACGCCCTGATTAGGAAAAAGGCGTCAGTCTAGCCCTGAAATTAAATTTTTATTCCACGGAAGACTCTGGAGTAGTGAATGGCGCTACTGAAGAGCAGCCTAGGCTTTATGAATAATGTTATACAAAATCTCTCAGAGATAGACCTAAACCAGGCGGCCGACCTATACAGAGATCTCAAGTCAGCGGGTGTTATCGTTCCGCACGGAGAGGGTAGAAGTAAGGGGGCCGTGAGCATAATCTGCAGTGAGTTATCGAAGATGGACCGGGGGAAGGTGATTGTTGACAGAAGCGATGTCGGGTTCCCTGACAGGAGTTTTGACTATGCGGCTCCCAAGCTCAAGCAAAGGTTTGGCAGAGTTAGCCTCCTGATTCTCTCGGGGAGCGGCAGGTCTTTAATGCCGCTTGTCGATGCGCAGAAGCTGGCCCTAGTAATCTCGAGGTCAGAGAAGATGGGGGACTACACGATCGACGTTGTGACGAGTGACCCGTCCTCCCCCCTCGGTAAGCTTGGACAGAAATATGGGACATGCACCTACGTTAGGGGGCGAACAGTGTCTGAGGAAAACGCGTCAACTTCGGAGTTTAAGCAATATGGGATCTTGGAGGATATCTTCATTCTCAGCTCCTCTGTCCTGCTTCAGGCCGTCGCTGAGTGCATCTACGAGGACAGCGACCCCGTCAGTATCTCTGAGAAGATAAATCAGCTGCTCGCCGAGACGAACGAGATTGTGGAAAACGTTGCCAGGTCGGACTTTCTACACTCGCTCATCGAGCTGCTCGAGCAGAGGCATACGTGTTTTTTGGCAGGCTTGGGTAGTAGCCAGGAGGTCGCCAGAATGACTGGTGTGAGGCTGGGGCACGTGAAGAGGGCGATCGGAGATCAGGTCTATGTCTCGGGGGACTCTAACGCGCCTCCTCCGAGGGCAGGCGACATCCTCATAGCCATCTCGCACAGCGGAGAGACAGAGGTTGTGGCGTCATGGTGCAAGACTTTCAAGAAGATGGGCGGAGTCGTCATCTCGATAGTCGGCAACAAGGACTCGACGATAAGCTCCATCTCTGACCACTCCCTCTTTATTCCCTCAAGATACTCGCCCGGCAGACCAAACGACTTCTACCTCAAGGCGGCCTTCGCAACTAGCCCCATCCCCCTCTACCTAGTCGATAGGCTTCAAGAGCGCGGCCTGAGGCTTCCGGAATATATTCTCAGATGGTATCACTCCATCATGGCTTAGAGGCCCCCCGGCATCAGCGGCTATGCCTTAGGCTCAATCTTTAATCTCCTAACAGCGACTGAGACTATGGCCGCGACGGCTATGGAGGGAACGGCGCCAAAGAGTAGGAACACGCCTCTCTCCCCCAAGGTTGTCACGTAGAGTGAGGTTAACGGCGCGCTGAGAGCCACTCCGAGAAGCGTTGCGAACTGGTTGAGGCCGGAGCCGAGCCCCCTCACCTCGGCTGGCAGCGTCACTACGAGGAAGCTTGATGAGAAGATTATCGAGGCGAGGGATATTCCGAAGATTAGGGCGGAGAGAATGCGTAGAACTGTTATACCCGCTCCGAACTCTATGAACAAGGCTGAGGCCGCGGATGCGGATAAACCGAGGAGGAGTGTTAGATGAGGTGCTTTACGCTCAGCGATCCGCGCCGCTATAGGGAAGACAGGGATTGAGAAAGCCGTGGAGAGCACCATGAAAATCCCTATCTGCGCAGCAGCTCCCCGCTCATCGAAGCCGAAATTATCAATCAGGATGGTCGGCAACGTCCCCACCACTCCGCCAACAATGAAATATAGGGAGAGAACACTCAGCATAGATATCATAACACGGTCTACGTAGCCGGCGATGAGGCGCGTCTTCCCTCTGGCTCTAGAGTATCGGCCCTCGGCCATGGGTAGCCCACTCAAGGCAAAAACAAGACACGCGGCGACTATTACCCCGATGACGGCATAAACCGTTTGAAACCCTAAAATAGAGACTAGGCCGGTGGCGGCACCTGAGCCTAAAACGATTGCTACTGCCACAAAAATCCAGAAGAAAGCGAGAGGCCTGCCAACACTCTTTGAGAACACATCACCAATTAGCGCAAGGGCCGAGGGAATTATGAAGGAGTCGAAGACTGCGTGAAGAATACGGGCGGACAAAAGTACTGGGGGTGAGGGTGAAAGAGCGTAAAGGACCATCACAACTAGGTCGCCAGCCAATCCGAGCGTAATCATCCGTCTCCTCCCATAAACATCTGAGAGATACCCTGAGAGAACTATCATGGGCAATGCGACTAACGAATACGTGCCAGCGACAAGCCCGGACCAGAAAGGGTCGGCGCCTAGAGCCCTCGCATGCGACGCGACTATGGGGGTGATCATGGAGGTATCGATGAGGGCGACGAAGCCGAGGACGCCGAGCAGGGAGAAAGCTTTCTTGGAGTTTCTACCAAGAATCAGTGCCATTTATGTGGAATTCGAAACCACCACGATATAAATGTGCCTAAACTACAATACGGAAAATGAAGGAGAGAAGCGAGGTGTGCGGAGCGTTTTAGCGTAGGCTACGCCCGGCCTTCTAAGCGGCTCGGGCGATTGGGAGTGGCGCGCTGAGGGCGTCCGGCCTAAGCCTCCACCCGTACACGCCCACCCCATTAACCCCCTCTTCTAGGGGAGCCCTCGTCGGGGCCCAAGACCCGTTGCCAGGCCCTATAGGCCCCGATTGGCCGCCTATTTTTGTGAGTGGCTTCGGGCTTAGATGCTTTCAGCCCTTATCCACAGGGGCGCGGCTGCCCGGCGTCGCCCTGTAGGACGACCGGTAGACCGTTGGCCCCGGCCCTCCGTTCCTCTCGTACTAGGAGGACCTTACCCTCAGGCGGCCCGCACCCCCAGTAGGTAGAAACCGATCTGTCTCGCGACGGTCTAAACCCAGCTCACGTTCCCCTTTGATAGGCGAGCAGCCTCACCCTTGGCCCCTGCTGCGAGGCCAGGAGGGGAAGAGCCGACATCGAGGTACCAAGCCGCGGGGTCGATGGGGACTCTCGCCCGCGACGAGCCTGTTATCCCTGGGGTAACTTTTCTGACACCACCGGCCCCCACCGGTAGGAGCCGATGGATCGTTAGGCCCGGGTTTCCCCTCAGGGCCCCTCGCTGTTGAGGGCCCTGTCAGGCCGGCTTTTGCCCTTACACTCTACAGCGGGTTTCTGTCCCGCCTGAGCCGACCTTTGGGCTCCTCCGATATCTTTTCGGAGGAGTGCCGCCCCAGCCAAACTGCCCACCAGCAGTTGTCCCAGGGTCAAGCCCTGGTTAGCGGGGCAGCTCGGAGTTGCCGGTGTTACATTGACGCCTCCCCAGGCCCCCGGAGAGGCCTGGATCGACGGCTCCCGGCTACGCTATGAACTCCAAACCGCTCCGCAGCAACTGGCTGCAGTAAAGCTCCACAGGGTCTTCTCTCCCCACTGGGGGTTCGTGGACTGTTCGCCCACGTTATGTGGGTTCACGGGGCTCCAGGCCGGGACAGCGGGGCCCTCGTTGATCCATTCATGCACGTCGGAACTCACCCGACAAGGCATTTGGCTACCTTAAGCAACCCAGAATAAAGGGTTGGACCATATCTTCGCCCCCCAAGCTCATCTCCGAATCACTTTTAGGGCGCCCGGCGTATGGTCTCTGAGGCGCCCACCCGCCTCTCAATCTCAGAGACTATCTCGCTCATACTATACTCTCTGTCAGATGATAGTTGATACGCCTTTTCAATAAGCATCCTGAATCCCTCGGCGCTTTTGTGTTCCTTTCTCTCTAATCCCTCAACTATTTCAGCGAAGCGTTTGAATTCGCTCCATTTGATTATTGGCTTATGCTTTCTGAAGAATGGGATTATCTTCTCAACGAGGTTTCTTCGCGCATCTACAATATATTGGAGCATCGTGTCTTCCTGTCCTGGCTTAGATATGATTCTTCCACAGTTAAATGTTCTCTTCAATATCTCAAGCACTAATCTCTTCTCAGCGCTTTTTGTCACATGGAATACGGGATCAATAACCCATCCAAACCGCGTATTGTCCTGTTTCTTAATCGATACTGAGAAGCACCCTTCACCATCTACAAGGCCAACTATGTAGTAGTAGAGATACTTCCTTCTGCGAGGCAGTCGTTCCGGATCGACCAAGTCTCCGAACTCATTGAGCAATCCTTGCTACACCACGTAATCCTCTGTATTGATTCTTTAAAGAGTTAAGGCGGGTGGTTCCCTGCGGGTCGGTGTCATCCGGTCAACCTTTATTCCTTGCTCAGGAGGCTGACCGGTCCATCCTTCCCCGCATACAGCCGGGTTTAATGACCCCCTAACTCGAGGGTCAGAGTTACCCCCGGCGCTAACCGGCCCTTATCCCGGTTGTACCCGGGGTTCAGGTACCGGTGCTGGCCAGGATTGAGGAACCGTTCAAAGCCTTTCGGCCTCGCGGTTCCCTATGTTTTTATTAAACAGTCAGGACCCCCTTGTCACTGCGACCTGCCAACCCACCCTCGCCGGGCAGGAAGGCAGGCACCCCTTCTCCCGAAGTTACGGGGCTAATTTGCCGAGTTCCCTAGCCTGGAGTAACCCCAGACGCCTTGGCCTTCTCAGCCAGGGGCACCTGTGTCGGATCTAGGTACGGTCTCCTGGAATCGTTCCGGTCTCCCTTTTCACTGGCCCCAGGGTCCAGCCGAAGCGGCCTTACGGCCACCCCATCCCTCCATTCACCTGGTTCTCGCCATTACGGCTCTCCCCAGGCTTGGGAGGTTAGACAGAGCTACAGCCCTGCTCGGCCTTACCCGAGGCGTCAGGAGCCCGGCTCGCGTCGCCGCACCTATCCAGGAGGCACCGGAATCTTAACCGGTTTCCCCTTCGGCCTACCCGGTTAAGGTCGGCCTCAGGACCGGCTTACTCCCGGCTGACGACGCATTGCCGGGAAACCCGTGCCCTTCCGGCGGAGGGGATTCCCACCCCTCTTCGCTGTCTACTACCACCGGGATCTACATTAGCGGCCGGTCCACGGGACCTCACGGCCCCGCTTCTACCCAGCCGCTACGCCCCCCTACCCCCACCCACGCAGGGCGTGGGTGAGCCCGGGTTTCGGCGGCCCGCTTAGACCCGTCAATTTTCGGGGCCCCCACCCTCGGCGGGTAAGCTGTTACGCACTTCTTAGCCGATGGCTGCTTCTAAGCCTACGGCCCCGCTGTCTCTGGGTGAAGACGCCCTTTGGTTTGTCACTTAGCGGGCACTTTGGGGCCTTAACCCGCGGTCTGGGTTGTTCCCCTCTCGGTCCCGGAGCTTACCCCCGGTACCCCACTCCCGGGTTCTACGGCGCCCGCAGATTCGGAGTTCGAAAGGAGAGTGGAGCCTCATCGGCCCCTTGCTCCCCCATCGGAGCTCTACCCCGCGGGCAACCTCCCCCGAGGCTGTCCTGCGAGACACTTCGGGGGGAACTAGCTATCACCGGGCTCGATTAGCTTTTAACCCCTAGCCCCAGGTCAAGGGACCGATTTGCACATCAAGACCCCTATTCGGGCCTCCACCAGGGTTTCCCCTGGCTTCGCCCTGCCCAGGGCTAGATCGCCCGGTTTCTAGCCTCACGGGCGTGACTTCGGGCCCTTTCAGACCCCGCCCCTCACCGGAGCCAACTCCGGCTGCGGGCAAGTCGGTTTCCCCACGCTTACGGGCTTTCAAGCCCTTAGGCTCGCCACACCCGTGAACTCCCCGGCCCGTGATTCAAGACGGAGCGCGCGACCCTGGAACTGTCCCCACCCGCCCCCCTCGTGGAGGAGCTTCGCAGGGATTGCCCTTTCGGGCCGCGCTCGTCTATTACCAGCCGGTTTCAGACGCTTTTCACCCCCCTCCCGGGGTACTTTTCACCTTTCGCTCACGCTACTGGTCCACTATCGGTCTTGGGACGTATTTAGCCTTGGAGGCCAGTGGCCCCCAACTTCCCACACCATATCCGAGGTGCGGTACTCTAGGAGCAGAGCATCGCCCCTCCAGCCTTCGCCTACGGGGCTATCACCCTCTAGGGCCCCCCATTCCAGGGGAGTTCGGCTCGACCTTCAGGGCGGGCCTCCACCCTATAACCCCACACTCCCCCTGAGTTAACCCCAGGGGGTTCGGTTTGGGCTTCTCCCCTTTCGGTCGCCCCTACTCAGGGAATCTCGGTTGATTTCTCTTCCTCCCCCTACTTGGATGCTTCCGTTCGGGGGGTTCCCGATCCCAGGCTTAAGGCCCGGGAACGAGGTGGCCGAAGCCACCCCAGGAAATCCCATTAGGAGATCCCCGGATCGACGCCTGCCTGCGGCTACCCGGGGCTTATCGCAGCTTGCCACGTCCTTCGTCGGCGCCCAAGCCGAGGCATCCACCGGCTGGCGTATTCCCGCTTAAGGCCAAGGCGTGGCCTACTTCGCCACGCTCCACACACCTCTGCAATGCGGTCATTGGAAATTGTTTTTCTCCTCCCGCGTTCATGCCTCCCCAGGCTTTTTCAGCTGGGGGGCAAACATCTTTAATCGCACTATTCTTGTGTGGGTTGTGGCTTATAAATTTATACCAAGTGGGCGCTAGTCGGTGATTAAAACTTTTAGCTCCTCCAGCTCATGTGGAAAACTGCTCCTAAGCTTGTCGACAAGGTTCTGGCCGTTGATCCTTACTTTGCCCTTCAACACTATATCGACGTCTCCGTAGACTTCATCGATTGAGTCAACCTCTTCCCAGGATGCGAGCTCTGATGTTAGCTTTAGTGTGTCCACCTGAGGTTTGAGCTTAAGAAGTATGTAGGCCCTCTCCTCTCCGAAGAATCTTCTAACGATGTCCTCGCTTATCCTCCTGCCTAAGGCCTCACTCAGATAGTTGGCGAGCTCCTTGGGCGAGCCACGCTTCCCCGTGGTCGATACCCTTCTGACGATCTCCTCGACAATTCTACGCGCGTCAATCTCGTTCAGGTCGTGGCCGTTCATCTTAGCCATCTCTAGTATTAGCTTGTGGCTCATATAGGGGCTGACAGCGTATCTCACACTCTCGATATCGTAGCTCAGCTTCTTTCCTGGCATGTAGCCCTCGGGCTTTTTGATGACCATCGATTGATGGACGCCCGCTCTGATGGTTTTGGCTTCCTCAGAGAGTGGGTGGCGCCAAGGTATCTGTATTCCTGTGAGCCTAGAGAACTTTCTGTAAACTTTACTGAGAATCTCTCTCTTTATTCCGAAGTCGTAACCGTGGATGTCTTGAAGGGGCGCGACGACCTCGTACAGGTCTGCTATCCCGTTCCTGTCTCCGATGCCCAACATTGTTACATGCGCCTCCCCGGCACCTGCGAGGACTGACTCGATAGTGTTCGCTGAGGCGTGGCCATAGTCGTTATGGAAGTGAGCCGCAACGGGCAGGGAGCACCTCTCCACACAATACTCCGTAAAGTCCTTGGCGTCCTTCGGCGTCATCAGGCCGGCCGTGTCGGGGATGCTTATCAGTGTCGCTCCCGCAGACTTCAGTTCTCTCGAGAATCCAAGCAAGTCGTCAAGAACGTCGAGCCTCTTCTCCATGAAGAGCCTTGAAGCGTCCTCATAAGTTACGCGGACATAGTCAAACCCAAAGGGCTTAACCATCTCAACAGCCTCAACCATCCTAGTCTTTGCCTCCGAGTAGTCGATTCCGCCGAGCTTATAGTCAAGGTGTAGCTGGGATACGGCAAGGTAAAGGGCCACGCCGTGGATGTCGTATCTCGCCATAGCGTCGACATCTCTCTTGAAGGCTCTTCCATGCATCACCACTTGGACACCGTGATCCATTAGCAGCTTAACAAGCTTAGAGTTATCATCGTAAGAGGTCCTGCCGGGGTAGTCTACTGTAACCTCTATTCGTCTGAGGCCTGTCTCGACAAGTAACTCTGATATCGCAAGCTTCTTTTCAATGCTGAAGAACCTGTAAAGCTCGCCTTCTCTAAGGGTTGAGTCTAATATTTCGCATTGCAAGGTTGGGACAAGTTGCTTAGGCTAAAATATAAAATTTATTTCGACAATTGCAGATTAGTGTTTTTACGCACCTAAAAGACACGAAAACCTCCAAAAACCTCCTCTCCGCAAAAGTAGAAGAAATATATATCCATGGCTCTGAGACTATGGTTTGTAGGGAAAAAATGACGCTCTCGAGGCTTATAGGGTTCCTTATGATGGTCTTCTCGCCGGTCGGACTTGCTTTCTACACCCTTTGGTTCTTCGGGCTTTTGAAAGGGTTTGACCCGGAGCTGGCCTTGAGGCTCACGGTATACGCACTGGCCAGTTTTTTCTTCAGCATCGTCGGTGTCCTCGGATACTTGGTTGTTACGGCTCCGCGGTCGAGGGAGGGCGGTGAAGGTGGTTAAGCGTTATCCCGCTGTGGCAGGTTATTTCTACGAGTCTGACCGCGAGAGATTGAGAAAGCAGATAGAGGCCTGCTTTACCTCTAAGCACGGCCCAGGCTCACTCCCAGTAAAAGGTGGTTCAGGAGCTCCGCCAATTCTCGTATCGCCTCACGCAGGATACGTCTACTCGGGGCCTGTAGCGGCTCACAGCTATCTTCAGGCATCCTTAGGGTCCATGCCGAAGAGTGTTGTTGTGGTGGGGCCGAATCATCACGGTGAGGGAAGTGAGGTCTCGATATATCCTCCGGGTAGCTGGGTTACGCCGCTAGGAGATGTCGAGATCGACGCCGAGCTTTCAAAAAAGCTGGTCGAAGAAAGTGACTTGATCTCGATGGACGAGTTCAGTCACGTCTATGAGCACTCGATAGAAGTTCAGCTCCCGTTCATACAATTTATTTACGGACACGTTAAATTCGTGCCCATATGTATGCTCAACCAGTCAATTGACGCAGCTATGCATGTGGGCGAGGTATTGGCTAAGGCCATAGAGAGGCCGGGGGAAACCCTGGTGGTGGCTAGCTCAGACTTCACACACTATGAGCCCCACGACGTAGCAGTGAGCAGGGATAGGCCTGTCATAGAAAAGATACTCAGGCTCGACGTTGAAGGGTTCTACACAGAGATGAGGGATCGTGGGGCTACTCTCTGCGGCTATGGCCCCATAGGAGCGGTCATGAGATATGCTGAGCTGAAGGGCTACAGTGTTGCACGTCTGCTGAAATACGCGACAAGCGGTGACACAAGCGGAGACAGGTCATCAGTGGTCGGATACGCCTCAATCGCCTTCTACACCAAGTAGATTTTCTGTCACTGGTTATACTTTCGGTGAAGCTCGTCAGAGTATTCTCTATACTTGAGGATGATTGGGCACCATTCTCTCTCGGGGCAGTATCCGAGGTGCTTGCACTTCTCACCCATCAACTTCATGAGCCATGGGACAGTGCGCGCCACATCCCTCCAAAGCTTATACGCTATGGCTCTCTCCTCCCACTGCGCCGCACTGCACGTCCTGGTTGCGAGGAATCCCATGGGGCTGAGGAGGTTGAAGAGGTTATAGCTCCTGACTATTCTCAACTTGACAGAGTTGGGGAGAGCATAGAGGGCGGCTGCCTGCTGATTCTCGGAGACAAGTTCTGAGTACAGTTCAAGAAGCTCGGTACAGCCCTCGGTGAAAACGTTTAATGATTGCTGGCCTGACTTCACAGAAGGCGGGACAACCATGTTGCCCTCAGGGTCTTTAAGCCATCTTTCAGCAGCCTCAACCAAGGACTCAGTCACTGTCGGGACGGTCCTATGCCTTATTGCCTGATGATACGCTGCGAGGGAGAGCGCCTCCGCCGTCAGAACCCTGAACAGGGAGCCGGCCTGTTGTCCGCCGATGCTCCAAGGATCAAGCTCACCGAGGCCGGGTGGATAGTCGACCGAGAGTAGCTCGGCTTCGTCTGCGGGCTTGTTGCCTGCTATCTTTTCCAAGACCCTGTCTGGCTGTCTGAGGGGGTCTGATACGGCATAGTATCCCCATTTAGCTCTGAAACTCAGCCTCGACTCAAGTATGAGTGGAAACCTGCTCCTCGCGGCCTCGATGGTCTTCTCTGCGAGAACTCTGAGCTCTGCTGGCACAATTCCTGAATCCTCCTCAACCTTCCGGAGCAGATATAGGTTTGACTCGAGTGAGAGGGCTGTGAAGAGTGAGGTGGCTGCGGAGAGTGGGAGAACGTACCTAGAGTCCTCGAGCTCTATGCCTGACTGGGAGAGGGTCTTATAGGCGTGAAAGCACTTGTCCATGACCCTCGAGTATCTTTTCTCGAGCTCCGCGCCTCTCAGCTCAGCCGGGATGAGAAGCCTCTCCCTAACCATCGGGGCCCTCCTCTGGCTCTCTTGGAGATAGCTGCCGAAGACGGGCGCCACAATCAGCATAGACGCTAAACGGCTACAGTTTGAGATCTCCCCGAATAATATTGCTGAGGTTGCTAGGGATGAGTGGCCCCTCCTAGTCGACTCCCTGTGCACTTTGGCCGCCAGCTTCGCTATGTTTTTACCGCCTGAGAGGGCTTCTGAGACCCTGTCCCTTATGCTTACGCCGTGGAAAGTGCCGATGCCCTCGATGGCTATAACCTCGTCAGGACCGAGCTCGATAGAATCACACTTGTAGACAGGGCCGACTGAGAAGAGCTCGTACACAAGCTCGTCAGTATACATTCTATCTCGCCTAAAAAAGCATGTCCCGCCTCATTAAATCATAACCCTATAACCCATCCGCCCACTCTTCCGTAAATCCGACAACCAAGCCTGAAAGACTTGGAGTAGAAGAGGAGGTGCCCGGCATTTAGCGGTTTCTGGGAAAGGGCGCTCCCCATGACGCCCGCACGCTAATGTCCTTTATGAGGGTTTGACTCTGTTACAGAGGCATGTTCAGCGGAGAATGGACTCGCCCCAGTCTTTTCTGGGCAATACCGTCGAGCATTAGAGTAGATGTGAGGGGCCAAAGGAGCTGGCTATCTTAATATCACACAGGTGTTTCTGATTCTGTGGGCTTGGAGGGAAGCGGCGGAGGCCAGAAGAGGCTCTGTAAGTCCAATAGGCATAAAATCGTTGCAGGGGTGTTGGGCGGTATTGCAGACTATCTCGGCGTGGACCCTAACATCATTAGGCTCATCTTCATCGTTGTCTTGTTCTTGAACTTCTATGCGGCCTTGGCCCTATATGTCGCGGCCGCGATTCTCCTACCGTCCGAGAACGAGAGAGGCGTTACAAGGATGCCGGCTGAGAAGGCTGTGTTAGCGGTTGCGGCGACGATAATGGTCTTCGTAGGCGTCAACTTTGTGTCCAGTCTGGCGGAGGTCCAGAGGCTCATAGCTTTTCTGGGGTTTTTCTCACCAATCGTCGGGTTAGTGCTCCTCATAGCCGGCGTTGCACTCCTCTTCATGGTTCTGAGAGAGGAGGGCAGGTCTCGAGCCGCCTAATCCTAAGCGTGAGGAATGCTAAGGCGAGGGGCGCTAAGGAAACTAGGGCGGAGTATTGGAACATGATGGCGTAGGAGGTCGCCTCTGCGAGGCTCCCCCAGAGATACCCGCCTATCACGCCTCCCATGCTGAATGTGGCTCCGTAAAGCCCCATATATGCACCACGCATATTCTCGGGCACTATCTCAGAGGCATAGGCTATTGAGACGACGAATAGGCCGCCGTATGTTAGGCCGTTGAGGACCTGTGCCAGAATTACAACGAGTGTGTCACCTGATAGGCCGGTTATCGCCTGCCTCAGCGGGAAACCCGCTAGGCATAGCAGGAGAATCGGCCTTCTTCCAACCCTGTCTGAAAGCCTACCCAGATATATCATGGCAGGTATCTCAGATAAGCCCATGATGGCGAAAGCAGTAGAAACCGCTAGTGGGGTGGTGTTAAGAGTGTTGATCATGTGGAGTGAGAGGAAGCTCATATTTGAGGAGAGGACCACGAAGGAGAGCGTCGATATGAGGAGTAGAACACCAGGCGCCCCCCTCAACAGGCTGAGACTGCTGTTCACTGCGCCTCTATTGATGCGCGCTCTGCGGCTCTCCCTGAGCCCATAGCACGTCAAGACGGAGAGACATACAATAACCGATGAGACTAGAAACACAGCCCTAAAACCCAGGGCTGAGACAAGCGCGCCGCCTAAGAACGTTCCCGGGACCCAGCCAATGCTTCCGCCGATTCTTATCTTGCCGAAGCCCCCTCCCCTGGAATGCCCACCGTGCTCCAGCACATCGAGCGAGTAGGCCGTAAACGCCGTGTTCGCAGCGCCGCCCCCCATCATGAGAAGAGTAAACATGACTATCGTCGATATCGGGTCCCTAACCATGGAGAGGAGCATGTATGAAGCTGTTGCAAGCAGGGTCATCGAGATCAGCGTCTTGAGCCGGCCGACTCGGTCTGACAGCCTCCCCATATAATACGAGAAGATTCCAGACATGATGTTGCTCAGGGTGAATGAGAGGCCTATCTGGCTCGGTGTTAAGCCGCCCTCCTCCAAGACGAGGGGGAAGTAAGGGAAAGAAACACCCAATGCTAGAAAATACATGGCGTTCCAGAGCAACATCGCCGTTATAGGCGGTAAAGCCAACTCTGCAAACTCATCTGCGGCACCTCGTAATTTAAGTTTGATTGCTGACTTTGCGATGCTCTCTGTCAAAAATTAAAATATTCCGTGAGAGGAGTAGTCTTGAGGTTGCGGCTATCCACGGCCCTACTCATCATATTTCTGGCCTCCGCGGCTATATCTACAGCCCTGTGGTACCAAATTCAAGCGATGCAGCAGGCCGCGATTGTGAGGGCGGAGAAGCTCGTGCCCTTCAGTGAGGCGGGCGCGGAGCCGGAACTCGGAGCCATCGCTTTTACACTTGAGGCAGTCACGCCGATAATTTCTGTCGCCTCTTGGGCTGGCGTCGCGGCGACGCTCGCGTACAAGGGTTTAGTGAGGCATCTGTGGTCTAAAAGCATGTTCGACTACTCCGTATTCCGGCTGATGGTTAAGATGCGGGGAGCGTCCACGAGAGTGAAGCTGTTGAAGAGCCTCGAGAAGCCTATGAATAGGTATCAGCTTGCGAAGACCCTTGGCATGGATTGGAAGACTGTGGATAGGAACGTGGAGATCTTGAAGAGCTATGGGCTTATACACGAGGCCGATGGAGAGGAGGGGGAGAGGCTCTATGTTCTCAGCCCACAGGGTCAGCAGCTCTTAGAGTTGCTAGAAAGGCTCTCCGAGACCTAAAGCTTATCTTTTGGAGGCAGAAATATACGGATTGACTTGACATTAACTACTCGGGGGGCTGTTGTTCAGAAAGCCGGCCTGCCCCGACCATACTCCGTCTCAAGGCCGGTAGCTGTCATGGAGCTTGAGCTTCTTCCGCCTCAGAGAGGTGAAGTCTTGGTTGAGGTAGAGGCAGCGGGGCTCTGCCACTCAGATTTGGCCTTGGTCGAGGGTGTTAGGAGGCCTCCGTTGCCAATCGTTCTGGGCCACGAGTGCGCGGGTAGGGTGGTGGAGGTGGGTGAGAATGTTGCGTCGCCGAGGAAGGGTGAGCGTGTCGTGCTATCCTTCGCCCAAAGTTGCGGCGAGTGCGTCTACTGCCTCTCGGGGAGGCCGACCATCTGCGACGCGGGACGCGCCGCCAACTATGAGGGAAAGCTAGTGACTGGGGGGACTCGCTTTAGATTAAACGGGAGAGAGGTGCATCATCATCTCGGCGTCTCAGCCTTCTCCGAATACATAGTCGTGCCCTCTTCATCAGCGATACCCGTCCCCTTTGACCTGCCCGTCGAGAAGCTAGCCCTTTTCGGATGCGCTATACCCACAGCCTTCGGAGCCGTGATGAACGTCGCACACGTCAATCTCGGCTCTTCCGTCGCGGTCTTTGGATGCGGCGGCCTGGGACTCAACCTAATTCAAGCCTCTAAAATCGTCGGGGCGACGCAGATTATCGCGGTGGACATCATTGAGAATAAGCTTGAGAGGGCTCTTAAGCTCGGCGCCACAGACGTAGTTGACGCCTCGAAAAAAGACCCTGTCGCCGAAGTCAAAAAGCTGACAGAAGGACGCGGCGCGGATTACTGCTTTGAAGCCACGGGGGACACGAGGGTAATGACACAGGCGTTCCTAGCCACGAGGAAGGGCGGGACAACGGTCATTCTCGGCGTAACTTCATCTGAGGACAGGGTGGAGCTGCCCTCCTGGCTGATAATGGGTGAAGAGAGGCGCGTTCTAGGGTCGTATATGGGCTCCATCGTCCCGAGAAGAGACATCCCAGTCATCCTCAACCTCTTTTCGCAGGGGAGAATAAGGCTTGAAGAGGTCATAACTGGCGAGATCCGGCTAGATGAGCTGAATGAGGCTCTGGACAGGCTGGCGGAAGGAGTTGCTGTGAGACAGATCGTCAGGATGAAGTGAGACCCTTCATGACCTCTAAACCCTCTAAGCTCTCCGCCTAACGGTCAGGACCGCTAGCGCCGCTGGAATGACGGAAAAAAGCGCTGCGTGAAGAAACATGTCACCATATGTCGTGGCCTCCGCGACGCTCCCCCAGAGATAGCCGCCGATAATACCGCCTATACTAAAGGTCGCGTTATAGAGCCCCATGTAGGCCCCGCGCAGTTCCTCGGGGACAAGCTCGGAGGCGTAGGCGATGGAGACGACGAAGAAGCCTCCAAACGTGAAGCTGCTGAGCACCTGAGTGAGAATCAGTATCTCAAGAGAAGGTGACAAAGTAATCAGGGCGAGCCGCGGAGGCCAGAGGGCGAGGCAGAGCAGAAGGATAACTCCTCTTCCGACCCTGTCAGAGAGCTTCCCCAGATAGAACATGGCTGGAATGTCGGACATCGCCATTACCGCGAAGGCCCCTGAGATTATTAACGGAGCGGCCCCGTAACTGTTGGAGAGGTGAAGGGGAAGGAAGTTCATAATGGACGTGTCCACCAGCATGACGAGGATTACTATCAGGAGGAGAAGGGCGGGCTGGCCCCTTAACAGAACACGTATCGGCGCGTTAGTGTTTCCATTTGCGTTTATTCTCCTCACTTCCCCCAACCACACACAGGCCAGAATAGAAGCTCCTGCCGAGAGAGAAGCGAGCATAAACGCGGAACTCAGGCCCAAGCTCTCAACCAGCACTCCACCAACAAGAGTACCCGCGAGCCAGCCAGAATTACCTCCCACACTCACTCGCCCGAAGCCCGCGCCGTGAGAAACCCCCTCCCTCTCCAGAATATCAATCGAGTATGCCATGAATGTGGTGCCCGCTACACCCCCGCTTGTTATGAGGAGAACGAGAGAAAGGACGGTAGTGACTGGCTCGAGTCTCGTGGATAGTAGCATATATGAGAGGGACGCCAGAATCGTAGTCGAGATTACAATTTTTAGCCTGCCCACCCTGTCCGAGAGTCTCCCTACATAGTAGGAGAAGGTGGCCGACGCCAAGTTGCTGACCGTGAAGGCGAGTCCAATCTGGCTCGGGGTGAGTCCTGCACCCTCGAGCAAAATGGGCAGGTAGGGAAATGATATTCCAGCTGCGAGGAAGAAGAGAGAGTTCCTAATTACTAGGAGTTTGATGGGCGATAAGAGCAAATCTTATAAACCGTTAGAGCCCCGCGTAATTTAACCTTTGGCTTCCCTAGCATCGAGGCTGAGCTTACGTTCCAACATCCGCGCGCCAGCGCGCTATTCGGTGTGTAGAACATCTTTTCGAGGCATCTTGAAGTGGCTCATTCTATTCTCATATTCGCGAATCTTCTCATCGTAGCCTCTTATCGTCGCCTCTATCTCATCCAACCCCTCCAGCAGCCACTTCTTCACGGCCGGCTCGAGGCTGAATTTTATAACTTCGCCACTCGGCATTGTAATCTTCTCAGCCTCTACGTCTATGTCGAGGAATAAGCCACCCTTCGCGGCCTCGGCTCGAAGGCTCTTGACTCTCTCGTCCTCGAGCCTTATGCAGAGAAGCCCGTTCTTGACCGAGTTACCGTAAAAGATGTCTCCGAAGGAGGAGGCTATAACACATCTTATTCCATAGTCCATCAAGGCCCAGACAGCGTTCTCCCTCGAGGAGCCTATTCCGAAGTTTCTCCCAGCCACGAGGATTGTGGCGTCTCTGAACTCGGGGCGGTCGAGCACAAAGCCCTCCTTTGGCCTGCCCTCCTCGTCAAACCTCCATCTGTAGAAGAGATATGCTCCGAGCCCCTTCCTCGTCAAGACCTTGAGGAACTGTGCTGGTATTATCTGGTCTGTGTCGACATCGTCTATCTCGAGAGGCGCGGCCTTCCCTCTTATCTTCTTGACAGGCTCAGGCATCTTCTATCCACCCCTAAGGGGTTTCAGGATGTTACGCTCCAGCCAAGGAGAGGTCCACTCCAGTTCTAGCTCGTCTATGCTTGCTAGGCTGTATCGCCTCGGGTCTGCTATTCTGCCTTCAACCGCCGTTGCGGCAGCTGTGAGTGGGCTTGCAAGGTGGACCCTGCTCCCCGGTCCAGCCCTGTTCTCGAAGTTCCTGTTACTTGTCAGCACTCCTCTCTCACCTTGACCAAGCCTGTCCTCGTTCATCGCTATACACATGCTACACCCACTATTCCTCCAATCAAAGCCACTCTCAAGAAAGACCCTATGGAGACCCAGCCTCTCAGCCCTCCTCTTTACAAGCATGGAGCCCGGCACAATCATGGCCCTAACATTCGGTGAGACCCTCCTACCCTTAACGAGCCTCGCCACAAGTATAAGGTCTGAGAGCCGCGCATTGGTGCAGGAGCCTATGAAGACCGCGTCAACCGGCGTTCCCTCGATCTTCTGCCCCGGCTTCAGGCCCATGTAGCTCAAGGCCCTTTCCGCGGCCCTTCTCTGGGAGGCGTCATCGAACTGGCTAGGCTCAGGTACGTTCTCAGATACTCCTATGCACATCGCGGGGTTGGTTCCCCAAGTTATCTGGGGTTCAAGTCCCGAGACGTTAAGGGTGTAAGACTTGTCATATCTCGCGTCATGCTCTGTCTTCAGAGTGTCCCAGTATCTTTTAGCCTCCTCCCAATCTTCTCCCGACGGCGCGTAGGGTGTGCCCTCAATGTAGCTGTAAACCTTCTCGTCAGGCTCGACGATTGCTGTCCTCGCACCGCCCTCGATCGCCATGTTGCATATGGTCATCCTCTCCTCGGCGCTCATCCTCTTGACGGCGTCGCCCCTAAACTCTGCCACATGACCTATCATTCCTCCTGTCCCAAGCTCTCGAATGGTGTAGAGTATGGCGTCCTTTGGTGTTGTGTGGCTTGGAAACACTCCCTCGTATCTAACCTCCATCAACTTGGGCTTCTTCAGCCAGATTGACTGTGTCGCGAACACGTGCATACCCTCACTTGTACCTATTCCGACCGCGAGGGCGCCCAGCGCGCCGTGAGTGCTTGTGTGGCTGTCGCCGCAGACGAGAGTTATGCCTGGGACAGTAAGCCCAAGCTCGGGGCCGACTACGTGGACGATTCCCTGCCAAGGGCTGAAATAGTCGAAGAGTGTCAGCGAGAAATCTCTGGCATTCCTTGCCAACGCCTTCATCTGTTCCCTCGAGTGCTGGTCCCTGACAGGAAGAGCCCTATCAACCGTGGGGACATTATGGTCCATGATGGCGAAGGTAAGGTCGGGTCTTCTCACTCTCCGCCCCTGAGCCCTGAGGCTCTCAAAAGCAATAGGAGAGGTGACCTCGTGTGTCAGGTGTCTGTCAACATAGAGGAGGTACTGGTCTTCGCCCCGCTTCGCGAGGACGTGGTCGTCCCAGATCTTCTCGAATACAGTCCTTCCCATATCTCCCCAGAGGTGTAGAGGCTCATTATTAATCTACTCTATCTTGCCGGGAGCAGTCGTGAAAAACATCAATACCTCCCGCCCCCATCTTTAAGGCTATTATGAGAGCGCGTCTCAGCTCTTGAAGATAATGTATGCCCAAGAAATGAGAAAAATAGGTGTCCGGGGGGTGAAGGAGCTAGATAATTGCTCTCAAGTTATGCAGGCATCTTTTAACAGACTCGAGTGGTGGATAAGGATATGTCTCGAGCTCAACTATAAGCCATTCAGTTCCGCCTACACCTAAGCAAGTGTTCACCACATCCTTGAAGGGCACGTCGCCTTCTCCCAGCAATACGAAGCCACGGGTGCGCGAATAGTCTTTGAGGTGGATGGTCAAGGAGCGGCCCGGGTAACGTCTCAGGACATCCGTTAGCATCTTCTCAGGTATGCCTGCGCTGAGAGCGTTCCCGGTGTCGAGCTGCATGAAGACCCGGGGGCTAGCGTTGTCGAAGAAGATGTGCCACGGATACTCGCCGTCCACGGGTGTGAACTCTTCCTTATGGTTGTGATAGCCGACCTGTATCCCTTGGGCAGCGGCCCTCTCGGCAACTTCGCTTATCAACCGTGCAGCGCTTTTCCACCCCTCCTTACCCGCTCTGATATCTGGCGGGAGCCACGGGACAACTATACTTCTGTTTCCGAGCTCCTTGTTGAATCTAATCGTCGAGTCAAAATTAGTGCCCGTGACATTCTGAATAGACTCGTGGGCGCCAGCTATCCCCAGCCCCAGATCGGATAGCTTATCACGTATCTCTCCAGCCGACTTGCCATAGTATCCCGCAAACTCCACTCCCTCATAGCCAATCTCGGCCACAGCCTCCAGAGTCCTGAAAAAGTCCTTCGCGCAATCATCGCGCACAGAGTATAGCTGAAGAGCTACACGAGGTCTCGCCATCTCACATTCTGCACAGTATGGTCCGCCTCGAAAATACTTAAACCATACCGAGTCTCCTCTCAATCTCCTCAACAGTCCTCCTCGCCGTCTCCAGACCCTTCACCACCCAGAGAACAGTCGCCGCCAAACCAACAGCCCAGATCAGGATAGATGCCGCGAGAAACCCCCGCGCAGAGAGGAGGCTCTGAGTGTAGACGACAAGGGCGCCGCTGACACCGGTGAGCCCCGTCAAGACGCCGACCGCTGTAGCCCTCATCCCTGTCGGGAAGAGCTCGCTCTGAAGAGAGCTTATCGAGCCCCACGCCCACTCCGAGAAGACTAGGCAGGCGAAGAGGGTGGCGTAGAAGAGCTGCGGCTCCGCAATCTCATGCGTCATAAGAACAAGGATCGCGGCTGCTGTGCCCAATAGAAACGATAACAGGATGGAAATCCTTCTACTCCTGTCTATGAGGGGCCAAAGCATGAAGGCCCCTACAGAGGCGCCGAGGTTCGCCACAAATATAACGGCGGGCGCGGACTCAACTCCAAAGGCGAATCCGTAAGCATAAGGGGCGTAGTAGGCCATCATGCCATAAGTCACGTACTGCGAAATGGTAACTGCTGAGAGAACGGTAAATCTGTATAGGAATCCCATTTTCTTGGCCTCGCCAGCTGTCGGCGTTACGTAGGCAGCACCTTTGGTGGCCCCTTCGGATGAGCCTGTGATCTCTGCTGAGAGCTTGATGGCCTCCTCAATCCTCCCCTTATGCAGCAGCCACCTTGGAGACTCGGGTACCATCATCCTGATAAGCGCGACAAGTGCCAGGGTCGCGACTGCTGAGAGTAAGATATACTGCGTCTGAAGCATAGGGTCCGTGTATATCGCCTTGAAGACTAGTGCGGCTCCAGCTATGGCCGCGCTACCTATGTTCCAGAAATTCGTGGATAGCAGTATAGCCCTTCCTCTGTATCTTGCGGGGACGACCTCGGCCAGAGCCGCGTAAGAAGCTCCGAAATCACCGCCTACACTGAAGCACAGCATAGAGGTTAGAAGCCAGACCGCGACCGGGTCTCTATACATTAGGAAGAGGAGGCCGGTGGAGAGGGCTTGAATCGCGTTTATGAGTATTAGGCTGGTCTTCCTGCCTCGCCTGTCTGCTAGGTGTCCGAAAAATATGGCTCCGAGAGTCTCGGCCAACAGGTTGGATGTGAAGATTAAGGTTGAGAGGCCTGGTGCGACGATGGCTGCTATGAGCGGCGCTATGGCGAAGACTACGCCGTCCAATAGGTAGTTGAGTGAAACGGCGGTGAAGAGATACCAGTGGGGTCGTCCCCAGTAGGCTGCTTCAAGGGCCGCGGGGGAGCGGTTTTCAGGCAACCCTGGTTGTCTCCGAACTGCTTGATTAATATAAACCGCTCTATAATCTGGTTATGAGCGGAGAGGTAGTGGCCATCTCTCGCCTCTACTAATCGAGTCCCAGAAGAGGTACTCATAGATGGCTGAGAGTCTGAAGACGAGCCGTGAATCATCGAGTTCCGCGACGCTGGCTGTCTCTGAGGCTTTCTCCGCCAAGGCTATTATCTTCCTCACAGCCTCTTCGTAGCCGGGAGATGAGTAGGTCTCAATCCACCGTCTATAAGTCTCGACCGTTGAACCCCTCTTCACGAGCTCCTTGCCGACCTCCAAGTAGACCCAGAAGCATGGGAGTATGGCGGAGAGCCCGGTTAGAAATGGTTTCTCGTAGGCTGTGGCTATGAGGAAGTCAGTGTAGGCGCGGTTGATTGGGCTCATAGAATAGTTGGAGATGTCTGCCGGCGAGATCCCCCACTCTGCTAATAGAAAGTCATGGAGCGACGCCCTCTCGACCGAGAGAGCATCCTTCGAGGCTGAGATGAGGGTGAGGGCCGAGTCGTCGTCCGGCGCCTTCGCGCCCACAAGAGAGACTGCGCGCGCAAACCTGCCAAGGTAGAGAGCGTCTTGGACAATATACTCTCTGAACGTCTCCATCTTCAGTGTACCATCTGTGAGCCCGGTCAAGAATGGGTGTTCAAGGATTGCGGCATAAACGTCCGCGTTTCCGCGCCAGAGCTGGGCCGTAAATACGGGCACGGGTTCAGGCACCCCCGTATATTCCGTCCCAGAAACTCAGCTCGTAGCTCTGAATCATCCGAGCCACAAGCCTCATCTTTTCCTCGCCCCTGTCCAAGTATCTCTCAACGAGCCTCAAGCCGTCATCCTCAACCCAAGGAGGTGTCTGGGCGAACCCCTCTAGGAACCCTGTCGCCGCCAAGCCATACCGCGTCTTTAAGGCCTCGGCGAGTCTTGCGCATGCGCGGCCCCAGACTGGGAGGTTCACGATAAGAGCAAACACTTGCTCGCCCACACTTGCATTGAGAGCCAGCCACGAAAGATAGTGCGTGTACGATACTGCGGCAGGAATTATTCGCAGCCTCTCGAAGCCAGTGAGACCGACTCCCAGCTCCTCACCCATTTTACAGAGCTCCTCGAAGGCCCTCAAATCTCCGAGTTCCAGCTTTGCCAGATAAGTGGCCTCATCGTATTCCTTAGCCCTGCTCACCATCAAGGCTAAGCTCCTAACATCGTGATACACGATGTAATACTGGTTCTCAACGTAGAGCTTCAACTTATCCAGCGGCAGGACGGCGTTCTCGGCCTCAACTATGAAGGGGTGATTTTCTATGCGTCTGTTCACCTCTTGGAGCTCAATCCTCAACCTGCTTAACAGGGCGCGAGAATCCACGTGGCGGGAGAGTCTGCCGCGCTATTTAACGTGCTCAATAACTTGTTTATTCGGGAGGATGACTTGTGTGAGCACGGGTGATAAGCTTATATACGCGGCGTCCCACACTATTTTGCTTAAAAGTGGTTGGAAAGGTTTGGAAAGGATAGACAAGATAGAAAGCCTAACACCGAACTCTAGAAACGTAAACATTATCGCAAAAGTGGTGTCAAAAAGTGAGCCCCGCTCTGTCGGCAGCCAATATGATAGAAGTCAGCACCAGCTAGCAGAATCGCTCATAGCCGACGATACAGGAGCAATCCAGCTCGTGCTATGGGATGAAAACATAAACAAGGTCAGCGAAGGCGACATCGTGAAAATCTCGAACGCTTTTGTAAAAGTTTTCAGAGGTAAGATGCAGTTGAACCTTGGAAGATATGGGAAAATAGAGATCTCAGAGGAGACCCTTGGGGGCGTCAACACGGAGAACAACTTGTCAGAGAAGACTGTCTATCAGGGAGCTCCGAGGTCTGGAGGGGGTCGGCGGCGGGGCTGGAC